>ERZ777010.1962-NODE-1962-length-11443-cov-33.600018_pt1 | contig 11443 bp, 10 predicted proteins | sample MGYA00374963_ERZ777010 | MGnify/ENA primary metagenome ERZ777010 (study PRJEB29309, sample SAMN06268256) | bioreactor metagenome | isolation source: Joint BioEnergy Institute, California, USA | place: USA:Joint BioEnergy Institute, California, USA | collected...
CGGATTTTCCTTGAACTTTGGCGGATTTCTTCATCAGCATGGCGGATTTGTTCCCAAATTTGGCGGTTTTCCTTCTTTTATGAAGCCTCAATCTTTCGTTTGGCGGATTTTCCTTGAACTTTGGCGGATTTCTTCATCAGCATGGCGGATTTGTTCCCAAATTTGGCGGTTTTCCTTCTTTTATGAAGCCTCAATCTTTCGTTTGGCGGATTTTCCTTGAACTTTGGCGGATTTCTTCATCAGCATGGCGGATTTGTTCCCAAATTTGGCGGTTTTCCTTCTTTTATGAAGCCTCAATCTTTCGTTTGGCGGATTTTCTCATCAGCATGGCGGATTAATGCACTGATTCTGCTACAAAGCCAAATTTCCCATTGTTGCCCTAAAGAATTCCCCCCGCAATCCCAAAGCAATAAAAAGAATGAGCCGCCCAAAAAGCTTTCATCTCTTCAGGCAGCCCACCCACATTAATTACTATAATAATTGACGATTCCTTGATAAATCGCGTTTCCAAAAATCTCTTGATAGTTGCTGTTGACCAGTTTGGAGAGGTCCTCATTATTCGTAATGAAGCCCAACTCGACAAGCACCGACGGGAAGACCGAGTGGCGGATCACGTAATAATCCTCGCGTTTCACTCCACGATTCACCATATCCGCCTGCTTCACAATCTCGTTATTGATGTTTGTCGCAAGCGCTTTGTCTTCGAGTTCATTATCATTTGCGGTAATGCTGTAATACGTTTCCGTTCCCTTGGCGCTGGAACTGGATGAGGAATTGACATGAATGCTCACGAACATTTCAGCATATTTCCCTTGAGCAAAATCCACCCGATCCTGCAATGTAGGATATGTATCCCCTTCGCGCGTCATATACACCACCGCGCCATCTCTTTCCAACTTTTGTTTCACCGTGCTGGCCACCGCCAGAGCGATGCGTTTTTCCGCATAACTGCCGTTTACTGCCCCCGGATCCTTTCCGCCATGTCCTGGATCAATCACGATAATCCGGTTTTTCACGGCCGTTCCGCTTTGGTTGATCAATTTCAAATACGTTTTATGCACATAGCCGACGGAACCTTTATAGTTCACTTTGGCCCACCAACCATCAATGGAAATGACGTACACTTCATCGCCGCGATTCAATTTTCCGATAATGGAGGAACTTGCATTCGCCGCACTCCGGACATTCAAATCATTCACCGTCGCGCGTCCAATGGTATCCGTTCTTTCAGGAGCCGTTTGATGCTGGCATGGATTTTGGCCCGTCACCGGTTTCACATCCAGACGGAATTGGGCGTTCATGGCCCGTGCCACCAACAAGGAGAATTGCATTCTTGTCAAATAGCTGTCCGGATTGAATTTTCCGTTGCTTCCTTGGGCAATTCCATTGTAGTATAAGGCATTTATATATTTAAAATACGGATGGTTGGTTGGAATGTCACAGAATGGCGACGGATAAGACGCATATTTGTTCACATCCAATTTGAATGCCTTTGCCACCGCCATGCTCATTTCTCCACGGGTAAGCGGGGCATACGGATTGAACCGTTTATTGGAAGTGTTGAAAAGCCCCAGACTGGCCGCTCTTTCCACAAATCCCGATAATTCAGGATCTGTTTTCGGATTGACGTCCACAAAGGAAGATTGCGAAACTTTCAGCGGTTGATAACCTGCACCCAGCACAACCATTTTTGCGGCTTGTCCACGAGTGACAGAGTTATATAACTTGAACACTTGCTTTCCATTTTCGTTATAGCCTTTAATGATGCCCCGATCCGCCAAATAATTGATTGGTTGATAGGCTTCATGCGTTGCAGGAACGTCGGCAAACCGTTGACTCGCGGATGCTTCCGTACTGAATGCCGCCATCATTACAAGCGACAATAATGCACATAAGAAGCCGAATTTTTTCAAAAACATTTCGTTTCCAACTCCCCCTTCCAAATTCGTACAAAATAGTAACTGGTATTTCCAAAAATAGCACTTTTTCGATGTGATTTAAAGGCATTTTTCATTTTTTAATGATAAAGCAACAGATAATTAGTAGTTTTTGTTAATTTTCTTTCCGGTTGATAAAAATTGCTGGTTTCTATACGGATCGGAATCTCTTTGGATGAATCATGGAATAATTTTCCGCAAACAAGCCAAATTGAAGCATTGCTGCGGGAAAGGGATCGTTTGAAAGCGAACTGTCCCTCCCTTTCCGAGCAATGCATCAATTGTGGAATCTCTTGTAAAATTACAGAAATTCTTGCCATTATGGCGCTTTAAATACCTATATCATCGATTCGTTGCGCGGCTTAAGAAAGTCTCCAACTGAGTAAGCGTCACATAATCGTTCGGTCCGTACAAGCCATTGCCTTTTCCGATGGTAATGCCATGCTGCGCCAAAATCGTAATATAATCATAAGCCCAATGATTTTGAGGTACATCATGGAATTGCACCGCTTTGCCAGTCGGTTGCAAGTTGAAAGCCACTACGAGCACTTTGGCCATTTGTGCGCGGGTGATCGGAGAATTCGGATTGAATTTTCCTTGCTCATTCCCCTCAAAGATTTTCAATTGATGAAGGGCTGTTGCGGCCCCAGCCACTGAATCGGTCGGTTTGATATCGACGAATGGCGAATTGGTATTGGAAGTATCAAGGCCCAACCCTTCCGCCAAGCGCAAAGCCACTTTCTCGCGGGAAGCATAGAAGCTGAAATCGACCGCTGCCGGTTTCACTTCAGGAGCCGCTTTTGAGAAATCCACGATGCGTTTTGCTCCAACATAACGGCTCTTCCAGTAACTGTTATCCAATGAAGCAATGCTGACCCCTTTGCTTGAAGAAGAATTGATAAACTGATTGTTTCCGATGTAAATCCCTACATGGGAAACGCCATTTCCGGACGTATTAAAGAATACGAGATCCCCAACCTGCAAATTTGCTTTTGAAACGGGCGTGCCTTGTGCATATTGGGCTGCGGATGTCCGGTTGATTTGATAACCCAAATCGGCGAATACTTTCTGCGTAAATCCGGAACAATCAAATCCTTGTGTTGTCGTGCCGCCCCATACATATGGGACCCCTATGTATTGTTTTGCTGTTGCTACTAATTCTTGTGTAGTTGCCGCTTCCGCATCCACGATGGGTGATGTAAAAATCATGAAAGATGCAAAAACCGGTATTAGCCATCGCTTCTTCACTGTCAAATCCTCCTTCAATTTCCTCACTTCTCAATCTATTTCGAGCCTACCATAAATTTTGGACCAGTGATTTTTCATTTATGTAACGATTTGTTTTGTGATTTTTAAGAAAAATTACGTCTAAGGCAGAAAATAACGCATTTAACGACATTCCGTTTTACAAAAAGTGATAAAATGTAATACGTTTGTAATTTTACTATTAAAAAAATGATATTTTTTAAAAGGAAATCAAGGATAATATTGGATTTTTAACATAAATAAAGTAATTTTTTGATTTAGATGGAAGATGGTTGAAACGCTTTTTGGTGGCTTGATTTAGGGAAGGATTTTCGCATTTGAAGGAAGGATATGATCCGATTGATTTGGCTGGTGGCTTTTTGTCACTTGGCGATTATTTCTATCCCTTTGGCGGTTATCCTTCCTGATGTGACGATTATTTCGGCCATTTTGGCGATTATCCCTTGGGGCGGGGCTCCTTTTTTGTCCCTTGGCGATTATCTTATTACAGAGGTGCCTTTTTTTGCCCCGCGGCTATTATCTTCTTCCTTTTGGCGATTATCTTTCCCGATGGGGCGATTATTCTCGTAACTTTGGCGATGATCCTATTACAGAGGTGCCTTTTTTTGCCCCGCGGCTATTATCTTCTTCCTTTTGGCGATTATCTTTCCCAATGTGGCGATTATTTCCGCGACTTTGGCCATTATTGCTCGGGAAGAACCCCCTATTTTAATCCTCGGCGATTATCCGCCAAGGTAGTGCCCCCAGCCTGAAACGCCCAACCAAAAGAAAAACTGCCTGGAAACTTCCCCTTCCAGACAGTCAAATAATTCATTACCCAACGGCCGCATCGAGCAGCCTACTGAACCTTCACATCAATTTTGATAATATTCCACAATTCCTTTATAAATCGAATCGCCGAAGATTTCGATGTATTCGCTGTTTGTCAATTTCGCGCGATCTTCCGGATTGGTAATGAATCCTAATTCCACCAATACGGATGGAAGCAGCATATTGCGAATCACATAATAATCCTCTTGTTTAACGCCGCGGTTGTACATATCCGCATTTTTCACAATTTGATTGTTGATCGCTTTCGCCAACGTTGCATCTTCTTCCACATTCACATTTCCCTGTACACTATAGTACGTTTCTGTTCCGTTGGCGCTCTTGCTTGCAGCGGAGTTGACGTGAATGCTCACAAACACTTCCGCATAGTGGTTCAATGCAATATTCACCCGGTCTTCAAGGGTTGGGTACGTATCGCCCGTTCTCGTCATGACGACTTTGGCCCCGGCCGCTTCCAATTTATTTTTCACAACGGTCGCCACCTTCAAGGTGATCTCTTTTTCCACCGCGCCTTCATCGGATGCGCCAGGGTCTTTGCCGCCATGGCCCGCATCGATGACGATGATGCGCCCTTTCACCGGACTGCCGCTTTGGTTGATCAATTTCAAATAGGTTTTATGCACATAGCCTTTTGTCCCTTTGGCTGTCGTCACATTCGCCCAGTTTCCGCTGATGGAATGGACGGCCACCACATCCCCCTTGTTGAGGGTGCCGAGGGATTTGGAAGAAGCGTCGGCATTCTGGCGGATGTTCAATCCGTTCGTTGTCACTCGTCCAATTGTATTGGTTGTGTAGACAGGCGTATCTCCCGGATTAGGCTTTTCTTCTACCGGCTTTGCTGCAGCCTGTTCCTTCGTCGATGAAATTGGAACATAGCCCGGAACGCCTCCTTTTTGCGTCAAATACCAATTTCCAACGGTTTTATACACCGGAATCTGTTCGTTGGCATTATAAGAACCGATCACTTTGGAGCTGGTATTCGCCGATTTATAAACATTCACCTTTTGTGTGGCGATGACATTTTTCTGCACTTTGCCGAGGGGTTGCCCCGAATCATCCACCACTTGGGCGTAGCTGCTGGAAATATAGGCATATTGCCCTTTATACATCACTTTGAACCAGCCGGATTGAATTTCAAATAAAGGGAGCTTGTCCCCTTTATTGATTTGCCCGATCCGATTGGCATTGGAGGAGGTATCTTTGGAACTGCGCACATTCAAGCTGTCCGTCGTAGACATCACCGTACCAATGGCATCTTTTTCATTTGGCACTTGCACCCCTTGGACCGGCAATGGCAAACGGAAACGCGATTCTTTTGCCCGGGCGATGAAGGATGCGAATTGCCCCCGGGTAACGGAAGAATCCGGCATAAAGACGCGATCATTGCCGGAAGGGCTTCCTTGCGTGATACCGTTGTAGTAAATGGCCGCAATGTATTTATAATATGGATGGTTTTTCGAAATATCTTTAAACGGAACCGATAAATTGGCATATTTATCCGCATCCAACTGGAAGGCGACCGCCAAAACCTTCGCCATTTCCTTACGGGATAAATTGACATAAGGCTTAAATTCGCCATTATTGTTATAAGCTGTGAAATATCCCGCTTTCACGGCCCTTTCCACGTATTGCGAAACTTCGGTGCCCGCTTGGATATCCTTGAATGAAGATTTGCTGACTGTCAGCGTTCCCAGCCCTTTGGAGATTACCACCATTTTTGCCGCCTGCCATCTCAATACCGGCTCATGCGGCTTATAATATGTACCATTTTTCGTTTCGTACCCTTTGATGGCCCCCAAACCGATCAAATACTGAATTTCCTCATAAGCATCGTAGTTTGTCGGCACATCGACAAATTGTACTTTTGCACTAGCCGTATGTATATTCAATAGGAACGACAAACACAGGACAAAAGCTGTGAACAAAAAACCTGCTCTTTTCTTAAACAATTATCTTCCCGCCCTTCTAAGATAGTAATTTTATTCTACCAAAAGAATTATTTGCATACATCCGTCTTTTCTACCTTATTACCCAATTTCATCCTCGGATGACCCAATAATTTCGACCCAAAAAAATAATTTTCAACAAAAAATGAAAAGGGAGGTGTAATTTTCCGCTTCATTGGGTATTAATGAAATATCAAGATTCGGCTCCCTCTTGAAAAATAAATCTTGAAAAATAAAAAAGAGAGGTTCGTAATGACCTCTCTCCTATTTTTATGGATGTATTTCAATTCCTACAAGTTGAAGTTGGTAGCGATTGATGATTATTGTAAATTATTTTTTATACGTTCAATGAAAATGTCCAAGTGTTCCAATGTTGCGTAATCATCCACGCCGAATGAACCGTCCGATTTGCCTGTTGTGATGCCGTTGGATGCCAAAATTTGAACATATTCATATGCCCAGTGGTTTGCTGGCACGTCTGTGAATGTTTTTGGTTCACCATTCATTTGTAAACCATAAGCTTTCACCAAAACTTTTGCCAATTGGGCGCGTGTGATCGGAGAACCAGGGTTGAATTTTCCGCTCGCATCGCCTGTGAAGATTTGTAATTCATTTAATGCTTTTGTCGCTCCAGCATATTTTGAATCAGGTTTCACATCAACGAATGGCGTAGCTGTGTCGTTTGTATCCAAACCTAACGCAGCGGCAAGGCGGATTGCAGCTTCACCACGGGATGCATAAACGCTGAAATCGATTGCGGCTTCTTTTACTTGTTCCGCTTGTTCATTTGTAAATTCCGCCACACGTCTCGCACCGACATAACGGGAGCCCCAATAGTAACGGTCATTGATGTTGTCGATTTCTACGCCACCGGAAGTCGTAGCGGAAATGAATTGATTGCTTCCCAAATAGATGCCGACGTGGGATACGCCTGAGCCGGATGTATTGAAGAACACCAAATCTCCAGGTTTCAAATCACTTTTGGATACAGGTGTTCCTTGAGTGAATTGTTCTCTTGAAGAGCGTTTCAAAGAAATTCCGAATTTTGAGAATATATAGCGCGTATATCCGGAACAATCGATTCCCGTTTGAATGTTTGTTCCACCATATTTATATGGCGCTCCGATATATTGCTTCGCTGTACTAGTTAATTCGTTCACTGTTGCAGCTTCTGCCGCGCTTACTCCAATTCCTGATACAAGCATAAATGATGCAAACATTGGCAATATCCATTTCTTCTTCACGAACACTTGGCCCCTTTCAACTAACTATTCCGTTCTCAATACACTCACAGTTAATAGACTACCATAGAATGAACTCTAGTAATTTTTCATTTGTGTAACTTTTTCCGGTTATAACAGAAAGTGCCGAAATCCTTGTTATTTGAGGAAATTCGGCACTTATAACAGAAAAATATAATATTACTATGTCGATGTTTGTAATATTCCTGTAATAATAGGTATACTTTATTACAAGTTATTTACTAGAAAACAGCTGAACCCAATAATAGTTTCCATTGGCATCGGCTTTGATTCCCACCCCGATATAGGTATAGGAATCTTTCAAAATGTTGTCCCGGTGCTCTTTGGATGCCATCCACGCATTGACGACATCTTTCGGCCTTTTGAAATTGCGGCCGATGTTCTCTCCAAATCTCGTAAATTCGTAATCAAAGAGAGTGGCCATGTCCCACGGATAACCGTAATATGGGGAATAGTGGTCGAAATATTTTCTTTGAATCATGTCCTGGGCTTTGATGATCGCCAGTTGATTCAGGGCCAAGTCTTGTTTCAATGCGGGAAGCCCCGCTTTTTTCCGCTCTTCATTCACCAAATTGACGACTTCATTTGTCCAGCCGGCCGCCGTATTGACTGTCGAAATGTAATGTTTGGATAAATAGTCGTAGGCCAATTGATAAGAATTGATTTTTTTCTTGAAATCGATGCCTCTGTAAACAAGTTCCGACATTTGCGCCCTTGTGACGTTTTTATTGGGCGAAAATGTGGTGGAGGTAGTCCCTTTGATGATGCCCACATCCGCCAGGGATTCAATGTAATCCTTTGCCCAAAAGTTTTTCGGATAGTCTTTGAAAGTGGTTTTATTGATTGAATCCACTTTTACATTGTAAGTGAGGGCGATCATTTTGGCGATTTGGGCTCTTGTCAGCGGCTCTTCGGGGCGGAAAGATTCGTTGTTTTGCACGATCCCTAACTCCGCCAGCTTTCGGATTTCTTTATAATATGGATGGCTTGCCGGAACATCCTTCGCTTTCAGTACGAAATTGGAGTCGAGCGGGATCTCCAGTGACCGGGCCAGGACGCTTGCCGCCTCTGCACGGGTCGCATACTGATTTGGTTTGAAAGTCCCATCAGCGTATCCGCTTATGTACCCTTTTTTGGTCAGTTCCAAAATGGATGTCGATGCCCAAAAGTTGCTATTGATATCTTTATATGTTTGGTTGGAAGCTCCAAGTGCTGTCGTTTCAGTGTGTGAAAAAATCCCAAGCAAAAATAGAAATAAGGCGGCCAACACAATTTTTCGTTTCATTATGTTCTCTCCACTCTAAGCAATTTGGATTATACCCAATGTTAATATATTATTGATTCTCTATTTCAATTGCAATAACCTTTCGTGGATTCATAGAAATTAATTTTCAGCTCCCAAAATGTCCAAAATTTGCAATATTTTTTGAGGGTGAATAAAAAGCATTATCCCCGGAAGATAAAGATGCCGGGGATAATGCTTTTTTCACGCTTATTCGATGCCGATGATTTCGAAATCCCCTCCGCCCGTCGCATCAATGGCTCTTTTCAGGAATGTGGCCAATTGTCCGCGGTTCAACGCAGTATAAGGGCTGAATGTGGTAGGCGTTGTGCCCGTTGTAATTTTATAGTCAACGAGGGTTTGAATGTATTGTCTTGTTGGGATGTCGGAAATGGAATTGACATCTTTGAATGGTGTCACGGTATTTTTGGAGATGGACAATTCAAAAGCCAACGTAATCATTTTGGCAATTTGGGAACGGGTCAATGTGTTTGTCGGGCGGAAAGTGCCGTCCGGATAGCCGCTGATCACGCCTTTATAACTGAGCGCGGCAATGGCCCCATAGTATTTGCTTGATTTCGGCACATCTGTGAATTTGGCATTCGGAACATTCACTGTATCCAGCTTCAACGCATTGGCAATAAATAAAGCCGCTTCCTGGCGTGTGACTTGCTTGTACGGTTCGTAGGTTTTGCTGCTTGTCCCTTCAACGATTCCTTTATTGTACAGCTCCACGATGGCTGGATAGTGGGTATCTTTTGTCGTGACATCGATGAATGGGTTCGTTGCCGCATTGGCAGGGGCCGCCACAAGGATGGAAGCGGTGATGATCCCGATGACGAATATCCAACATTTTTTCAGAATGGTCATTGATTTTCCTCCTATTTCGCACTTTCTTTGAGCGAAGTTATTTCTATGATTCTATCATAATTCAAAATGAAGATTTGGATGAGGGAAATTGGCACGATTTTTTCTGGAATTCGAGGATGCGATTTCCCAGGCGTAGGAGAATTTTCATTGGACGATTGGCGATGATGTCGGCGAGTGAGGTGATGATTTCCTCTTTGGAAGACGTTATTTTTTCGCTCGACGATTATTTTCATGATTGTGGCGATGATGTCTTCCAGTTTGGCGATTTTCTTTCCGGTTTTGGCGATGATCCCTCCCAGGAAAGCGCCTTGCGATTATAGGAATGGAAATCACCCCATCTTCAGCGGAAGTCACCTTTATCCCGCAGAACACAAAAAGGCCGAATGGAAATCCAAATACTTTCCATTCAGCCCTTTTGATCCAAATTCCCCTGCAAGTTTGCCAATCAAATGTCAGTTTTGGTTGGCAGCCTAACGTACAAGAGCAAAAAAGACTTGTATTATTAAAATTGCTCGCCCTTATTTCTCATCGGCAAATTTCACCGGAATGTTTATAGGAATCTTGAGTTTTCATCTTTAAGTCAGCTTCTTCCAACCCTTCAAACGAACTTTCCGGTAGCGCCACAAAATTTAATTACAAAAAAAATTATATTATTTTACAATATCTTATAAATTTTTTCCAAAATATTGTCGATATTGACTACGGAATGTCATTGAACATTCAAAATTCTATATCAAAAAAATATATTGTTTATTAAAAACTGGAGGTAGGAAAAAGTGAGTCAAAAACTTTGGAAAGGATTCAGCAAAAAAGCGATGGTATTGGCGGGATCGTTTGCTTTATCCGCATCCATTGCGACTTCAGCTTTTGCGGAAACCCAACCCTTCAAAGATGTGCCAACAAATTTCAGAGCATATCAGGAAATCCAATACTTGTCCGAAAAAGGAATCATCAAAGGTTATTCCGATGGCCATTTTGGCGTGAATGATAACATTACGCGCCTCCAAGCCTTGACCATGATTTTGCGGGAAAAAGGCATTACGGATTTTCTGATGTGAAAGATCCCGGTTTCATGGATATGAAACCTGGCACTTATGGTTACGAGATGGTGGCCTAAGCGGTTGAATTGGGGATCATCCATGGAAAAACCAATGCACAAGGTCAAAAATTCTTTGATCCATACGGCAAACTGACCCGTGCCCAAATGGCTTCCATTTTAGCGAATGCCTATCAATTGAAAGGAACAACGGATGTAGCATTTTCGGATGTGCCAAAATCCCATTGGGCTTATGAAGCGGTCAAAGCGTTGGCCAATAACGGTATTACTGTTGGTTACGGGAATGGGACATTCGGAACCAACGACCCGATTACCCGTACACAATATGCGGTGATGATGGCCCGTTTGTTGAATGACGAATTCAAACAAACCCAAACAACAAACCCTTCAAATAATACGGATGGTTCCAACAGCTCCAAAGGTCAAACCTATCCTGATGGTTGGGCTGCCCCTGTATTAAAATCAAGTGTGAAGTCCGATTTCAAAGAAAATCTTAACATTTTAAAAAATGAACTCGGATTTACTAAACTGAATGGTCAACTTTATGTGAATGAAGAAAACTACGAAGTCATGGGATATTTAGGGTCAGATACGTATGCTGAACATCTATTGGAATTTAACTTTTGGGATAATTCCGATTTTAAAGATGCCTATCGAATTCCAATCGTAGCCAAAGAGTTCTTGAAATTATTCTTTGAAGATGATTACATGATACCATTCAATTATTTGAATGATTATTTCCATAATGGAGTAGTACCACCAGAAACATTTACTGCAAATGGTAAAACTGTAGAAACTATTGAAGGAAAAAGTAATATTATTTTTGCAATACAAAAATAAATATTATGTTTAAGAATGGATTCATCTTAGGCAAATATTATATAGAAGAAAATATTGGAAGAATTATAAAAATTTTTTCCTTTTTACATAAATCCTTTTCTTTCAAATCGAGTAGGAGGGAGCGATTAACTCCCGTCCTCTCACACCACCGTACG
>ERZ777010.2011-NODE-2011-length-11170-cov-4.565542_pt1 | contig 11170 bp, 9 predicted proteins | sample MGYA00374963_ERZ777010 | MGnify/ENA primary metagenome ERZ777010 (study PRJEB29309, sample SAMN06268256) | bioreactor metagenome | isolation source: Joint BioEnergy Institute, California, USA | place: USA:Joint BioEnergy Institute, California, USA | collected...
CGCGCTTCGTTCAGCCCTGGTCTTCGGAAGGCGGCGACGTGGGCTGAACGTGCGGGGGCGGGGCGGCCGGCACGAGGCCGCAGCGCGAGGGCTCGCGCCGAGGGTCCCCCGCAAATAGATGGCCCCGCCGAAGCGGGGCCATCCGTAGCAGACCTGTAAGCCGGATTCTGTCGAGTGCGTTCATCTATCTCTCCGGCCGAAGCCGGAGGGCCGCCTGAGGCGGCCTGCGCCCTACCTGGATCTCGCCGGGCCGGGTCATCGATCCTGTTTGGGCTTGCACCGGACGGGGTTTAGCCAGCCGCCGCGTCACCGCGACGCTGGTGCGCTCTTACCGCACCGTTTCACCCTTGCCTGTGCGCGCCTCCAACAAGCCCGGCTCGAAAGCCGTGCCCGGCTTCGCTTCCGAAGCCTTGCCGGAAGCGCGCCATCGGCGGTCTAGTCTCTGTGCCACTTTCCCTCGGGTTTCCCCGGGTCGGCGTTACCGACCGTCCTGCCCTGCGGTGTCCGGACTTTCCTCGAGAGGCATCACCTCCCGCGAACGCACGGTCTGCACCAGTCGATCTTAAGGCCTGTTCGCCGCAGGACGACGGTCAGGTGAGCTGCGAGCCACAGGACTGGCAGCCGGACACGAGCATCTCGCCGCCGCAGACGATGCACTTCGCGCTGCCCGTCTCGACCAGGTCCTCCCAGGCGCGCAGGACGCGGTCCTCGAGCGTGGGCCGGTCCGGGTCGAACAGCCGGTGCGGGTCGCGCCGGCCCGCGCCCACGCAGCTCGCGCGCCCGCGCACCGCCGTGCCCGTCCGCAGCAGCGCCCGGCTCATCTCACGCTCCTGAACACGCCCACGACCTTCCCCAGGATCTTCGCCTCGGTGGTCACGATGGGCTCGTAGGCGTCGTTCTCGGGCTGCAGGCGGATGCCGTCCGGCTCGCGGTAGAACCGTTTCACCGTGGCCTCGTCTTCGATCAGGGCGACCACGATCTCGCCGTCGCGCGCCTCCTCGGCCTGCTGGACAACCACGTAGTCCCCGTCGAGGATGCCGGCGTCCTTCATCGAGTCGCCCTTGACGCGCAGCACGTAGTCGCCCTCCTCCCCGCCGATCACCTCGGGCACCTGGAGGTACTCCTCGATGTGCTCCTCGGCGAGGATCGGCGTGCCCGCGGCGACCTGGCCGACGAGCGGCAGGCCCTGGCCGCGCATCGCCTGGCGCGCCTTGTCGACCAGGAGTTCGATCGCGCGCGGCTTCGTCGGGTCGCGCCGCAGCAGGCCGATCTTCTCCAGGTTCGAGAGGTGCGCGTGCACGGTCGAGGACGAATGCAGGCCCACTGCCTTGCCGATCTCCCGCACCGTCGGGGGATAACCGGTCTTCTCCGCGTACTTGCGGATGAACTCGAAGATCTCGTGCTGGCGCTTGGTCAGGTCCATGAGTGGCTCCTAGGTTCCTTTTCCGTCACGGGAGCCGGCTGGTCGCCGTGCCCTACGAACACATGTTCGTAGAGTAGAGGTCCCGCCGGACGGACGCAATGCGCCCAGCCGAGGCCACTACAATCAAGCCGCCAAGCAAGCGGCTGTGGCGGAACTGGTAGACGCGCAAGGTTGAGGGCCTTGTGGCCCGCGAGGGCCGTGGAGGTTCGACTCCTCTCAGCCGCACTCCGGAGCCGGGGGCGCAGGAAGCGCCCCCGGCTTGTTCGTTTGCGCGGTCGTCCGGGTCTGTCGAGTTGTGCCGCCAATAGCGGCTTGAGTGCGAGAACGCGAAGTCGCGCCCGCCACCCCGACTGGCGACTGGCAGCTGGCCGCTGGCAGCTGGCAGCTGGCCGCTGGCAGCTGGCCGCTGGCCGCTAATCCAGCGCCGCGATCCACACGCCCGCGAGCGCCGGTACCTCGTCGCCCCGCCCCAGCCCGCGCAGCGAGCGCTCGTAGGCGATCCAGCTCCCTCCCGCCTGCGGGGCGGCGGCGATCAGCGGGTCCGACGCGGCAGCGCGCGCCTGGGACGCGCACCTCGCCGGCCCGCAGCGCCCGCACGCGCGCGTCCGCGGACTCGACCACGCGGAACTCGATCTGGTCGAGCGCGGGCCCCAGGTCGCGCTCGCTCCCCCACCACTCCGTGTTGTGGGCGAGCAGCAGGCGGTCGCCGCTGCGCTCGCGCAGCTCGAACGGGCCGCTGCCGCTCGCAAGCGGCACGCCCAGCCTCGCCGCACCGCCGCGGGCGCGCAGGACACTCGGCGCGACGATGCCGAGCTGGACGGCGCCGAGCCGCTCGCCCACGTCGTCCCGCGGCTCGGAGAAGAAGAGCCGCACGACGTCCGGGCGCGGCGAGTCCGCGGCCACCAGCCCCGGCAGGAGCGCCCGCCCCGCCTCGGAGGCCTGCCACCGCCGCACGTTGGCGAGCACCGCCGCGCCGTTGAGCGGCGAGCCGTCGTGGAAGCGCACTCCCGCGCGCAGGCGCACGTCCCAGCGCGCGCCGCCGGCCCGCGAGCGCACGGAAAGCGCGAGCCCGGGCACGCGCACGGCCTCACCGAAGGGCCCGTCGTACCGCGCGACGAGGGGCTCGTAGACCTGCCGGACGACGAGCTGCTCCGCCGGCGAGTCGGCAGCGAGCGGGTCGACGTCGTCGACGGGCCCGCCGAGGGCCCAGACCAGCGTCCCGCCCCAGCCCAGGTCGCCCTCGCCGCGCACAGCGGTCCGGACGTCGTCGTCGCTGCAGGCCCCGAGCGCCGCCCCGAGCACGACGCAAGCCGCCCCGAGCGCGGCTCGGGACAGCACCGCTTTCATGGCGCCCCTTCTAGAGCTTGAGCAGGACGATCGTGTTCAGCGCGAACACGACCGCGAAGAAGATCGTCCAGCGGTCGAGGTTGCGCTCGACCAGCGAGCCGCCGCCGAGCGAGCTCCCGGCCTGACCGATCCCGAACGCGCCGGAGAGCCCGGAGTCCTTCCCGGAGTGCAGCAGCACCAGGAAGATCAGCACGATCGAGATGAAGACCTGCAGGATCGACAGGATCAGTTCCATCGCGCCTGCAGTGTAGAGGGCGAGGGCGCGCCGGCCCTCACTCGCCCTGCGACCCGCCCTTGCGCTCGGCGCGCACGCGGTCGAGCTCCTTGAGGATCTCGATCGCCTCGCGGCGCAGCTCGGCGTCCACCCGCGCCCAGTCCTTCGGGCTCAGCTTGCCCTGCTCGCGGTCGAGCTCGGCGTCGCGGATCTCGCGGTACTTGGCCTCCTTGCGCGCCTCGAGGTCGGCGATGCGCGGGTCCTCGGTGGCCACCTCGCGCCCGGCGGGCAGGAGCGGGCGCGCCACGAACCAGGCCAGCGCCGCGACGATGATCAGGGCCAGGACGATCTCCATGCGACGGGACCGCTAGGCGCGGCCGAGCTCCTTGGCGAGCCGCGCGGCGTACACGTCGCTCACGCGCCTGCGGCGCGCGGCCGGGGCGGGCCACGCGGCGATGAGCGCGCCGGCGACGGCCACCAGGCCGCCGACCCACAGCCAGATCACGAACGGGTTCACGTTGATGCGGAAGGTGACGGGCAGCGGGTTCGCCACGTACAGCGCCGCGAGCCGCTCGATCGCGTCGCCCTGCGCGGTGGCGAACTCGCGCATCTGCTCGATCTGCTCGGGGGTCGGCCCCCCGGGCCCGACCTCCGGCAGCCGCCGCAGGAGCCGCTTGTCCACGGCCGCGATCAGCGGCTCGAGCGGCTCCAGGTCGGGCTGCATCGCCGTCCACAGGTCCTCCTTTGCGCCCTCGCGCCGGCCCACCTCGCTCGTCGCCTCGCCCTCGAAGAACGAGCGGATCGGCCCCGCGGACGGGTCGCGCGCGTTGCTCGAGTAGTAGTTGCGCGAGGGGCTGAGCGAGAAGCGCTTGCCGTCGCGCTCGACGTCCAGGCGCGCCGCGAAGGTGAGCTTCTGCTCCTCCGGGTCGATGTCCGCCGAGGGCTCGGCGTAGGTGATCCTGTAGTCCTCGACCTCGACGCTCTCGCCGGGCATCATCCGCACGTCGCGGCTCGTCTGGAAGCTCGACGAGGCGGCGACCGCGATGAACAGGATCGCGATCCCCGTGTGGACGATGTAGCCGCCGTAGCGGCGCCGGTTGCGCCCCACGAGCCGCCCTAGCGCCACGACGTAGGAGCCGCCGTTCAGCGCCCGCAGGCTCGCGGCGCCGCGCGCGAACTCCTGCGCGAGGCCGGCGAGCGCGAACGCGGCGATGCAGAACATCGCGAACGCCCACGGCTCGCCCGCGGCGTCCGTGAAGACGGCTAGCACCACCCCCACCGCGACGGCGAAGGCCAGCGGCCCGGAGAAGATCCGCAGCGCCGCGCCCGGGGAGATCCGGCGCCAGGCGAGCAGCGGGCCGATCCCGGTGAACAGGACGAGCAGGATCGCGAGCGGCGTCGTGTAGTCGGCGAACCACGGCGCGGCGAGCGAGGAGCGGGTGCCGGTGACCGCCTCGGAGATCAGCGGGAAGAACGTGCCCCACCAGATCACGAGCGCGAGCCCGACCAGGAGCAGGTTGTTGACGAGGAACACCGCCTCGCGCGAGGCGAGCGACTCGATCCGCCGCTCGGAGCGCAGGTCGTCGAGGCGCGAGACGATCAGCGCCGTCGAGCCGATCAGGACCAGCGCGACGAGCACGAGCAGCGGCGTGCCGACCGTGGACTCGCCGAAGGCGTGGATCGACTCGAGGATCCCCGAGCGCACCAGGAACGTGCCGAGCAGGCAGAGCGCGAACGTGCCCACGATCAGCGAGACGTTCCAGACCTTCAGCATCCCGCGCCGCTCCTGGACCATGATCGAGTGCAGGAACGCGATGCCCGTGAGCCACGGCATGAGCGACGCGTTCTCGACCGCGTCCCAGCCCCAGTAGCCGCCCCAGCCGAGCTCCGAGTAGCTCCAGCGCGCGCCGAGCATGATCCCGATCGAGAGGAAGATCCAGGCGAGCAGCGCGAAGCGCCGGGTCGAGCGGATCCAGCTCGCGTCCAGCCGGCGCGTGATCAGCGCCCCGATCGCGAACGCGAACGGGATCGAGAATAGGACGTACCCCGCGTACAGCATCGGCGGGTGGATCGCCATCGCCGGGTGGCGCAGCAGCGGGTTGAGGCCGTTGCCCTCCGCCGGCGCCGGGTCGAGCTGCGCGAACGGGTTCGCCCCGTCGGCGAACAGCATCAGCCCCGCGAAGAACACCCCGAGCGCGCCGAGCACGGCGGTCGCGTAGGGCGCGACCTCGCGGTGCTTGTGGCGGGTCGCGAACAGGACCGCGCTGGCCGCGACCGAGAGCACGAACGCCCAGAGAAGCAGCGAGCCGGCCTGGCTCCCCCACAGCGCGGTCAGCTTGTAGAGGGTGGGCGTGGTCGTCGAGGAGTGCAGCGCGACGAGCTCGAAGGAGAAGTCCGAGCGCGCGAACGCGGACTCGACCACCACCACGCAGACGGAGAGCAGCCCCGCGGCGGCGTAGATCGAGCGGCGGCTCGAGTCGACCCAGCGCCGATCACCGGTCCGGGCTCCGTGGAAGGCCGCTACGGCCGCGTAGCCGAACGCGCAGAGCGCGGCGATGAGGCACGCCAGCCCGAGCCCAGCCATCAGCGCCGGCCGGGCCTCACGACCCGTCGAGCGACTCGTCGATGATCACGTGCTCGGGGTCCGCCTCCGCCTCGGCGGCGAACTTGGACGGGCACTTCGTGATCAGCTGGTCCTTCTCGGCGACGAGCGTGCCGTTCTCGAGGCGGCCGGTGACGATCACCTCGCGGCCGTCGCGGAACGGGTCCGGGACCTGGCCGGTGTACTCGACCGGGATCTTGACCGACGGGTCCTCGCGGTCGGCGATCTCGAACGTCATGTCGGCGCCGTCGCGCTGAATCGAGCCCGGCACGACCTTGCCGTAGACCTCGTAGGTGCCGTCGCCGACCGCGCCGGAGAGCAGCTCCGACGGGGACTTGGCCTCGCTCGAGGCGTTGAACGAGGTGTAGACCAGGGCCGTAGCCAGGAGCACGGCCGCGGTGAGCGCCACGACGAGCCGGATCTGTCGCTTGCGTGCGGGGTTCATCCGGGACCCCGATTATCGCAGGGACCCTCCCGGGGCCCGGGCAGGGCGCCCAGCGGGCTGGTTACGGAGCCGCGTCCGCGGTTTTTTCCGGATGCGCGCCCGCGGCGGATCGCCCATCATGGGCTGCTCATGTCCGCAAAACCGATCCGCGGGGGGAACGCGGCCACGATTGCGGCCGCGAGCGCGTTCGCGTGCTTTGCGATAGCGCGAGTCAGCGCCGTGTTCGCTGACGACGCCACGCAGCTTGCGGCGATCTGGCCTGCGACGGGGTTGATTCTGGGCGCGCTCCTGCTCGCGCGCAAGCGCTGGGTCGCGCTGCTGGGCGGCGCCGCCGCCGGGCTCTTCGCGGCCTACGCCGTCCTGGGCGCCTCCCCCGGCGTCGCCGCGGCGCTCACCGCCGGTGACCTGGCCACCGCGACCCTCGGCCTCGGCGCCATCGACCTGATCGGCGGCCGGCTCTGGCGCCCGGCCACGATCCGCGGCACGGCGGCTCTCATCGTGGGCGGCGCGGGCCTCGCCGCGGCCGCGGGCACGCTCCTGCCCGCCAGCGCGATGGCCCTCGAGGGGGCGGAGTGGACGCCCACGTTCGGCGGCCTGTTCGCCGCCCGCGCGCTCGGCGTGATCGCGATGACCCCGGTCGCCTTCGCGATCGCGGCCGGCGACGAGCGCCCCTTCGCCGCGATCGAGCGCCCCGCGCGCATCGAGCGCGTCCTGGTGCTCGGCGGCGCGCTCGTGCTCGGCCTGCTGCTGTTCACCCGCGAGGGCGGCGTGTTCGACCAGCCCGCCCTCGTGGTGCCGCTGCTCGCCGTCGCTGCGGTCCGCCTCGGCTGGACCGACACCGGGCTCGTGATCGCGACGCTCAGCGTGTTCGCGTCGCTCGGCATCGCCGCCGGGCGCAGCCCGCTCATCGACGACCCCGAGAGCTGGGCGGAGGTGCTCTCCGCGCAGGCCGTGCTCGCCCTGTTTTCGGCGACCGCGCTCCTCGCCGCCGCGCTCACGGCCGAGCGCTCCCGCGCGGTCGAGCGGCTGCGCAGGGAGAGCGAGGACCTGGGCGAGGCCCAGCGCATCGCGAGGGTCGGGAGCTGGACCGTCGATCCCGAGACCGGCAACGTCGACTGGACCGAGCAGCAGTTCCGCAACTTCGGCCTCGAGCCGCGCGACGAGCCCGTCTCGAGGCAGGAGTACGTGTCGCACATCCGCCCCGAGGACGTGGAGGTCGTCCACCGCATCCTCAACGCGACGGAGCCGCTCCCGGAGATGGAGCTGCGCGTCCGGCGCCCCGACGGGCGCCAGGCCGTGCTGGCGGTCTCCGGCGCACCGATCACGACCCGCAGCGGCCGCAAGCTGATCGCGGGCACCACCCGAGACGTCACGGCCGAACGCGAGGCGGCGCGCGCCCTCGCCTCGGCAGAGGAGCGCTTCCGGCGCGCCTTCGAGGACTCCGGGGCGGGCATGGCGATCATCGCGGTCGACGACGACAGGCTCGGCGCCTTCGAGGACGCCAACCAGGCGATGGCGCGCCTCGTGGCGATCCCCCGCGAGAAGCTCATCGGCACCCGCTGGGACGCCGTCGTCCACCACGACGACGCCGAGACGGTCGGCGCGGCGGTGCGCGGCCTCGTCGCGGCCGAGCGCCCGAGCTTCTCGGGCGAGATCCGCCTGCGCGCCGGCGATGACGAGGAGACCCGCTGGGCGGCCTGCAGCCTCTCGCTGGTCCGCGACCTCGACGGCGCGGTGCTCCACGCCCTCCTGCAGGCGCAGGACATCACCGAGCGCAAGCAGGTCGAGGGCCAGCTCCAGTTCCTCGCCGACCACGACACGCTCACCGGCCTCGTCAACCGGCGGCGCTTCGTCGACGAGATCGCCCGCGAGATCGCGCGCGTGCGCCGCTACGGCGGCGAGTCGGCCCTGCTCGTGCTTGACCTGGACAGCTTCAAGCCCGTGAACGACTCGGCCGGGCACGCGGTCGGCGACCAGATCCTGGTCGCGGTCGCCGACGTGCTGCGCACCCGGCTGCGGGCGACCGACATCGTCGGGCGCCTGGGCGGCGACGAGTTCGGCGTCCTTCTGCCCGCGACCGACCGCGACGCGGCCGAGCGGCTCGCCACCGAGCTGCGCGCCGTGATCGGCGAGCGCATGCGCGGCGCCGCCCCGGCGGGGACGCGCGTGACCGCGAGCATCGGCGTCGCGACGTTCGCCGCCGACGACGAGGAGCTCGCCCCCGAGGAGCTGCTCGCCCACGCCGACCTCGCGATGTACGCCGCCAAGGAGGCCGGCCGCGACCGCGTGCGCGTCCACCGCAGCGATCTCGGCAACGAGGGCGGGCGCACCGGGTGGCTGACCCGCATCCGCGACGCGATCCAGGGCGACGGCTTCGTCCTGCACGCCCAGCCGATCATCCCGATCGCGACCGACGACCGGCGCCCGCGATACGAGCTGCTCCTGCGCATGGTCGACGAGGACGGCGAGCTGATCACGCCCGACCGCTTCCTCTACATCGCCGAGCGCTTCGGCCTGATCGGCGAGATCGACCGCTGGGTGGTGAACGCCGCCGCCGAGCTGCTCGCGGAGCGCCAGGCGGCGGGCGCCGACCCGGCCCTCTTCGTGAACGTCGCGGCCAGCTCGATCGCCCAGCCGGGGTTCGCCAAGACGATCGCCGCCGCCCTGGATGAGGCGGGCGCCGACCCCCGCGGGCTGGTGGTCGAGATGACCGAGAGCGAGGCGCTCGTGAACATCGACCAGGCGCGCGCCTTCGCCGCGCAGCTCAAGGCGATGGGCTGCGGCTTCGCCCTCGACGACTTCGGCGCGGGCTTCGCCTCCTTCTACTACTTCAAGCACCTCGACTTCGACTTCCTGAAGATCGACGGCGAGTTCATCGACGCGGTCGTGGCCGACGAGGCCGACCGCGCCGTCGTGGACGCCCTCGTGCGCGTCGCCCACCGCCTCGGCAAGCGCACGATCGCCGAGCGCGTCCGCGACACGCGCACCGTCGAGGCGCTGCGCGCGCTCGGGGTCGACTACGGCCAGGGCAACCACCTCGGCGTCCCCGGCCCGCTCCCCGAGCCCACCGCCAGCGAGCTCCCCGCCCGGGCCTAGCTTCCGGCCGGCCCCCGCGGCCACTACCATCGGCGCCGTGGCCGATTCACCAGTTCTGCTGATCACGGGAGCCTCGACCGGGATCGGCGCACAGACCGCGCGCCGCGCCGTCGAGGAGGGTTACCGCGTCGCGCTCGCCGCGCGCAGCGAGGACAAGCTGCGCGCCCTCGCCGAGGAGCTCGGCGGCGATGATGTGGCGCGCGCCGTGCGCTGCGACGTCACCGAGTGGGAGCAGTGCGAGGCGCTCGCCGCGGAGACGCTCGACGCGTTCGGCAGGATCGACGCCGTCTTCGTGAACGCGGGCTTCGGCGCCAAGCGCGGCTTCCTCACGGAGACGCCGGAGTTCTGGCGCGAGATGGTGCTCACCAACGTGCTCGGCGCCGCCTACACGATCCGCGCCACCCTCCCCCACATCCTCGAGCGCGGCACCGGCCACTACCTGCTGACCAGCTCGGTCGCGGGCCGGGTGCAGATGCCGGGGTCGCTGTACTCCTCGACGAAGTGGGCGGTGACCGGGATGGGCGAGTCGCTGCGCCGCGAGCTGCGCCTGATGCACGAGAACGAGCGCATCCGGGTCACGCTGATCGAGCCCGGCATGGTCGACACCCCGTTCTGGGACCAGCGCACCGACGAGCTCGAGACGGCGCTCACCGCCGACGACATCGCCCGCGCGGTGATGTTCGCGCTCACCCAGCCCGAGCGCGTCGACGTCAACGAGATCCTGATCCGGCCCACCAGCCAGAAGAACTGAGCGCCGCGGCCGGCGAGGTGCACGCCATCGTCGGCGCGCCGGGTTAGGCTGCGCTCGGCATGGACGAAAGCGTCGCGTTCGCGGGTGCACTCGAGCAGGCGCGGCTGGTTCGCAACGGGGAGGTCACGCCGACCGAGCTGGTCCAGCTCTACCTGGAGCGCATCGAGCGCCTCGACCCGAAGCTGAACGCCTACCGGGTCGTCTTCGCCGAGCGCGCGCTCGCCGAGGCCAAGGAGGTCGAGCGGCGCATCGCCGCCGGCGAGGGGCAGTCGATGCCGCTCGGGGGCGTGCCGATCGCGATCAAGGACTGCGAGGACGTCGAGGGCGAGGTCACCGCCTTCGGCTCGGCCGCCTTCGACCGGCCGGCGCCCGCCGACAGCGAGCACGTGCGGCGGCTGCGGCAGGCCGGGGCGATCGTGCTCGGCAAGACCAACGTGCCCGAGCTCATGATCTACGGGTTCACCGAGAGCGCCGCCTTCGGCGTCACGCGCAACCCGTGGGACACCAACCGCTCCCCCGGCGGCTCGAGCGGCGGCTCGGCGGCGGCGCTCGCCGCGGGGCTCTGCGCGGCGGCGTCGGCCTCCGACGGGGCGGGCTCGATTCGCATCCCGGCGGCGTTCGCCGGCGTCTTCGGCCTCAAGCCGCAGCGCGACCGGGTCCCGCTCGCGCCGGCGCGCGACAACTGGCACGGTCTCACGGTGCTCGGCGCGCTCACCCGCACCGTCCGCGACACGGCCCTCTGGCTGGACGTGGCGGCGGCGCCCGCGGCCGGCCACAGCTTCATGGACGCGGTGCTGGCGCGGCCCACGCCGCTGCGGATCGCCTACTCCACCAAGGCGCCGCTGATCATGGCGCCGCCCAAGGTGAGCGACGAGGTCGCGGGCGCGGTCGAGAGCACGGCCGAGCTCCTGCGCGAGCTCGGCCACCGCGTCGAGCGCTGCGACCCCGACTGGGGCGCGATCGGGATCAACCTCGCGCCGCGGTACCTGAACGGCATCGCGCGGTCGGCGCGCTCCGCCCCCCACCCCGAGCGCCTCGAGAAGCGCACCCGGGGCCTCGTCCGCCTCGGCCGCCTGCAGGGCGGGCCGCTCCTGCGCCGCTCGCGCCGCCAGGAGCCGCGCGAGGCGCGCCGCATGCTGCGCATCTTCAACGACTTCGACGTGCTGATCACGCCGGTCACCGGCGAGCCGCCGATCGAGGTCGGTCGCTGGGCGGGCAAGGGCGCGGTGCGCACGCTGCTCGGGATGACGCGGACCTTCCCATTCTGCGCGCCGTGGAACCACCTCGGGGTG
>ERZ777010.2015-NODE-2015-length-11135-cov-5.162996_pt1 | contig 11135 bp, 9 predicted proteins | sample MGYA00374963_ERZ777010 | MGnify/ENA primary metagenome ERZ777010 (study PRJEB29309, sample SAMN06268256) | bioreactor metagenome | isolation source: Joint BioEnergy Institute, California, USA | place: USA:Joint BioEnergy Institute, California, USA | collected...
ACGGGCGCGAGCAGTTCGACGCCCTCCAGAACCGCATCCACCCGGCCGAGTCGCGGATCAAGCTGCTCGCCGAGGAGATCCCCGCAATCTTCCGCGCGTTCGACGTGCTCGCGGTGGGTGACGCCGAGGCCCTCGCCGCCCCGCTGCGCGAGCGCCGGCGCACGCTCGAGGCGCTCGTCGGGGGGTTCGGGGACCCCGGCTCGGTCGAGCTCACGCCGTTCAGCCCCGACCCCGCCGACGCCGAGCCCTGGCTGGCGAACGGGGAGGGCGTGATCGCCAAGGACCTGAACGCGCCCTACCGGCCCGGCGAGCGCAAGGGCATGGTCAAGATCAAGCGCCTGCGCACCGCCGACTGCGTGGTGGTCGGCTGGCGGCCCGGCAAGGAGGAGGGCACGGTCGGCTCGCTCATCCTCGGGCTCTACGACGGCGATGAGCTGCGGGTCGTCGGCCACACCTCGGGCCTGCGCGCCAAGGAGAAGCGCGAGCTGGTCGCGAAGCTCACCCCGTACGAGACCGGCGAGCGCGGCTCGGCCGACCCGAGCCGCTGGGCCGGCGACCGCGACCTGGAGTGGGTCGCCCTGCGCCCCGAGCTCGTGATCGAGGTCACCTTCGACCACGTCTCCGACGGGCGCATCCGCCACGGCTCGAAGATCGTGCGCTGGCGCGAGGACAAGGACCCGCGCGCCTGCACCTTCGACCAGCTCGATCAGTAGGCGCCGCGCCGCGCGCGCCCGATCCGCGGCGCGAGCCAGCACGCGGCCAGCACGCCCGCCGTGTCGGTGAGCACGTCGAAGACGTCCGAGACCCGGCCCTCGACGTAGCGCTGGTGGTACTCGTCGCTGACCGCGTACAGGATCGAGATCGCCGCCGCGATCGCGATCGCGCGCCGGCCCTGGCTCGGCGCGAGCGCCCAGATCCACAGCGACGCGAGCAGGAAGTACTCGGTGAAGTGCGCGACCACGCGCGTCCACGCGGGCAGCTCGGGGCCGACGGTGGGCTGATCGGACAGGTAGAAGATCAGCGCCATCAGCGCCAGCGGCGCCAGGGCCCGCGTCGCTGTCCGCGTCACGCCCGGGGTCAGGGGACGCGGTGGATCTCGAAGAGGTTCGTGCCGAGCTCCATGCCCGGCAGCCCGGCGGTGATCCCGATCAGATCCCCGGACTGCGCGACGCCGGTGTCGAGCGCGTGCTTGGCGCAGTCGTCGATCAGGTCGGTGAGGCTCGTCGCGTTCTCGGCGTGGACGCAGCGCACACCGAAGAGCAGGTTGAGCCGGCGCACCGTCTCGATGCGCGGCGAGACCGCGACCACCGGCACCTTCGGCCGGTGGGCGGACACGAGCCGCGCTGTGCGGCCGCTCGTCGTCGGCACGACCAGCGCCTTGAGCCCCAGCGTGTAGGTGGAGCCCACCGCCGCGCGCGCGACGGACGCGGCCACGTCGTTGTCGGACGCGGCGCGGGTGAAGACCCACTCGCCGTAGGGCAGCTCGGGCTCGGTCGCCCGTGCGATCTGGTCCATCACCTGCACCGCCTCGACCGGGTACTCGCCCACGGCCGTCTCCTCGGAGAGCATCACGGCGTCGGTGCCCTGGTAGATCGCGTTGGCGACGTCGGAGACCTCGGCGCGCGTGGGCCGCGGCGAGGACACCATCGAGGCCAGCATCTGCGTCGCCGTGATCGACGGGCGCGAGTGCTTGCCCGCGATCGCGAGCAGGCGGCGCTGGACGTTCGGCACCTGCGCGAGCGGCAGCTCGATGCCGAGGTCGCCGCGCGCGACCATGATCCCCGAGGTCGCGGCCTGCGCGATGCTCTCGGCGTTCTCGGCGGCCTGCGGCTTCTCGATCTTCGCGATCACCGGGATGTCGGAGCCGCTGGTGCGGATCCGCCGCTCGACGGGCTCGAGGTCCTCGACCCGGCGCACGAACGACACCGCGAGCAGGTCGATCCCCTGCCGCACGGCGAAGTCGACCCACTCGAGGTCCTCGCGCCCCGCCGACGGCAGCCCCACGTCTGCGCCCGGCAGGTTGAGGCCCTGGTGGGACGCGATCGGGCCGCCGACCTCGACGCGGCAGCGCACCCGGGTCGCGTCCGTCTCCTCGACGGTCAGGCGGATGCGGCCGTCCGCGAGGTAGACCTCGCCGCCGGGCTTCACCGCCTCCGGCAGGCCCTCCCAGGTGACGGGCAGGACCTCGGCCGTGCCCATCACCTCCTCGGTCGTGATCGTGACCTGCGAGCCCTCGTCGAGCTCCACGAGCCCGCCCTCGATCTCGGCGAGGCGCAGCTTCGGCCCTGGGAGGTCGCCGAGCAGGCCCACCTCCTTGCCCGTGCGCTTCGCCGCCTCGCGGGCGAACGCCACGGTCTGGGCATGCTCCTCCTCGCTTCCGTGTGAGAAGTTCAGCCGGAAGACGTCGGCGCCCGCCTCGATCAGCTCGCACATCCTCTCGACGCTGCGGGTGGCGGGCCCGATGGTGCAGACGATCTTCGTGCGCCGGTGCTCGCGGGTACTCATGGCCGCATAATCCTTTCAGTCGGCGCGTCGGCGGCGACGGATGGCTGCGGCCGGGGGGTGTGGGTCGGCCCGGGATGCTCCCCCGTCGAGGGCTCCTCCGGGGCCTCGAGCTGCTGGACGTAGGGCAGGCGCCAGGCCGCGGCGGCGACGAGCAGCCCGATCGCGACGGAGAGCAGCGCGAGGAACCACTGGCCCGCGGTGAGCACCTCGAGCTCGAAGAAGTTGCGCACGGGCTCCCAGGCCAGGATCAGCGCGAACAGCGCCCCGAGCGCCGCGATCATCGCGAGCATGTAGCTCTGGATCGTGATGTGCTCGCGGCCCGGGCCGCGCTCGAGCAGCAGGATGAAGCACAGGCCGAGCACGATCAGCGTGGTGGTCGCCGCCGTGCGCCCCTCCTCGATCGAGCCGCCGAAGAGCGAGTCCACGAAGAAGAACGAGAGCATCGACCCGGCCGCGATCCCCACGCCCGCCGGCACGGCGAACGCGGCGAGCGCGCGCAGCAGGCGCCCGCGGTAGAGCGGCCCCTCGCTCGGCGCCAGCGCGAGCACGAACGAGGGCGCGCCGATGGTGAGGAAGGCGGCGACGGTCAGGTGCCGCGGCAGGAACGGGAAGGTGAGGCCGAGCACCGAGGTGAGCGTGATCAGGATCGCGGCGTACACCGACTTCGTCAGGTAGAGCCGGCCGAGCCGGTGGATGTTGCGCGCGATGCGCCTGCCCTCGGCCACCGCGCGCGGCAGCATCGAGAACTGGTCGCGCAGGAGCACGATGTCCGCGACGCCCTTGGTGATCTGGCTGCCCGAGCCCATCGCCACCGCCATGCGCGCGCGCTTGAGCGCGGGCACGTCGTTCACGCCGTCGCCGATCATCGCGGTGAAGCGCCCGCGGTCGCTCATCGCGCCGACCAAAGCCTTCTTCTGCTCGGGGGTGATCCGGCAGAAGATCGTGTTGCGCTCGGCGGCTTCGGCCAGCCCGGCGCGGTCGGCCGGGAGCTGGGGCCCCTCGATCACGCCCGCGTCGCGCGGCACGCCGATCGCGTACGCGACCGCGGTCACGGTGGAGCGCGCGTCGCCGGAGATCAGCTTGAGGTCGACGTTCTGCTCGCGCATGAACGCGATCGTCTCGGCGGCGTCGGGCCGCAGCCGCTCGGCGAGCACGACCAGCGCGCGCGGCTCGAGCGCGGGCGGCGGCGCGGCGGCGGGGTCGGGGGGCAGGGGCTCGCGCGCCTCGGCGAAGGCGACCACCCGCCGGCCCGCGGCGGTGTGCTCCTCGAGCGCCTCGGCGAGCGCCGGGGGCAGCGTGAGCGCGCCGGTGCCGGTGAGGATGTCGGGCGCGCCCATCACGTAGCTGCGCGGCCCGCCGTCGCCGTCGAGCACCAGGCCGCTCCACTTCCAGGCCGACGAGAACGGCACCTCCGCGCGCACGGGCTCGGGGCGGCCCGGGAAGCGGTCGGCGATCACCTGCAGCGTGCGGTTGCGCTCGCCCATCGAGTGGGCGAAGCGCGCGAGCGCCCGCTCGGTCTCGCCCGCCCGGGCCGGGTCGGCCGGGACGATCTCGACCAGCTCGAGCTCGCCGTCGGTGAGCGTGCCCGTCTTGTCGACGCAGATCGTGTCGACCGCGGCGAGCGCCTCGGTGGCCGCCATCTGCTGGACCAGCGTGTTCATCCGGGCCAGGCGCACGGCCGCCACCGCGAGCGTCACGCTCATCAGCAGGACGAGCCCCTCGGGGATCAGCGTCACGAGCCCGGCCGTCGCCGTCTGCGCTGCCTCCTGGAGCGGCGTGCTGCGGGCCGAGAGGGCGAGCAGGACGAGGACCCCGAGCGGCACGAGCACGATGGTCGTCGCCCAGATGATCCGGTTGACCTCCTCCTGCAGCGGCGAGGGCGGGTGGCGGAAGGCGCGCGCCTCGCCCGCGACCTTCGCCGCGTGGCTGTCCTCGCGCACCGCGTCGACCTCGTAGTAACCGGAGCCCGCCAGGCAGAACGAGCCGGAGAGCACCCGGTCCCCGCGCCGTTTGCGGATGCCGTCGGACTCGCCGGTGAGCATCGACTCGTCGAGCGTGAGCCCGCGCGAGTCGATCACGTGGCCGTCCGCGACGAGCTGGTCGCCGGGCTCGACGCGCACGACGTCCCCGGGGACGACCTCCTCGGCGCGCAGCTCGACGGGCGCGCCGTCGCGGATCACCTGGGCACGGGGCGCGACGAGCAGGGCGAGCTCGTCCAGCGTCCGCTTCGCCTTGAGCTCCTGGCGGATGCCGATGTAGGAGTTGAGGGCGGCGATGAACCCGAAGATCGCGTCCGCCCACAGGCCGAGCGAGATGATCAGGATGAAGAAGGCTCCGATGATCGCGTTGAAGAGCGTGAAGACGTTCCCCGCGACGATCGACGCGACCGAGCGGCTGCTCGGTGGCTCGGGCTCGCCGAGCTGCTCGAGGCGTCGCGCGGCCTCCGCGCTCGACAACCCCCTCGGGTGAGAAGCCTCCATCGCCGCCATTGTTAGCAGTGGTGTACCCGCTATACGATCGCGGCGAGTGCCGGCGGCTACCGACAGGGGCGAGGCGAGCGAGGCGACGGCCCTCCCGGTGTCCTACCGCGCCGCGACGAAGGTGTACCCGGGCGCGTCGCGGCCGGCCGTGGACGAGCTCACCCTGGACGTGAACGCCGGGGAGATCTGCGTGCTCGTCGGGCCCTCCGGCTGCGGGAAGACGACGGCGATGCGCCTGGTGAACCGCATGGTCGAGCTCACCTCGGGCGACGTGCTGGTCGGCGGGCGCTCCGTGCGCGAGCGCGACCCGGCCGAGCTGCGGCGGGAGATCGGCTACGTGATCCAGCAGACCGGCCTCTTCCCGCACCGCACGATCGCGGAGAACATCGCCACCGTGCCGCGCCTTCTGGGCTGGGACCGGGAGCGCATCGAGGCGCGCGTCGACGAGCTCATCGAGCTCATCCGCCTCGACCCCGAGATGCGCGACCGCTATCCCGCGCAGCTCTCCGGCGGCCAGCAGCAGCGCGTCGGCGTCGCCCGCGCCCTCGCGGCCAACCCGGGCGTGTTGCTCATGGACGAGCCCTTCGGCGCGGTCGACCCGATCAACCGCGAGCGGCTGCAGAACGAGCTTCTGCGCCTGCAGGCCGAGGTGCGCAAGACGATCCTCTTCGTCACCCACGACATCGACGAGGCGATCAAGATGGGCGACCGCGTCGCGGTGCTGCGCACCGGCGGGCGCCTCGCCCAGTACGCGACGCCCGCGGAGCTCCTCATGGAGCCCGCCGACGGCTTCGTCGAGGACTTCGTGGGCGCGGACCGGGCGCTCAAGCGGCTCGCGCTCCTGCGCGTCGGGGACCTGGACCTCTGGGAGGCGCCGCTCGCCTACGTCGGCCAGCCGACGGCCGAGGTGCGCGCGAAGCTCGCGGGCGCCGAGGTGCCCCACGCGCTGCTCGTCGACTCCGAGCGCCGCCCGCTCGGCTGGCTCTCGGAGTCGGACCTCCGCCAGGAGCTCGTGCCCCGGGTGCCCGACAGCTCCCCCGAGCCGCTGATCGACGTCTCGGACATCCTGCGCGACGCGCTCTCCGACCTGCTGCAGGCGGAGAGCCGCTACGCGCCGGTGGTCGACGGGCAGGGGCGGATCGCCGGGGTGCTTTCGGTGGACGTGATTTCCGACTTTCTGGGCTCCGGCGAGGCGCGCACGGACGAGCACGGGGCGGTCGACCGGGCGCCGGGGGCCTCCGGGGCGTGACGGCGCTCGTCGCGCAGCTCGACCCCTCGTTCTTCCGGGACCGCTCCGAGTCCGACTGCATCCGCGAGAACGGCGCCTTCTGCCTGGACTGGGCGCTCGACAACCTCGACCGCTACGTGACGCCCACGCTCGAGCACCTCGTGCTCGTCGTCGTCTCGGTCGCGCTCGGCTTCGCGCTCGCCTTCGCGATGGCGCTCCTCTCGCACCGCCGGCGGTGGCTCGTGCCGCCGTTCCTCGGGCTCACCGGGGTGCTCTACACGATCCCCAGCCTGGCCTTCTTCTTCCTGCTGCTGCCGATCACCGGCCGCGGCGCCGACACGGCGATCATCGCGCTCACCGCCTACAACCTGCAGATCATCTACCGCAACGTGATGGCGGGCCTCGCGAACGTGCCGGCCGCCGCCACGGACGCGGGGCGGGGGATGGGGATGACGGAGCGCCAGCTCACCTGGCGCGTGGAGCTGCCGCTCGCGCTGCCCGAGATCATCGCCGGCGTGCGCATCGCGACCGTCTCCACGGTGGCGATCGCGACGCTCGCCGTGTTCGCGGGCGGCGGCGGGCTGGGCTCCGAGCTGATCGCGGGGTCGAACATCACGTTCCGCACGGGCGTCGCGATCGCGGGCGGGATCGCGATCGCGATGGCGATCGCCTTCGACCTGCTGCTCGTGCTGCTCCAGCGGCGCCTGGTCCCGTGGCGGCTCGCGGCGGAGCGCCGCAGCCGCGAGGGCGCCCGCTTCGCCTCGCTCGTGCGCCGCGTCCGGGGGGCCGTGCCGTGAGCCTGCCGCTCGCCTTCCTCGACGCCGTCGGCGGCGCGATCGACTTCATCTTCAACCCGCGCGAGTCGCTGGGCGGTGGCGCGGAGGTCGGCGGCCTGGGGCAGGTCGGCGAGCTCACCCTCGACCACCTCGAGCTCACCTTCGCGGGGCTCGCGGTGTCGCTCGCGGTCGCCCTGCCGCTGGGGCTGTACCTGGGGCACCGCGGCCGCGGCGAGTTCCTGGCGGTCGCGATCGGCAACGCGGGGCGCGCCATCCCCGAGCTCGCCCTGATCGCGTTCCTCGTCGCGTACGTGGGCACCGGCTTCCTCAACGTGACGATCGCGCTCGCGATCCTCGGCATCCCGCCGATCCTCACGAACGCGTTCGTCGGGGTGCGGCAGGTCGACCGCACCGCGGTCGAGGCGGCGCGCGGGATGGGCATGAGCGAGCTCGGGATCGTCGCGCGGGTCGAGCTGCCCCTGGCCGCGCCGACGATCATGACCGGCGTGCGCACCGCCGCGATCAACGTCGTGGCCACGGCGACGATCGCCCCGCTCGCGGGCCAGCTCTCGCTCGGGGACTTCATCCTGGCGCGCAACGTCTACGGGGACGAGGGCGTGCTGGCGGGCTGCTCGCGCTCGCCTTCGAGCTCGTGCTCGCCGCCGTGCAGCGCGCGCTCACGCCCCGCGGCCTCGAGCTCGCCCGCGAGGCGGGCTGAGTAACCCGCCCCTGCGCCGCCAGCGGTTCGCTTAGGATCGACGCATCCGAGTGGCTGCCCCTGGCAACGAGACGAGAGGAGCGACCATGAACTCCCGCCGGGCACGCAAGGCGCTGCTGCTGTTGTTCTCCACCCTGGTCCTAGCGTTCGCGATCGCCGCCTGCGGCGACGACGAGGACGAGGGCGACGGCGGAGGCGACGGCGGCGCCAACGGCAACCTGATCCAGGCGAACCCCGACAACGCCGACGTCGAGATCACGGTCGGCTCGAAGAACTTCACCGAGCAGTTCATCCTGGGCGAGATCTACGCGCAGGCGCTCGAGGCCGCGGGCTACACGGTCAAGAAGGACCTGAACCTCGGCTCGGAGCAGATCGCGCTGCGGTCCCTGCGCCAGGGCGAGATCGACGCCTATCCCGAGTACACCTCGACGGCGCTGACCTCGTTCTTTGAGATGCCGCCCGAGGAGGTGCCGGGAGACGCGCAGCAGGCGTACGAGGAGTCGCAAGACGACTTCGCCGACCTCGGCCTGCGGGCGTTCCCGCCGACGCCGTTCTCGAGCGCGAACGCGGTCGGGCTGTTGACCGAGACCGCCGACCAGCTCGGGCTCGAGACGATCTCCGACCTCGAGGGCGTCTCGCAGGACCTGGTGCTTGCGGGCTCGCCGGAGTGCCGCCAGCGGATCGACTGCCTCCTCGGCCTGCAGGAGTACTACGGGCTCGAGTTCAAGAGGTTCACGCCGGTCGACATCGGGCTCCGCTACGAGGTGCTGGACGAGGGCGACGCCGACCTCTCGATCCTCTTTACGACCGACGCGCAGCTGTCCACCGACGCCGACACCTACACGATCCTCGAGGACGATCAGGGCGTGCTGCCCGCGGGCAACGTGATGTTCGTGGCCCGCGAGGAGATCGTGGAGGAGGCCGGCGAGGACTTCGCCGAGGTCATCGAGAAGGTGCAGGAGAACCTGACGCTGGAGGTCATGCAGGAGTTGAACGCGCGCGTCGACGTCGACAAGGAGGAGCCCGCCGCCGTGGCCGAGGATTACCTGCGCGCCTCGGGGTACATCGAGTAATGGCGCTGAAGCTAGGGATCAACCTCGGCTACTGGGGCATCGGCCCGCGGGGCGAGGAGGCCGTCGAGCTCGTCCAGGCCGCCGAGCGCGCCGGGTTCGACTCGGTGTGGGTGGCGGAGTCCTACGGCTCCGACGTCGTCTCGGTGCTGGCCTGGCTCGTCCCGCAGACGACGACGATCAAGCTCGGCGCCGCGATCATGCAGGTCCCCGCGCGCCCGCCCGCCGCGGCGGCGATGGCGGGCGCGACGATCGACGCGCTCTCGGGCGGGCGCTTCATCTTCGGCTTCGGGCCGTCGGGGCCGCAGGTCTCCGAGGGCTGGTACGGCGTGCCGTACTCGAAGCCGTGGGGGCGCACCCGCGAGTACATCGAGATCGTCCGCAAGATCATCGCCCGCGAGGACAAGCTCGAGCACCACGGCGAGCACTGGACGCTGCCGCTCCCGCCGGACACCCCGGGCGCGGTGGGCCAGGGCAAGCCGCTCAAGCTCAACTTCCACCCGGTGCGCAACGAGATCCCCGTGTTCGTCGGGGCGATCGGGCGCAAGTCGGTGGAGATGGCCGCCGAGATCTGCGACGGCTGGATCCCGATCTTCTTCTCGATCGACAAGTTCGAGGAGACCTGGGGCGAGCACCTCGAGGCGGGCTTCGCCAAGGGCGGGCGCTCCCGCGAGGACCTCGAGATCTCGCCCGCGATCCAGGTGGCGATCGACGGCGACCTCGACGCGGCGCGCAACGTGGTGCGCGGCGGGCTCCTGCTGTACCTGGGCGGGATGGGCAGCCGCGAGACCAACTTCTACGTCGACCTCACGCACCGCTTCGGCTTCGGCGACGTCGCCGACAAGGTGCAGCGCCTCTACCTGGAGGGCAGGCGTGAGGACGCGTTCCTCGCGATCCCCGACGAGCTCGTCGACGCGACGTCGCTGGTCGGCACGGAGGACGAGGTGCGGGCCCGCCTGGAGGAGTTCGCCGCGGCCGGGATCGACCGGGTGATCTGCTCGTTCGTGCAGCCGAGCCTGGAGGAGCGGCTGCAAACGATCGAGCGGCTCGCGGCGATCGCCGGGGTCAGCGGGTAGGCCCGGTGGGCTCCTGGACGAAGGCGGCGCGCGAGCGCGCCGCCTTCATCACGGGCGGCGGCAACGGGATCGGCGCGGCGACCGCCGAGGAGCTCGCCGCGCGCGGTTGGTCGGTCGCGGTCGCCGACCTCGACGCAGGCGCCGCCCGCGCGGTCGCCGAGCGCTGCGGGGAGCGGGCGCTCGCGCTCGAGGCCGACGTCACGGACACCGACAGCGTCGAGGCGGCCGTCGCCGCCGCAGTCGAGCGGTTCGGCGGGATCGACCTGTGCTTCGCGAACGCCGGGATCGCGACCGAGGGCACCCTGCGGCACACGCACCCGGACGTCTTCGCGGTCCAGGTGGACGTGAACCTGAACGGGGCGTTCCGCACGGTGCGCGCCTGCCTGCCGCACGTGATCGACGCGCGCGGCTACGTCCTGGTGAACGCCTCGGCGTCGGCGCTCGCCGCGCCCCCGGGGCTGGGCGCGTACGGCGCGTCGAAGGCGGGCGCCGAGAGCCTGGGCGACACGCTGCGCCGCGAGGTGCGCCACCTCGGCGTCGACGTCGGCGTCGTCTACCTGCTCTGGGTGGGCACCGACATGGTCCGGGGCGCCGAGCGGCAGGGCGAGGTGTGGGGCGCGATCCGCGGGAGCTTCCGGGGCCCGCTCTCGCGGGTGATGCCCGTGCGCAAGGCCACGGACGCGATCGTGCGCGGCATCGAGCGACGCGCGCGCAGGGTGGCGGCCCCGCCCTACATCGGCCTCCTCTACCGGATCCGGGGCCTCGCCCCGTCGCTGTTCGAGCGCGACATGGTCCGCATGGCCCCGGCGGTGGACGCGGCCAGCGAGCGCCAGCTTCGCGACGGCGGGCGCGAGGGCGCGGTGCGTACGGATACCCTCGCCACGGCGGCGGCCGCACGGGCTGTCCGGCGGCGATCGGGATAGGACGTTTGGGGGGATTCGGCGCCGCGGTGGGCGGTTTCTCCGCCGGTTTGGATAGTCTGCCGCGGCGCTCGCCCCACGCGAGCTAAGGAATTTGCGCGAGATGAAGATCGGAGTACCAAAGGAAACGGCTGACGGCGAGCGCCGCGTGGCGCTCATCCCCGACGTGGTCAAGTCGCTGCGCGCGAAGGAGCTCGACGTTGTCGTCGAGTCCGGCGCGGGCACCGGCTCCGGCCACCCAGACAGCGAGTACGCGGAGGCAGGCGCCGAGGTCGCGGACGCGAACGCGGCCTGGGGCGCGGACATCGTGGTCAAGGTAGGCGTGCCGACCGTCGAGGAGATCGGACGCCTGAAGCAGGGCC
>ERZ777010.2051-NODE-2051-length-10967-cov-3.616386_pt1 | contig 10967 bp, 6 predicted proteins | sample MGYA00374963_ERZ777010 | MGnify/ENA primary metagenome ERZ777010 (study PRJEB29309, sample SAMN06268256) | bioreactor metagenome | isolation source: Joint BioEnergy Institute, California, USA | place: USA:Joint BioEnergy Institute, California, USA | collected...
AGCGGGCGGTTGCCCGGGCCGGTGACCGGACGGCCGCGGCGGCCGTTGTCGAACAATGCGTCGACGGCCTCCTGGAGCATCCGCTTTTCGTTGTTGACGATGATCTCAGGGGCGCCCAGGTCCAGCAGCCGCTTCAGGCGGTTGTTGCGGTTGATGACCCGCCGGTACAGGTCGTTGAGGTCGCTGGTGGCGAACCGGCCGCCGTCCAGCTGCACCATCGGGCGCAGGTCCGGCGGGATGACCGGGATGCAGTCCAGCACCATGCCCAGCGGGCTGTTGCGGGTGTTGAGGAACGCCGAGACGACCTTCAGCCGCTTGAGGGCGCGGGCCTTCTTCTGGCCCTTGCCGGTGCGGATGATCTCCCGCAGCTTCTCGGCCTCGGCCTCCAGGTCGAAGTTCTCCAGGCGGGCCTGGATGGCGCGGGCGCCCATGCCGCCTTCGAAGTACTGGCCGAAGCGGTCCCGCATCTCGCGGTACAGCAGCTCATCGCCCTCAAGGTCCTGGACCTTGAGGTTCTTGAAGCGGTTCCAGACCTCCTCCAGGCGGTCCAGTTCCCGCTGGGCCCGGTCGCGCAGCTGCTTGATCTCCCGCTCGGCGCTGTCGCGCAGCTTGCGCTTGGCGTCGGCCTTGGCGCCGGAGGCCTCCAGCTCGGCCAGGTCGGCCTCCAGCTTCTGCTGGCGCAGCTCGATGTCGGCGTCGCGGCGCTGCTCGATCTGCTGGCGCTCCACCGAGATCTGCGCCTCCAGCGTGGGCAGGTCGCGCTCGCGCTTCTCGGTGTCCACCGAGGTGATCATGTACGCCGCGAAGTAGATGACCTTCTCCAGGTCCTTGGGCGCCAGGTCCAGCAGGTAGCCCAGCCGCGACGGAACGCCCTTGAAGTACCAGATGTGGGTGACCGGGGCGGCCAGCTCGATGTGGCCCATCCGCTCGCGCCGCACCTTGGCGCGGGTGACCTCCACGCCGCAGCGCTCGCAGATGATGCCCTTGAAGCGCACCCGCTTGTACTTACCGCAGTAGCACTCCCAGTCCCGGGTGGGGCCGAAGATCTTCTCGCAGAACAGGCCGTCCTTTTCCGGCTTGAGGGTCCGGTAGTTGATGGTCTCGGGCTTTTTGACCTCGCCGTGCGACCACTGACGGATGTCGTCGGCGGTCGCCAGGCCGATCCGCAGCTCGTCGAAGAAGTTGACGTCCAGCACTGTGTATCTGTCCCCTTGTGTCCTCAGACCTCTTCGACACTGCTCGGCTCACGCCGGGACAGGTCGATGCCGAGCTCCTCCGCTGCGCGGAAGACGTCCTCGTCGCTGTCGCGCATCTCGATGGACATGCCGTCGCTGGAGAGCACCTCGACGTTGAGGCACAGCGACTGCATCTCCTTGATCAGCACCTTGAAGGACTCCGGAATGCCCGGCTCCGGGATGTTCTCGCCCTTGACGATGGCCTCGTAGACCTTGACTCGGCCCAGGACGTCGTCGGACTTGATGGTCAGCAACTCCTGCAGGGCGTAGGCGGCGCCGTAGGCCTCCAGCGCCCAGACCTCCATCTCCCCGAACCGCTGGCCGCCGAACTGGGCCTTACCGCCCAGCGGCTGCTGCGTGATCATCGAGTAGGGGCCGGTCGAGCGCGCGTGGATCTTGTCGTCGACCAGGTGGAGCAGCTTGAGGATGTAGATGTAGCCGACCGCGATGGGGTCCTTGAAGGGCTCGCCGGTGCGGCCGTCGTACAGCTTGGCCTTGCCGTTGGGGCCGATCAGGCGCATGCCGTCCCGGTTGGGCAGGGTGCACGACAGCAGCCCGGTGATCTCCTCCTCGCGGGCGCCGTCGAAGACCGGGGTGGCGGTCTTGGTCCACGGCCCGGCCTCGGTGGCGCCGATGGCCTGCAGGCTGCGCTTCCAGTCGGCGTCGTCGCCCTCGATCTTCCAGCCCTGGCTGGCCACCCAGCCCAGGTGGGTCTCCAGGACCTGGCCGACGTTCATGCGGCCGGGCACGCCCAGCGGGTTGAGGATGATGTCGACCGGGGTGCCGTCCTCCAGGAACGGCATGTCCTCCACCGGCAGGATCTTGGCGATGACGCCCTTGTTGCCGTGCCGGCCGGCCAGCTTGTCCCCGTCGGTGATCTTGCGCTTCTGCGCCACGTAGACGCGGACCAGCTCGTTGACGCCCGGCGGCAGCTCGTCGCCCTCCTCGCGGGAGAACACCCGCACGCCGATGACCTTGCCCTGCTCACCGTGCGGCACCTTCAGCGAGGTGTCGCGGACCTCGCGGGCCTTCTCGCCGAAGATGGCGCGCAGCAGCCGCTCCTCGGGGGTCAGCTCGGTCTCACCCTTGGGCGTGACCTTGCCGACCAGGATGTCGCCGGGGACGACGTCGGCGCCGATGCGGATGATGCCGCGCTCGTCCAGGTCGGCCAGGACCTCCTCGGAGACGTTGGGGATGTCCCGGGTGATCTCCTCCGGACCCAGCTTGGTGTCGCGGGCGTCGACCTCGTGCTCTTCGATGTGGATCGAGCTGAGCACATCGTCCTGCACCAGGCGCTGGGACAGGATGATGGCGTCCTCGTAGTTGTGGCCCTCCCAGGGCATGAACGCCACCAGCAGGTTCTTGCCGAGCGCCATCTCCCCGTTCTGGGTGCACGGCCCGTCGGCGATCACCTGCCCGGCCTCCACCCGGTCGCCCTCGTCGACGATCGGCTTCTGGTTGAAGCAGGTGCCCTGGTTCGAGCGCTTGAACTTGGCGACCCGGTAGGTGATGCGAGTGCCGTCGTCGTTGGCGACGGTGATGTAGTCGGCCGAGACCTCCTCCACCACGCCGGGCTTCTCGGCGATGATCACGTCGCCGGCGTCGGTGGCGGCGCGGTACTCCATGCCGGTGCCGACCAGCGGGGCCTCGCTGCGCAGCAGCGGCACCGCCTGGCGCTGCATGTTGGAGCCCATGAGCGCGCGGTTGGCGTCGTCGTGCTCCAGGAAGGGGATCATGGCGGTGGCCACCGAGGTCATCTGCCGCGGGGAGACGTCCATGTAGTGGACCTCCTCCGGCGGCAGGTACTCGATCTCACCGCCCTTGGTGCGGACCAGCACCTTCTCCTCGGCGAAGGTGCCGTCGGGGTTGAGCGGCGAGTTGGCCTGCGCCTTGACGTAGCGGTCCTCTTCGTCGGCGGTCAGGTAGTGGATCTCGTCGGTGACCCGGCCGTCGACGACCTTGCGGTAGGGGGTCTCGATGAACCCGAACGGGTTGACCCGCCCGTAGGCCGACAGCGAGCCGATCAGGCCGATGTTGGGACCTTCCGGGGTCTCGATCGGGCACATCCGGCCGTAGTGGGACGGGTGCACGTCCCGGACCTCGAAGCCGGCCCGCTCCCGGGACAGACCGCCCGGGCCCAGCGCCGACAGCCGCCGCTTGTGGGTCAGCCCGGCCAGCGGGTTGGTCTGGTCCATGAACTGCGACAGCTGGCTGGTGCCGAAGAACTCCTTGATGGAGGCGACCACCGGCCGGATGTTGATCAGGGTCTGCGGGGTGATGGCCTCCACGTCCTGGGTGGTCATCCGCTCGCGGACCACCCGCTCCATGCGGGCCAGACCCAGCCGCACCTGGTTTTGGATCAGCTCGCCGACGGTGCGCAGCCGCCGGTTGCCGAAGTGGTCGATGTCGTCGATCTCGATCGGGACCGAGACGCCTTCGGGGCCGGCGGCGGTCAGCACCGCCTCCTCCTCGCCGGCATGCAGCCGCACCAGGTACTCGATGGTGGCGACGATGTCGTCCTCGGTCAGGGTGCCCTGGTTCATGTCCAGGCGCAGCCCGAGCTTCTTGTTGACCTTGTAGCGGCCGACCTTGGCCAGGTCGTAACGCTTGGGGTTGAAGTACAGATTCTCCAGCAGAGCCTGCGCCGACTCCTTGGTCGGCGGCTCGCCCGGCCGGAGCTTGCGGTAGATGTCCAGCAGCGCGTCGTCCTGCCCGGAGGTGTGGTCCTTCTCCAGGGTGATGTTCATCGACTCATAAGCGCCGAAGTGCTCGCGGATGCGGGCCTCGGTCCAGCCGAGCGCCTTGAGCAGGACGGTCACCGGCTGCTTGCGCTTGCGGTCGATGCGCACACCGACGTTGTCGCGCTTGTCGATCTCGAACTCCAGCCAGGCCCCACGGCTGGGGATGATCCGGCAGCCGTAGATGTCCTTGTCGCTGGCCTTGTCCAAAGAGCGGTCGAAGTAGACGCCCGGCGAGCGCACCAGCTGGGACACCACGACACGCTCGGTGCCGTTGATGATGAAGGTGCCCTTGGGGGTCATGAGCGGGAAGTCGCCCATGAAGACCGTCTGGCTCTTGATCTCGCCGGTCGAGTTGTTGATGAACTCCGCCGTCACGAACATCGGGGCGGAGTAGGTCATGTCCTTGTCCCGGCACTCCTCGATGGAGTACTTGGGCGGTTCGAACCGGTGGTCCCGGAACGACAGCGACATGGTCCCGGAGAAGTCCTCGATCGGGCTGATCTCCTCGAAGATCTCCTCCAGGCCGGACTGGGTCGGGATGTCGCGCACCCCGGCCTTCAGGGCCGCCTCGACCCGGGCCTTCCAGCGCTCGTTGCCCAGCAGCCAGTCGAAGCTGTCGGTCTGCAGCGCGAGGAGGTCCGGGACTTCGAGTGGTTCCTTGATACGCGCGAAGGAAACGCGGTTCGGACCGGTCACGGTGTTCGAGGCGTTGCGCGAGGCTGCCAAGAGTGGTCCTTCCGAGGGCTCGCGGCGGTACTGGTGACGCGCAGATCAGACCATCGCCGAGCAAGGTCGTCAGGCAGGTTCCGCATCAGGTGCACGGACCGCACGCGGTTGGAGTCTTGCACGAGGATGGTCAGAGGGCAGCGCAAAGGAGCAGTGTAGCCGACCGCTACACTGCTGACAACTCTAGCGCAGCAGTATGCATCACAGTTGCCTCGCAGCATCGCTTGTCTGAGCCCCAGAGTCAAGACCGGCCAGCGGTATTTCCGCCGCTGACCAGCCGTGAGGAAAACCATAGTTTAGGAATCGGGGGCTCACGGCGACGCCCGTGACACGCCCGGCCCGCCTCGGAGATCTCCGGGACGGGCCGGGCGGGGCCGGGATCGGCCGGCCTCACATGACCTGAAGCTTCTCCACCAGCCAGCGGTCGCCGACCTTCCGCATGGTCAGCCGCAGCGTGTACTGGTTGGGCAACCGCTCGGCGGTGTCGGCCTTGGCGGTCTGCTGGTTGAGGAAGACCAGCGCCACCGCGGTGGAACCGGACACCCGCTCCACCCCGGTCTTGATCGCCACCCCTTCGGTGACGGTCTGCTGCTTGCGGGCGGTCTCGCCGACCTGCTCGGCCTGCTTGGCGAACTCCTCGCGGAACTTGCCGGTGGTGTGCCCGGTCGCCCGGCGCAGGTCGGAGTCGACGGTGCGGTAGTCGTAGGACGACAGGTCCTGGGCGGCCTGGGCCGCCGCGAACGCCACTTCCTTGCGGGCCTCCTCGGCGGCCTCCAGCTGCCCCTTCTTGTACACCAGGAAGCCCAGGGCGCCGCCCAGCGCCACCGCCAGGACCAGCAGGACCACGCCGGAGGCGCCGAGACCGGCCCGCACCACCACCCGCCGCTTGGCGGCGGCGGGCTCTTCGGCCGCCTCCTCGGCCGTCTCGTCGGCCGCCTCCTCGGTCGTCTCGTCGACCTTGGTCCGGTCGGCGACCGTGGCCTGGACGTCCTCGTCGTCCTCCTCGTCGGTCTCCTTGTCGAGCAGGACCTTTGTGGCCGCGGCGCCGTCCTCCTCGGCCTGGTCCTCAGCCTGGTCCTCGGCCGTGCCGGCGTCCGCGGTCTTCTCCTCCGCCTCCGCCGCCTCATCGCCGCCGGCGGCCTCAGCGGCCTCCTCGGCCTCGGCCTCGGCGGCCTCCGCCTCTGCCGCCTCCTCGGCCTCCCGCAGGGCGGCCCGGGCCTCCTCGGCGGCCTTGCGGGCCTGCTCGGCGAGTTCCTCGGCCCGGCGCGCGGCCTCCTCGGCCTTGCGCGCCTTCTTCTCGGCCCTGCTGCCCTTCTTCGGCTTGCCCGCCTCGCTCGTGGCGCGCCCGCCGCGACCCAGCATCGTCATGCGACCAGCCTCATGTTGGAGACGAGCCAGCGCCCGTCGGTACGGGTGAGATCAAAGCGCCAGCGGTAGTAGCGCGGCTGTCCCTCCTTGACGCTGGGGCTGGTGGTCACCGCGCTGACGGAGACGATCACCTCGGCGGAGTCGTCGTCCATCGACACCACGCCCGCCCGCACGTCCTGCACGCTGCTGGTGCTCTTGGCCTTCTCGGCCGACTGCCGGACGTCCTTGGACATGGTGGCCCACTGCTCCTTGGCCTCCCCGGTCAGCCCGTTCATCACCTGCTGCAGGCCCTTGTCGATGGTGCGGTAGTCCAGGCTGGCCAGGTTGATCGCGGTCTGCCGGGCGGACTGGGCGGCCTTGGCCCGCTCGTCCTCGCGGGCCTCGGCGCGCCACACCGACACGCCCACGACGGCCACGAACACGGCGAGCACCACGACGACCGTGCCCAGCAAGCCGGTCACCACGGGGATGCGGATCACCCGCGCCGAGGATCGGTCCGGGTCCCGCGACCGCCTGATCTTCACGCCATTGGCTCCTTATCGTGACAGCGGACCGAGCAGGAGCATCTTCCAGGAGGAGTCGCCCAGCAGCCGCTGCTGGCCGCCGCTGTACCCCAGCAGGTACTGCTTGCCGTCCGGCCCGTACACGGCTCCGGTCGCTGGATCATATCCAGCCAGCTGCACTGATCCGGACGAAACAGGCACATACAGGGTGTTTCCCGTGAGGGTGGTCAGGCCGCCCTGCTGCTCGTCCTCCTTGCTCGACGGCGAGGGCGTGGCCTGGGCCTGGGCGGTGCGCTCCTGCTGGGCCGCGGTGCGCTCGGGGAAGCCGGCGCCCTCGGTGGCGCCCTCGGGCACCCTCGGGTAGGGCCGGCGGGCCTCCGGCGGGGTGTTGCGGGCGCCGCGCACGACCTTGTCGGAGTTCTTCGGCTCCTTGCAGCTGATGTCGGTGCGGACCTTGCGCTTGCTGGTGTCCTGCGGCCAGCGGCGGTAGTCGGTGCCCGGGTAACCGGTGGTGCACGGCGCCGGGGCGTCCAGGTTGAGCACCAGGCCCAGGTGCTGGGTGCCGTCGCCGGGGGTCACCGTGAACGCGCCGGCCACGGTCATCGGGTAGAGGATGAACAACGACCGCAGCCCGGCGATGCGGGAGGTCATCACCTGCCCGGTGACGGTCATGTTGGCCAGCAGCACCGGCAGCGTCGGCGACAGCTCGTCGATCAGCTCGGTCGCCTCGGCGCTGGCCGGGACGGTGGCGTCCAGCGTGCTGCGCAGCGCCGGGTCGTCGCGCCGCAGCTGGGTGGTCAGCGTGTTGAGGTCGCGGGCGAAGGCGCGGATGTGACCGCCCATCTGCCGCTGGGTGTCCAGCACGGTGCGGCTGTTGTGCAGCAGCCGGGAGGTGTCGTCGTAGGACTCCTCGGCGGTCTGCAGCAGCCGGTTGCTGTCGTCGAGGATGGCCTGCAGGTCGGAGGCCGACCCGTTGAAGGCCTTGTCCAGCTCGTCCACGATCGTGCGCAGGTGCTGCGGGTTGACCGAGGAGATCAGCTTGTCGACGTTGCGCAGCAGCTCGGCGGTGGAGACCGGCAGCCGGGTGCGGTCGGCGGGGATGGTGTCGTACTTGCCGCCGTCGCCCAGGTAGGGGCCGCTGATCTTGCCGTCCGGGCCGGGCTTCTTGGTCGGCTGCAGGTCGATGTACTGCTCACCGACCGCCGAGCGGTTGGCCACCACCGCGACGGTGCCGTCCCAGGGGATCTTGTGGTCGCTGTCCAGCAGCAGCTTGACCCGGATCCCGGTGTCGGTCAGCTCCATCGGGCCGACCCGGCCGACCGTCACCCCGCGGTAGGTGACCTCGGCGTTGGTGAACACGCCGCCGGACTCGGTCAGGTCCACATAGGCCGTGTACTGGCGGCCCAGCGCCTCCCGGCCGATCCCGATGTAGCGGACCGCGACCACGCTGATCCCCACCACGGTGATCACCAGGAAGGCCAGCAGCTGGATCTTGACGCCGCGCTTGAGGATCACTGGTACCCCCCGGTCATCAGCCTGTAGAGGTCACTGGATGCGCCGGTGGGCCCCAGAGCCCGGGGACGCGCACCGGGCGTCGCCGAGGGGGTCGCCGTGGCGCCCGGGGACGGGGTGGCTCCCCCGGCACCGCCCGTGCCCTGCTGCTGCGGCAGGTCGGGCAGCACGCCCAGCGGCGGCTGCTGGACGCTCAGGCTCGGCGGCTTGAGCAGCAGCCGCATCTGCCGGCCCTGCTTGACCAGGTACTCCAGCTCGGTGCCGCCCAGCAGGTTCTGGGTCAGGTTCTTCATGTCCAGGTCGAGCGTCATGTGCAGGTTGCTGTAGTCGCCCCGCAGCACGTTGGCGAAGGTGGCCGGGAACGGGAAGGTCGTCATGGTCTCCAGGGCCTTGGGCAGGTTGGAGCCGGCCTTGTTGAGGTACTGCAGCGTGGTCTGCAGCGACTTGAGGTTGGCCACCATGTCGGCGTGCGAGGCGTTGATCACCCGCGTGGTGGTGCGGCTCAGCTTGTCCAAGCTGACCAGCATCCGGGTCAGGTCGGCCCGGTTCTGCTCCAGGATCTCGATGGCCGGGCCGGTCTGGTCGATGGTGGCGGTGATGGTGGCGCGCTCATCGGCCAGCTGCTTGCTGAGCCGGTCGATGCTGTCGATGGCCCGCACGATGGCGCCGCGGTGACGGTCCAGGGTGCCCACGAAGGTGTCCACCTTGTGCAGCACCGACTTGATGGTGTCGGTGCGGCCGTTCATCACCGCGTTCAGCTCCTGGGTGATGGTGGAGACCTGCTCCAGGCCGCCGCCGTTGAGCAGCAGCGACATCGCCGACAGCACCTCTTCGATCTCGGCGCCGCGGCCGGTGCGCGACAGCGGGATCAAATCGCCATCGCCCAGCCGGTCGGCCGAGGGCGCCTCGCCCACCGGGGGCGACAGCGCCACGAACTTCTCGCCCAGCAGGCTGGTCTGGGTGATGGTGGCGCGGGCGTTGTCGGGCAGGTTGACGTCCCGGCGCAGCTTGAAGGTCACCACCGCCTGCCAGGACTGCCCCGGCGTGCTGCCGCGCTGCAGCTCCACCTTGGTGACCTTGCCGACCGACACGTCGTTCAGCTTGACCACCGACTGCGGCACCAGGTCCAGCACGTTGGCGAACTCGGCGCGCACCGTGATGGGCCGCTCGCCCAGGTCGGGGCCGCCCGGCAGCGGGATGGACTCCACCCCGGTGAACGAGCAGCCCGACAGGCCCACCGACAGGGCCGCGGCGGCCGCCGCCAGGCCGAGCCTGCCCGGCAGGCGGCGGGCCGCACCGTCAGAACGGGTCACCCGGCTCATCGGCCACCTCCCGGCAGCAGCGAACGGAAGTCGCGCTGCTGCGCATCGCCGCCAGAGTTGCTCGCCGCGCCGCCGGAGCCGGCCTTCTTGCCGCCCAGCACGCCCCCTCCGCCCTTGCGGGGGTTGCGCGGGTCGTCGGGCCCGTAGGCGTCCCGCGGGATCGGCTCGGGGTCGTAGTGCGTGGTCAGCGCGGTGATCCAGGACAGGTCCAGGCTCAGGTGGGTGAGCGCGTCGCCGAGGTGGTCGTAGGGCTTCATGAAGTCCAGGCACTGCTTGGCGGGGGTGCCCACCGAGTAGGCCAGCGAGCAGATCCAGTCGGCCAGGTTGGAGAAGTTGACCGACAGGTTGGCGCGGGTGCCGATGGTGCCGCTGATGGGGTCGTAGGCGCGGGCCAGGTTGTTGATGGCCATCGGCGCGGTCTCCAGGAACTCGGCGAACGACTTGCGCTGCTTGACCAGCACCGCGGTGATCTGGGCGAGCTTTTCGACGTCATCGCCCAGCCGCTCGCGGTTGTCCTTGATGAAGCGCTGGACGTTGCGCAGCGTGGGGCCCAGGGTGTTCAGCGCCGCCGACAGCTCCTCGCGCTCCTGGGCGAGCTGGCTGGACACCGCGGCCAGGTCCTGGTTGAACTGGCGGATCTGCCGGTCGGTGCGGACCATCGCGGCGGTGACGATCTGCAGGTTGCGGATGGTGGCGGCCACGTCGTCGCGGTCCTCGCTGAGGGTGGACAGCATCCGCGAGGTGTCGGCGATGGTCTGGCGCAGGTCCTCGCCCTGGCCCTCGAAGGTCTCGGCGCTGACCTGCAGCAGCCGCGACAGCGAGCCGTCGGCGTTGGCCCCCTCGGGGCCGAGCGCCTTGCTCAGGTCGTTGAGGCTGCCGCCGACCTCGTCCACCTCGACCGGCACGTGGGTGCGGTCGGTGCCCAAGGTGGCGTTGTCGGGCAGCGTCGGGCCCGTCCCCTTGTAGGCGGGGGCGAGCTGGACGAACCGGTCGGCGACCAGGGTCTGGTTGACGATCACGGCCTGCACGTCGGCGGGCACCTTGTAGCGGGCCTCATAGGTCATCTCGACCTTCACCGTGTCGCCGCGGGGGGTGACCTTGGTGACCTTGCCGACGCGCATGCCCAGGATCCGCACGTCCGAGCCCGGGTGCAGGCCCACGGCCCGCTCGAAGTAGGCCGTCACCCGGCGCTGCGGCGGCTCGTGGAGCACCACGACGGCCACGGCGACCAGCGCCGCGACGACGGCGATCACGCCGAGGAGAGTTCCGATTCTGCGCACGGTGGTGTCCTGCCTGCTCACGGGAGGAAGGGCAGCGGGTTGTCCTTGCTGGGCCGCGGGGTGCCGGCCTGGCCGCCGCCGCTGCCGCCGCTACCTTGGGCGTCCTTGACGGACACCGGGATCGGGAGGATGTTCTGGAGGTAGTTGTCGAACCAGCGGCCCGAACCGGTGGCGTCGGTGAACTGGCGGGTGAAGGGCCCGTACAGCTCCAGCATCCGGTCCAGGTTCTTCTGGTTGCGCAGCAGGATGTCGCTCACCCGCTCCAGGTTGGCCAGCATCG
>ERZ777010.2072-NODE-2072-length-10842-cov-17.401502_pt1 | contig 10842 bp, 3 predicted proteins | sample MGYA00374963_ERZ777010 | MGnify/ENA primary metagenome ERZ777010 (study PRJEB29309, sample SAMN06268256) | bioreactor metagenome | isolation source: Joint BioEnergy Institute, California, USA | place: USA:Joint BioEnergy Institute, California, USA | collected...
TTTGCACGGTCAATGTGATTGACCTAGTGAAAATTGAGGCATTATGAATGGCTCGAATTTAAGGTGATGCGATCACTCGGATTATGAATGACCGCCGTTGCTTTCTCGCTGTAGCGGCTTCCTAAGCGCTACTTTGGTAGAACACGTCGTACGCCTAACTTGTTTTTGCAGGGTGTGATGTGAATGGTATGGCCTCAATGTCATGTGATGATGTATGTGATGATTTGTGCGGCCTGCGTGTCGCAAGTTAACACAACCGGGTTGAGGTTGCACCATTATTGTATAACGACCTGCGTGTCGACTTGTGATGTTTGAATCCTCATGTAATTATTTCACTAGCTATTAGATGTAGTAGCTTAGTATCTTTTCATGGAGGCTTCAATCATGATGGCGATGATGATCACCACAAGACAGGACGGATGGCAATGGAGGTCACCTTGGAGCCATGGCGATGGAGCCCATTGTGATGCAAGAGGCCATACTATTCACAATATAATATGATTATATGCCTGTGATGTTTATTTTCCTGTCATACTATTCTTTCATGCTTTTACATATGGTGGATGCTTTAATCATGATAGAATAGCTTCCCTCAGAAAAGGTTGAGTTTTTTATGCCTTTTACCAATAGCTGCACCTATAAATTTTGATCGTTGTGTGGTAGGTTTACCAAAGTAGAGTACCCTCAGCTATCACTTTTGTATAGGGTGGATGTCGGACATTCACAAGCATAGTATTGGTTTACTCAGCAAAGCTATCAAAACAGTTTTGGGCTTTAAGGCATAGGGTTGGGGCCGGGGCATTGGATGCCACCCAACAAACAAGAGTCGCATAGAGATGTGATTAGTAATTTGTTACTTACCTGTATCACTACTTTTCTAGCCGTGATGCTAAAGCTCACTAGAATTTTAGTGATTATGGATCTTGAACCACTATATGTCATTAGAGGGAAGATGACTTTGATATAGTAGGTTGTCTTTTGTTAAATCAGTTAATGAAAGTCTTTACATAAACTTAGTGCTGAAATCTTGCTTTACTTTAATGTTGTAGATCATGTCTGCCAGTAACAATTCCGCTTTCAATTTGCGTTCTGTTCTTGAGAAAGAAAAGTTGAATGGAACAAACTTTATTGATTGGTACCGCAACCTGAGAATTGTTCTCAGGCAAGAGAAAAAGGAGTATGTTCTTGAGCAGCCATATCCTGATGATCTCCCTGACAATGCAACTGCTGCTGATCGCAGAGCTTATGAGAAGCACTGCAATGACTCACTTGATGTCAGCTGTCTGATGCTCGCCACCATGTCCCCTGATCTGCAGAAGCAGTATGAGCATGCGGATGCTCATACCATGATCGAGGGGCTGCGTGGGATGTTTCAGAACCAAGCCAGGACTGAGAGGTTCAATATCTCAAAGTCCTTGTTTGCGTGCAAGCTGCCAGAAGGTAGCCCAGTCAGTCCTCATGTGATCAAAATGATTGGTTACATTGAGACTTTGGACAGACTTGGTTCTGAACTTCACCAAGACTTGGCTACTGATGTTATTCTCCAGTCGCTCCCGGCGAGCTATGAGCCTTTTATCATGAACTTTCAGATGAATGGCTTGGATAAAACATTGAGTGAGTTGCATGGGATGCTAAAGACAGCAGAGGAGAGCATTAAGAAGAATCCCAATCATGTGATGATGATTCAGAAGGGGAACAAAAAGAGGAAGCGTTGGACGCCTCCTAATCCCAAAGGTAAAGGCAAGGAAAAGAGTTCCGGTGGTGAGTCCTCGGGCTCTAAGCTAAAGCCAGCACCTAAGGCCAAATCTGGCCCTACTTCTGAAGATGAATGCTTCCACTGTCATGAAAAGGGACATTGGTCTAGGAACTGCAAGAAGTACTTGGAAGAAAAGAAGAAGAAGAAGGGAAGTGAGACTTCCACTTCAGGTATAAATGTTATAGAAATAAATATTGCATTATCTTCTAGTGAATCATGGGTATTTGATACTGGATCGATGATTCACACTTGCAAATCGTTGCAGGGTCTAAGTGAGACTAGAAGATTTGCAAGAGGCGAGTTGGACGTTCGTGTCGGCAATGGCGCAAAGGTTGCGGTGTTGGCGGTCGGCACCTACCACTTGTCTCTACCCTCCGGATTAGTTTTGGAATTAAATAATTGTTATTGCATTCCTGCTTTGAGCAAGAACATTATTTCTTCTTCATGTTTGGAAGAAGTTGGTGATTTTAAGATTGTAATAGAGAACAAACGTTGTTCTATTTTTTGCAATGGTATTTTTTATGCTCATTGTCCATTGGTGAATGGATTATATGTTCTTGATCTTGAGGATAAATCTGTCTGTAACATTAATACTAAGAGGCTTAGACCAAATGATTTGAATCCCACTTTTATTTGGCATTGTCGCTTAGGTCATATAAATGAGAAGCGCATTGAACAACTCCATAAAGATGGATTGTTAAGCTCATTTGATTTTGAATCATTTGACACATGTGAGTCTTGTTTGCTTGGAAAGATGACCAAAGCGCCTTTCACTGGTCAGAGTGAGAGGGCGAGTGACTTGTTGGGACTTGTACATACCGATGTATGTGGACCAATGAGCTCAATAGCCAGAGGTGGTTTTCAGTACTTCATTACTTTCACTGATGACTTTAGTAGATATGGCTATATCTACTTAATGAGGCACAAGTCTGAATCGTTTGAAAAGTTCAAAGAATTTCAGAATGAAGTACAAAATCAATTAGGCAAGACAATTAAATTTCTGCGATCTGATCGTGGAGGAGAATATTTGAGCCTTGAATTTGGTGATCATTTGAAGCAATGTGGAATTATTCCGCAGCTAACTCCGCCCGGAACGCCTCAATGGAATGGGGTATCCGAACGGAGGAACCGAACCTTGTTGGACATGGTTAGGTCCATGATGAGCCAAGCTGATCTTCCATTGTCATTTTGGGGTTATGCTCTTGAAACTGCTGCGTTCACACTGAATAGGGTTCCAAGTAAGTCTGTTGAGAAGACACCATATGAGATATGGACTGGGAAGCGTCCCGGATTATCTTTTCTCAAAGTTTGGGGATGTGAGGCTTATGTCAAACGTTTGATGTCAGATAAGCTCACTCCAAAGTCAGACAAATGCTTCTTTGTGGGGTATCCTAGGGAAACCAAAGGATATTATTTTTACAATAAGGCGGAAGGCAAAGTGTTTGTCGCTCGCAATGGTGTTTTCTTAGAAAAGGAGTTTCTCTCAAAAGGATTTAGTGGGAGCAAGGTGCAACTTGAAGAAATTCAGGAAACACCCGAAACTGTTTCAGCACCCACTGAAGATCCACGGGATGTGCAAGATGTTGCACAACCCGTAGTTGAGGCACCAGCCCCACGAAGGTCTATAAGGGCACGTCGCGCTACTGACAAGCTCAACCTCCTTATTACGGAGGAGCGCCACGTATTATTGATGGAAAATGATGAGCCCTTGACCTACAAAGAAGCAATGATGGGACCCGACTCCGACAAATGGCTTGAAGCCATGGAATCCGAGTTAAAATCCATGCATGATAATCAAGTTTGGAACTTGGTCGATCAAATTGACAGTGTAAGACCTGTCGACTGTAAGTGGATTTTTAAGAAAAAATTAGACATGGATGGAAATGTTCACATCTATAAGGCACGATTGGTGGCGAAAGGTTTCCGACAAATTCAAGGTGTTGACTATGAGGAAACCTTTTCGCCCGTCGCAATGCTAAAGTCTGTTCGGATTCTCCTAGCAATTGCCGCATATTATGACTATGAGATATGGCAAATGGATGTCAAAACCGCTTTCCTTAATGGACATCTAAGTGAGGATGTGTATATGACACAGCCTGAAGGTTTTGTCGATCCTAAAAATGCTGGGAAAATATGTAAGCTTCAGAGGTCCATCTATGGATTGAAGCAAGCATCTCGGAGTTGGAATATTCGTTTTGATGAAGTAGTCAAAGGGTTTGGCTTCATCAAGAATGAAGATGAGCCTTGTGTTTACAAAAAGGCTAGTGGGAGCGCACTTGTGTTTCTGGTCCTATATGTGGATGACATATTACTGATCGGAAATGATATTCCAATGCTTGAAGCCGTTAAAACCTCATTGAAAAAGAGTTTTTCGATGAAGGATTTAGGAGAGGCGGCTTATATTCTGGGTATTAGGATCTATAGAGATAGATCAAAAAGGCTAATTGGATTAAGCCAAGACACGTACATTGACAAGATATTGAATCGGTTCAATATGCAAGATTCCAAGAAAGGTTTCTTGCCAATGTCACATGGCATTACTCTAAGCAAGAGTCAGTGTGCTACGACACCTGATGAGCAAAAGAGGATGAGTACGATTCCTTATGCTTCAGCCATAGGGTCGATCATGTATGCTATGCTTTGCACGCGCCCAGATGTTTCCTTTGCTCTAAGTGTTACGAGCAGGTATCAGTCAGATTTCGGTGAACCTCACTGGACAATTGTAAAGAGTATCCTTAAGTACTTGAGAAGAACTAAGGATATGTTCCTAATATTTGGAGGCGAAGATGAGCTCCTTGTAAAGGGTTACACCGATGCTAGTTTTCAAACAGACAAAGATGACTCCAAATCGCAATCCGGTTTTGTTTTCTGCCTCAATGGTGGGGCAGTGAGCTGGAAGAGTTCCAAGCAAGATACGGTGGCTGATTCGACGACAGAGGCCGAGTATATTGCAGCTTCCGAAGCTGCAAAAGAAGCTGTTTGGATCAGAAAGTTTGTTTCTGACTTGGGTGTTGTTCCTAGTGCGTCCAGTCCAGTGGACCTCTATTGTGATAATAGTGGTGCCGTTGCACTAGCAAAGGAGCCTAGAACAACTAAGAAGTCCAGACATATACTGCGGAAGTATCACCTCATCCGTAACTTTGTTGAGAGAGGTGATGTGAAGGTTTGCAAGGTGCACACGGATTCAAACGTTGCTGATCCGTTGACGAAGCCTCTCCCACAACCAAAGCATGAGGCGCACATGAGATCTATGGGTATTAGATACTTACATCAGTGATTCTAGTGTGCGTGGGAGATTTTGTGTCATGAGTATGTTTATGTAATGATAAATAATTGTTATTTGTTCCATGGATGATTATTTTACATTGATTATCAAGTATGTGACTTGTTCGTGAAACTCTTTGTTGACAATGATATGATTCTAAATTATCCCTAGTTTATGTCGTTGTGTGGGACAACAACGACGTTGAGACTAGCACATGCATTAATTGATGATCATGTTTCACGGATCATGGATATGGAGATATCGGATTAATGATGTGGACACATGTTGGTGAACATGGTGTTGGATTGACCCACTCCAAGACAATGTTGGGATTGTTATTTTGTATGTGCCATCAGTTGTTCTTGAGTGTTATACCTACTGAATCCTTAGACCTGAGATCGCCATTGTTTCTCACTGTGTGTAGTGGTGCATCTTGGGGCTGCTAAACGCTACTCCGTGACTGGGTAGTTACAAAAGCAGCTTACAGGTATGTCATGAAACATGGAATGGGATGTGAGCGGATCAAGATGGAATTTGCCCCTCCTAGATAACGGGAGAGATATCTCTGGGCCCCTCGAGATAGTTGGATTTGAAAGTGCATGGCCATGCCAAAGTGATTAAAGAGTTAATCATGATGACTAAAGGTTAGTTATGAATAGAATCCACTATTAGATCGAGAGAATGGTCGAGCTATCACAAAGGTGGCACGCATCTCGCTTTGAGCTTGACTGGTATCGTGTGGCAAAGGGATCGGTGTATGAGTATATCTAAGGTTCGGCCGATATGATCTTTATGTGTATTTGTGAGTCACTATGCCCTGCTAGGTGCCGCTATTGACTTGTGATTCGGAAATGATTTCCGATCACGACCACCTACACATGAACCTAACGGGTCACACACTTAAGGGGTTTGGAATGTTGGAAAGCTTGCATGTATGATTGTCTCTAGTGCAAGTGGGAGATTGTTGGTGATATGCCCAAGAGCCCATCATCACAATACGGTTTAAAGGCCCAAGTGGATATTGATCCAAGAGGGATTAGGGTTACTAATGGGCCTATGAGATAGAAGCCCATTAGTACGCCCTATATATATGAGGGAGGGGCTAGGGGGGCGATGACCTGAGCCGCGCCACCTCCCTAGCCGCCGCCCCTCCCTCTCTCTCGGCCGCCGCCCTTGCCGTGCGTGCGGTGCTAGCACACCGACGCCCGGCGTTTCATCCCCGTACGTGTGGACTCCGTGGAGGCGCTGCTGCGACTGCTGCGCTGATCGGCTGCTGGGATCAAGTACGAGGAGCTCGGTTCGTGGGACGTGATCGACTACTTCCTCTACATCGACGCGCGACTTCTTCCGCTGCGCTGCGCGTCTAGTGGTAACGATCTATGATCTTCTACTCGCAAGTATCTTGGGTATATGCGGTAGTGATGCTAGCGTAGCCTACCCGTTTACCTACAGTGGTACCAGAGCCATCTTGCGTAGTTTTTGGTCTGGATCTTTTGCATATAGGTGATATGTTGTTGTAGTAGATTGGATCTATTACTTTTGCACGGTTTGATTAGATCAATTGGTCATAAGGGGTTAAAACTGGAGCGAGTTGATTGCGCGGCATGTGACAAAAGATTAGTTTGTGTTCTTTCTCTGTTATGCATACGACATGTCCCTACCGGCTGGAATCACCATCGGGACTAACTGTGTGCATAGTCAGCAGATTGAACCAACAGATCAAGGTCATGTGTAGATGCAGTCTTCTCAAGTGCAAAGTTTGCACGGTCAATGTGATTGACCTAGTGAAAATTGAGGCATTATGAATGGCTCGGATTTGAGGTGATGCGATCACTCTGATGAGATTTTCATAGGGATTCCATAGATGCGATCTGTGTAATTCCGTGAGGTTTTCAGGGCGCTGCCCTGAGACCCGCGGGGGGCGGCTCCCCCCTCGACCGCCGTTGCTTTCTCGCTGTAGCGGCTTCCCAAGCGCTACTTTGGTAGAACACGTCGTACGCCTAACTTGTTTTTGCAGGGTGTGATGTGAATGGTATGGCCTCAATGTCATGTGATGATGTATGTGATGATTTGTGCGGCCTGCGTGTCGCAAGTTAACACAACCGGGTTGAGGTTGCACCATTATTGTATAACGACCTGCGTGTCGACTTGTGATGTTTGAATCCTCATGTAATTATTTCACTAGCTATTAGATGTAGTAGCTTAGTATCTTTTCATGGAGGCTTCAATCATGATGGCGATGATGATCACCACAAGACAGGACGGATGGCAATGGAGGTCACCTTGGAGCCATGGCGATGGAGCCCATTGTGATGCAAGAGGCCATACTATTCACAATATAATATGATTATATGCCTGTGATGTTTATTTTCCTGTCATACTATTCTTTCATGCTTTTACATATGGTGGATGCTTTAATCATGATAGAATAGCTTCCCTCAGAAAAGGTTGAGTTTTTTATGCCTTTTACCAATAGCTGCACCTATAAATTTTGATCGTTGTGTGGTAGGTTTACCAAAGTAGAGTACCCTCAGCTATCACTTTTGTATAGGGTGGATGTCGGACATTCACAAGCATAGTATTGGTTTACTCAGCAAAGCTATCAAAACAGTTTTGGGCTTTAAGGCATAGGGTTGGGGCCGGGGCATTGGATGCCACCCAACAAACAAGAGTCGCATAGAGATGTGATTAGTAATTTGTTACTTACCTGTATCACTACTTTTCTAGCCGTGATGCTAAAGCTCACTAGAATTTTAGTGATTATGGATCTTGAACCACTATATGTCATTAGAGGGAAGATGACTTTGATATAGTAGGTTGTCTTTTGTTAAATCAGTTAATGAAAGTCTTTACATAAACTTAGTGCTGAAATCTTGCTTTACTTTAATGTTGTAGATCATGTCTGCCAGTAACAATTCCGCTTTCAATTTGCGTTCTGTTCTTGAGAAAGAAAAGTTGAATGGAACAAACTTTATTGATTGGTACCGCAACCTGAGAATTGTTCTCAGGCAAGAGAAAAAGGAGTATGTTCTTGAGCAGCCATATCCTGATGATCTCCCTGACAATGCAACTGCTGCTGATCGCAGAGCTTATGAGAAGCACTGCAATGACTCACTTGATGTCAGCTGTCTGATGCTCGCCACCATGTCCCCTGATCTGCAGAAGCAGTATGAGCATGCGGATGCTCATACCATGATCGAGGGGCTGCGTGGGATGTTTCAGAACCAAGCCAGGACTGAGAGGTTCAATATCTCAAAGTCCTTGTTTGCGTGCAAGCTGCCAGAAGGTAGCCCAGTCAGTCCTCATGTGATCAAAATGATTGGTTACATTGAGACTTTGGACAGACTTGGTTCTGAACTTCACCAAGACTTGGCTACTGATGTTATTCTCCAGTCGCTCCCGGCGAGCTATGAGCCTTTTATCATGAACTTTCAGATGAATGGCTTGGATAAAACATTGAGTGAGTTGCATGGGATGCTAAAGACAGCAGAGGAGAGCATTAAGAAGAATCCCAATCATGTGATGATGATTCAGAAGGGGAACAAAAAGAGGAAGCGTTGGACGCCTCCTAATCCCAAAGGTAAAGGCAAGGAAAAGAGTTCCGGTGGTGAGTCCTCGGGCTCTAAGCTAAAGCCAGCACCTAAGGCCAAATCTGGCCCTACTTCTGAAGATGAATGCTTCCACTGTCATGAAAAGGGACATTGGTCTAGGAACTGCAAGAAGTACTTGGAAGAAAAGAAGAAGAAGAAGGGAAGTGAGACTTCCACTTCAGGTATAAATGTTATAGAAATAAATATTGCATTATCTTCTAGTGAATCATGGGTATTTGATACTGGATCGATGATTCACACTTGCAAATCGTTGCAGGGTCTAAGTGAGACTAGAAGATTTGCAAGAGGCGAGTTGGACGTTCGTGTCGGCAATGGCGCAAAGGTTGCGGTGTTGGCGGTCGGCACCTACCACTTGTCTCTACCCTCCGGATTAGTTTTGGAATTAAATAATTGTTATTGCATTCCTGCTTTGAGCAAGAACATTATTTCTTCTTCATGTTTGGAAGAAGTTGGTGATTTTAAGATTGTAATAGAGAACAAACGTTGTTCTATTTTTTGCAATGGTATTTTTTATGCTCATTGTCCATTGGTGAATGGATTATATGTTCTTGATCTTGAGGATAAATCTGTCTGTAACATTAATACTAAGAGGCTTAGACCAAATGATTTGAATCCCACTTTTATTTGGCATTGTCGCTTAGGTCATATAAATGAGAAGCGCATTGAACAACTCCATAAAGATGGATTGTTAAGCTCATTTGATTTTGAATCATTTGACACATGTGAGTCTTGTTTGCTTGGAAAGATGACCAAAGCGCCTTTCACTGGTCAGAGTGAGAGGGCGAGTGACTTGTTGGGACTTGTACATACCGATGTATGTGGACCAATGAGCTCAATAGCCAGAGGTGGTTTTCAGTACTTCATTACTTTCACTGATGACTTTAGTAGATATGGCTATATCTACTTAATGAGGCACAAGTCTGAATCGTTTGAAAAGTTCAAAGAATTTCAGAATGAAGTACAAAATCAATTAGGCAAGACAATTAAATTTCTGCGATCTGATCGTGGAGGAGAATATTTGAGCCTTGAATTTGGTGATCATTTGAAGCAATGTGGAATTATTCCGCAGCTAACTCCGCCCGGAACGCCTCAATGGAATGGGGTATCCGAACGGAGGAACCGAACCTTGTTGGACATGGTTAGGTCCATGATGAGCCAAGCTGATCTTCCATTGTCATTTTGGGGTTATGCTCTTGAAACTGCTGCGTTCACACTGAATAGGGTTCCAAGTAAGTCTGTTGAGAAGACACCATATGAGATATGGACTGGGAAGCGTCCCGGATTATCTTTTCTCAAAGTTTGGGGATGTGAGGCTTATGTCAAACGTTTGATGTCAGATAAGCTCACTCCAAAGTCAGACAAATGCTTCTTTGTGGGGTATCCTAGGGAAACCAAAGGATATTATTTTTACAATAAGGCGGAAGGCAAAGTGTTTGTCGCTCGCAATGGTGTTTTCTTAGAAAAGGAGTTTCTCTCAAAAGGATTTAGTGGGAGCAAGGTGCAACTTGAAGAAATTCAGGAAACACCCGAAACTGTTTCAGCACCCACTGAAGATCCACGGGATGTGCAAGATGTTGCACAACCCGTAGTTGAGGCACCAGCCCCACGAAGGTCTATAAGGGCACGTCGCGCTACTGACAAGCTCAACCTCCTTATTACGGAGGAGCGCCACGTATTATTGATGGAAAATGATGAGCCCTTGACCTACAAAGAAGCAATGATGGGACCCGACTCCGACAAATGGCTTGAAGCCATGGAATCCGAGTTAAAATCCATGCATGATAATCAAGTTTGGAACTTGGTCGATCAAATTGACAGTGTAAGACCTGTCGACTGTAAGTGGATTTTTAAGAAAAAATTAGACATGGATGGAAATGTTCACATCTATAAGGCACGATTGGTGGCGAAAGGTTTCCGACAAATTCAAGGTGTTGACTATGAGGAAACCTTTTCGCCCGTCGCAATGCTAAAGTCTGTTCGGATTCTCCTAGCAATTGCCGCATATTATGACTATGAGATATGGCAAATGGATGTCAAAACCGCTTTCCTTAATGGACATCTAAGTGAGGATGTGTATATGACACAGCCTGAAGGTTTTGTCGATCCTAAAAATGCTGGGAAAATATGTAAGCTTCAGAGGTCCATCTATGGATTGAAGCAAGCATCTCGGAGTTGGAATATTCGTTTTGATGAAGTAGTCAAAGGGTTTG
>ERZ777010.2081-NODE-2081-length-10765-cov-6.404388_pt1 | contig 10765 bp, 6 predicted proteins | sample MGYA00374963_ERZ777010 | MGnify/ENA primary metagenome ERZ777010 (study PRJEB29309, sample SAMN06268256) | bioreactor metagenome | isolation source: Joint BioEnergy Institute, California, USA | place: USA:Joint BioEnergy Institute, California, USA | collected...
GTGGGCGCGGGGATCGCCGCCGCCTCGGCGCTCGGCCTGCTCGCCTCCGCCGTATGCACCCCGGCCGGGGTCGCCGTGGCCTGGCCGGTGGCCGCCTGGCTCGGCGCCGCCGCCGCGCACGCGGCCGGTGCCCGCCTCGCCGGGCTGCACGGCCTGCCTGGACCGTTCCTGCCGAGCGCGGCCCTCGGCCTGGTGCTGGCGTGCCTCGCGCTCGCCGTGTGGCGGGGCGATGCGGCGGCACGGCGGGCGGTCCCGGACGGGCGGACCGCGCGGCGGCGCCGCAGGCTCGACCTGGTCGCGGGCCTCGCGGCCCTGGCGTGCGGCGTGGCGGCCACCGGGGTGATCGCCGACGTGCAGCGGCGCGGCTGGTCCGCCGCCTCCCTCGCCCTGTGCGCCGCCGGGCTGCTCATGCTGCTCATCGTCGCGGCCCGGCTCGCCCGCGGCCCGGGACGGCGCACGCCCGCGTTCCGCGCCGCCGTCGCGGTCGCCGTGCTGCTCGGCCCGGCTGCCGCGGCCCCGCTGGTCGCCGCCCCGCTGCTGTTCACCCGCGTCTGGGGCCAGGGCGTGGCGGCCGCCGCCCTCGCCATGGCCTCGCTGTCGGGCGGCGCACTCGTCGCCGCGCTGGCGGCAGGCCGCCCCGGCATCCGGTACGGCCCGCGTGCGGTGATCTACCCGGGCGCCCTCGGCGCCGCCGCCGCGTGCGGCTGGGCGGCCACCGCGGTGCTCCAGCCGGAACCCCGCCTGCTGACCGCGTGGTTGCCCGCGAGCCTGCTGCTCGGCGCGGGCCTCGGCACGATGTCCACCGGCGTCGCGATGGCCGCGGTACGGCTCGCCCCGGCGGCCGACCCCGCCGCCGCGGTCGCGGGCGTCACCGCCGCCGGACTGATCGGCGGCGCCGTCGGCGTGGCCGCGACCGGCGCGGCCGTACTCCCGCCCCTGGCCGGCGAGGGCGTCTCCGGCCACCTCGTCGTGTTCGGCGGCTGCATGGTCGCGGCCGGATTCGCCGCGCTCGCCTCGCTGCTGCTCCGCCCCGCCGCCGTCGCCGAGTCCCCGCGCGAGCTCCCCCGTGCAGCGGAGGCCCCGGCCCTCCTGCCGCCTCCCGTGCCTCCGCGCGCCGTACCGGCGATGCCGCTCGCCGCCCCCGTCCCGGGCGACTACGACCCGGCACCCCCGGACTCGTACCAGGACACCGGCCCGCTGCCTGTGCAGTCCCCCGCCGTCGCCGAGGCCCCGACCGTCATCCTGCGCATCAGCGGCCCCCATCACCCGCCTCCCCCGCCGTCCTCCGCACCGACCGCCCCCATCCCGGCGGTCTCCCGTTCCCGCTCTCGCCGCACCGGGTCCGGGCGTCACCGGAGGGCGAGAAGCCGCAAACGCGCCGAAGGCGACCTGCGTACCGCCGCCGCGGGCTTCCTCCAGGCCATCGACCGCCTCGCCGTACCGCCCGCCACCCCGCCGGACGCATCGCCAGCCCACCCCGGCGCCGCCGAGCCACCCGCTGTCTGGCCACGCAAGGCGAACGCGCCGGCCGAGGACGACCGCACGCCGGGCGCGGCCATCTAGGCATCATCGATTCGATGCAGGACGTTTGGATCGCCATGGACCGTGACCCACTGGCCAGAGCGAGCATGCGACGTGCCGATCTCGAGAAGCGCCACTTCACCAACTTCAACCCATCTGATCCCGATTACGGCGCTTTTATCCTTTTTGCACTTCTAATAATCCAAATCAGCAACGCACTCTCCTCTCTTTTACAGGAGACACGGCCATTGCCTTACGCTCCTGATACCGGATACTTGCCATTGGTAACGTGACCTCCAAGTCGAAGAAGGCGAACCAAAGGAAGTCCTGAATGGCGGCTGAAGGGTCGTGGGTCGGGCTGGCCGAAGCGATCAAGGGTGTCCGCGAGGAGCTGGCGAAGGCCATGGAGGCCGGTGAAGGCGAGCGACTGCGGTTCGACGTCGGACCGGTGGAGCTGGAGTTCGCCGTGGAGCTTCGACGGGACACCGAGGCCAAGGCGGGAGTGAAGGTCTGGGTGGTGGAGGCCGGCGGCTCCGGGACGCTTTCCCGGGGGACGACCCATCGACTGACGGTCGTGCTGAACCCGGTGGACGTGAAAACCGGACGCACTGTACGCGTGAGTGACCAAGTCGATGGTCCTCCGCCGCGTCCCAGCCTGCCATCGCAGGGCCGCTAGCGCACAGGGATAACGGACAGGGATAACCAAGCGGGGCCGGCCAAAATGGATTGGGCTCGAGTCGTCGATGTCTGCGGGCGTTCCTCGACTGGCGCATGGTCGTTCGGTTCGGGGTATTTGATCGCGCCGAATCTGGTACTGACCGCTCGGCATGTCGTGGCGGACAGCGGCGGCACGCCCTTCGAGGACCTGACCGTACGGCTTCTCGCCGACGGCAGGCCTTTCGCCTGTGAGCTGGCGTGGGCTGGGTCGGATGGGGTGGATGCGGCTTTGCTCCGCGTCACCGATTCCGATGGCCCTAGGTGCGAGCGGGTGCGGTGGGGGCAGCTCGTCACCGCCATGCCTGGGGTTGCCTGCGAGGCGGTCGGGTTTCCCCTGGCGATGGAACAAGCCGGAGGGCTGCGCGATACCGAGCACCTAAGAGGGGAGATCAATCCGGGGACGGGCCTGCTGAGCGCGCGTCTGTATGTCCACGTCGCCCGCGGCGCCCCTAGGCACGGCATGTGGGTGGGCATGTCCGGGGCGGCCCTGTTCTGCGGACCGCTGCTTGTCGGCGTCGTCGTGGAAGACCCTCCGGCGTTCGAGTCACGCCGTCTGATCGCCGAGCCGGTGACCCGCCTGCTGGCCGATCCCGCCTTCCGCGACCTGGTCGGATCGGACGCGGTAGCGGAGGCAGTGGAATTGGGCGGAGAGCGCCGCGTCGTCCAGCCCGCCTCGCCGGCGTCCCTGCTACGGGCGGATGTGGAAGCGGTCCGATTTCGCTCCCGTACCCAGGAACTCACCCGTCTGGCCGCCTGGTGCGAGGGATCGGGTACCTCTGTGAGGCTACTGACCGGTCCGGGTGGCCAAGGAAAGACCCGGCTCGCCCGGGAACTTTGCCGACGGATACAAGCCGATCATGAGCACGACTGGGTGACCCATTGGTGGGAGGAGAGCACGAGCCCTGACCCCTTACGCGCGATCACCCGGCCGATACTTATCGTGATCGACTACGCCGAGACTCGCCCCGAAACCGTGCGGGATGTGGTTACAGCCACGCTGGAACGCAGCACGACCACACCGGTGCGGGTGTTGTTGTTGGCGCGCAGCGCAGGCGATTGGTGGAGGCGCTTACTCAGCGACCGAAGCCTCGCGCTGAAGCAGACCCTACGCGGGGCAACGGTTGAGGAGTTGCCTCCATTAGAGGACACCCTTGAGGGGCGCAGAGCCGCGTTTCACGATGCGCTCACCGACCTCGCCGGTGCTCTCGAGCGAATCGGCCGGTCGCATGTCCCTGTCACAGACGTGCCCGAGCCCGATCTTCGCACAGGCCGGTTCGCAGGTCCGGGCGCGGCACTGACTTTGCAGATGACCGCACTGGTCGGCCTGCTGGGAGAGGACCCGAGAGCAGACGATCCGGTTGAGGAAATCCTCCTTTTTCATGAATCCCGGTACTGGAAGGAGACCGCGGCCGAGCATCGGGTCGACCTGTCCGATGTGACCTTGGAACGCGCTGTCGCAGTAGCCGCGTTGTGCAGCGCTGCCGACGAACGGGACGCCTGCGGCCTGTTCGCGCGCGTGCCGGGTCTTCGTGACCAAAGCGAGGACATGCAGCTGCGCGTCGCACGGTGGCTGCGAGACCTGTATCCCCCGGCCTTCTCCGATCCCCGCCTCAGGACATCCGCCTCGAGCGGTCCGTACTGGGGTTCCTTGCAGCCTGATCGGCTGGCCGAACACCTCGTCAGTCGCGTTGTCACCGAGCGACCGGACTTGCTGACCGGCCTGCTGGCTGCGACATCGCCTGACCAGGACCGTCAAGCGCTCACCGTACTGGCACGGGCGTCGGCGACCCATGCAGGCCTTGCCCCAATCTTGGTGGACCTGCTGGCCGAAATACCGGGATTGGCGCTGCCTGCAATCGGTGTCGCCACCCAAAGCGACCACCCCGCGCCTTTGGTGACCGCCTTGACCCAACTGATCGAAGGCAACCACCTTCCCATTGATCAGCTGAAGGTGATCGCGAATGCAGTGCCGCATCAAACTCAGGCACTCGCGCACTTTGCAGCCACTCTCCTGCAACAGATCACCACAGCTTATGAGCGGTTGACCCACCTAGATTCCGATGTCTACTTGCCCGACCTCGCCCGCTCGCTGAACAACCTGTCCAACCGGCTGGGCGAGCTGGGCCGACGCGAGGAAGGCCTGGCCGCCATCCAACGCGCAGTAGAAATACGCGAACAGCTCGCCGCAGCCAACCCCGACGCCTACCTCCCCGACCTCGCCGGCTCACTGAACAACCTGTCCAACCGGCTGGGCGAGCTGGGCCGACGCGAGGAAGGCCTGGCCGCCATCCAACGCGCAGTAGAAATACGCGAACAGCTCGCCGCAGCCAACCCCGACGCCTACCTCCCCGACCTAGCTATGAGCTACATCGTGCACAGCCGAATGCTGATCAGACCTGTGCCCTCGGCAGACGCTGTGAGACTAATTGCGCAAGGACTCGCAATCGCCATTGAACGAAACCTGGAGCGTTTGGTTCTGGCAGCCATAATTCTGCTCAAAGAGGCCTACAGAGATCAGCCTTTAGAGACCGCGGACGCATGGCGGGAGGCCACATCTACCGAACCTCCCGAATGGATGACGGGTGAGTCGTCAACTGGTCGCGAAGGCATATAGCATCGCGTGGCTTGGCTCCATCGACCCGCCCGCTTTGTAACCGGCATCCTCTCGACCGTGGGCTAAGCTTAATCAAGCCTTCAAACGCATCTGAGGCCACTCATGTAACACACGCCGATCTCGCCTTAAGTTGCGAACGTCCATCATTCGTGCAGGGCGAGGAGATCTGAAAAGGCGCATTCCGGCGGCATTACGGATCTGAAAGGACCGCCCGAGTGATCGGTGGTTGGACTCTAACCAGCTCGCGAGTGGGCGTATGCCGGGGTGACCACGCGTGATGCTCTCTGGTCGGATGTGTGTCCTACGGGAGGCCCCGCTCATCGGACCGATGGCAAGATGGGCCGACTGGACTGGTCGATGAGTTCGCGGAGGCGGTGGGCTTGGTCGGACACCTTGGGGTCCCGCGGAAGCGCCTCGAGGATCTGCTTGGCGATCAGGCGGCGTTGGGCGCTGAAGGAGGTTTCCTCGCCGATCTCGACCGCGAGTGCCAGGCCTTCGGGGTCGCGGTTCTTGACCATGTGGAGTGCTTGTATGAGGCGGAGTGACCTGGCACCGCCCTCATGGCCTATGCGGGTTAGGTACTCGTGGGCGGTGTCGAGTTCGCGGGCGGCCGTGGGGTCGCCGAGAAGGGCGAGGGCGTAGCCGCGGGTGCCGAGCGGTCCGCGTGCCCATGTCCAGGTCGCCGGGCCGGACGCGGCGTTACCCTTGTAGGGACGACGATCCCAGACATCGATCATCTTGGCCACGGCGTCGTGGGTCACGGCCTTGTCGCCGCGTAGCGCTCCGACCAGCGCTCGGACGCTGTACGCGTCCATGAGGCCGGGCGAGGTCTTGCCATCGGCGATCTGTTCGGCTTCCGCAGCGAGGCGTTCGATGACCGTGATGGGGCGCCCGAGCCAGAAAGAGTGGCAGGCTTCGTTGGCCCGGACCCAGGCGGCGAGGGGTCGGTCGGTGGAGGCGTCGGCGAAGCGGCGGGCGGTGGCGAATGCCCGTACCGAGACTCCGACCTGGCCGATGTCGGCGAGATCCCTTGCCATCAGCATGGCGAGCTGCGCGGCCGCACGGCTAAGGCCGTCGCGTACCCCGGGCGACTCGGTTTTCTCGATCTGGCCGGTCACCTGGAGGAGGTCGTTGGCGAGCAGGGGCACGGCCGCACCGGGCGGGTTGGTCGTGTAGTAGTGCCACCGCTCGTACGCGGTCCATGCCCATTCGTCCGGATCGCGGGAATTCACGCCGGCGGCCTTATCGGCTGCGTCGAAAACGCGATTGAGGACCTCGGGGTTGATGGCCGATTGGATGCCGAGGAGCGGAATGAGCTGCATGAGCAGGCGGCGTTCCATGTCCTGGTCCTCGCGTCGTTGGATGGGCTGCACCTTCACGGTACTCCCGTATCGCCGCAAATCAGAGAGGGCGTCGGCAAGATTGACAAGGAGGCCATTTGCTCCGTACAGCTTGTCGAACTCGTTGATCACGCCGTCCGGCAGGCGGCACTCGGCCCGCTCCCACCTGGCGATCTGGGAGAAGTCGCGGTGGAGGGCCTCGGAGACCGCCTGCAGGGTGAGGCCGCGAAGATCGCTGCGCCACCACCGGAGCGCGAACCCGATCACGTACGCCGGAAAGTCGTCGACTTTGACGACCCTGTACGGCTTGGGCGATTTTCCCATTTCACTCCCGCCTTCGTGCCCGCCGGAACCAGCCGATGGCCAGAGGGAAACCTTCCCGATTCTTTGCCCGGCCCCATGATGGCATTACCGGAAGACAATTCGCGGGAAAACAACGGGACCCGTCGACGACGTCGTACGGGCCCAGGGGGTCGAATTCCGAAATTTCCGCTCAAGCCGAACGGTGTGGGCCGGTCGTGCCTGGCTAGGCGGAACGGGTTCGGACCGCGGGGCGGTCGGGATAGGGGTGCAGGAGGGTGACGCCCTTGATGGGGTCACGGCGGCGCGGCGGCAGCGCGGCGAGCGGGGCGGCGGGCGGCTGGACGGCGGCGGGCTCGACCACGACCTCGTCGTCGTGGCCGGAGGCGGCGCCGGTACGGCGGTGCGGCACCGGGTCGGCGGCGCACGCGGCGGGCGGCGAGTACACCGGCGCGGGGGCGGGGAGGGCGGCGGCCTCGGCCAGGTGCGCCGTCTCGTACCCCGCGCCCACGACCAGCCCGTGGAGGTCGTGGCCGTGCGCGGCCGGGGCCAAGGCCCGGTGACGGCCCACGGGGGTGGGCTCGGGATGGTCTGGAACGTTCCGAACGGGGAGCGCGTGGTCGTCGGGCGGCGGGGCCGGGAGCGCGAGTACCCGCGGCCGGAGCAGGTGCCGTCCGGTGACGCCGGTCGTGGCCGGGTCGCCGAGGCCCGCGGTCCGGGCCGTGGCGTGCCCGCCCCAGGCGGTCCTGGCGTGGCGGCCGTGCCGGCCGTACCCGTCGCCGTCCGGGCGGACCGGGCCCGTGCGGTACGCCGAGCCGATGAAGGCGCGGTGGCGGCCCACGGTGACGGTCAGGCCGGTGAGGGCCTGGGCGAGGGCCACGTTCGTGGCGGGACGGACCGCGCCGGTCTGGTCGCTCGCGGCCGTGCCGTGGGTGGCGTCGGGCACGAGGTTGAGCATCGCCACGCCCACGATGATCAGGGCGATGCCGCCGATCTTCACCGGGTGCACGGACTCACGGAAGAATATGGCGCCGATCACGGCGATCGCCGCGGTGCCGATTCCGGACCACAGGGCGTAGGCGATGGAGACCTCGAGCTGGAGCTTCAACGCCTGGGCCATGCACACGTACGAGGTGATGTACAGCACCACCACCATGATGGTGAGAAACGTGTGCGTGAAGATGTTGAGCCCGTTCGTGTATTTCAGCGCGGTGGTGGCCGCGATCTCCGTGAGAATCGCGCACGCGAGCAGGAACCAGGCCATGGCCGGGGTCAGAGCGCGGGGCTCGGGTCGATTCCGGCAGGGACCGTTTCCGGCTCGGCGAGCCGGTAGATGCGTCTGTTCTCGTTCATCCTCGCATCGCCTTTCCCACGGCGTATGGACGTCTCGGCCGGGATTCGGCCGACGCGATTCCGGCCAACATCCATAACAAACTTGTCAAGTGGTTTGTAAATAACAGGGTCATGCCGTGTCCTGTGAGTGTGGTTCGGTCGGTGGTGCCGGCTCAGGCCCGGGGGCGGGGCGGTCCGTGCGGGTCGTCCCGCTCGTGGCAGGCCCGCCGGCCGCCCGTACGGCCGCGTGGCCGCGACGCATGCCCCGCGCAGGCGCGCACCCGGTCGCCCGGCGCCCTCCCGCCGACGCCGACGAGCCGCGCCGGTGCGGGCTCGGCACGGGCCGGCGGCCGGACTCCGCGGGGCGCGGGCGCCGTCGCCCAGGTGCCGAGCACGACCTCGGCGACGCCCCGGCCGAACCCGGCAACCAGGCATTTCGCCCCGTCGCGCGGCACGACCGACTCGGCCGCCCGGCGGATCGCGTCGAGGATCGTGGCGCCGCCGATGTCGCCGTACTCGCCGAGCGTCTCCCGGCTCGCCCGGACCGTCTCGGGCGCGAGGCCGAGGCTTTCCGCGAGGCCGTCCAGGGCGCGCGGGGAGTCGGCGTGCAGCACGCACAGGTCAAGGTCGGCCGCCGTCCAGCCGTGGCCGAGCAGGTGACGGGCGAGGGTACGGCCCGGCGTGCACGGCCATCGGCCGTCGCGGCGCGACCGCCCGCCCGCGCCGGTACGGCCGGCGATGCCGGGCACCGGTGCGAGCCGCGGGCCGGGGCTCAGGTACCGCACGTCGACGCCGGTGCCGCCGTGACCGCGGACCACGGCCGCGGCGATGCCGTCGCCGTGCACCGCCCGGGCGAGCAGGTCGCCGACGCCCGGGTCGGCGGGCACGGGGCGCAGGGAGTCGAACGCGCAGGTCACGACGAGGGTGTTGGCGCCGGGGTGCGCGGCGCGGAACGCGCAGGCCCGCTTGATCGCGGCGATCCCCGTCGTGCCGCCGGCGGGGACCACCGGCAGCAGGGTGACGCCCGGGCGGAGCCCGGTCCACTCCGCGATCCGTGCGGGCGGCCCCGGGGCGATCGCGTCGGCGCAGGCCCAGACCAGCGCGTCGATGTCGCCGGGGCCCAGGCCCGCGTTCGTGAGCGCCTGGCGCACCACGGCCGGCAGCCGGGACCGCACCTGATCCTCGTGGCGCTCCCGTGCGTACCGCCCGGGATCGCCGGGCGTACGGTCGACCGGCGGCAGCAGGCGCCGGCGCGCCACTCCGGCCTCGGCGACGAGCCGCAGGACGAGGCCGAGCCGCGGATGGTCGCGGTACCGGTCCGCGTACCGCGCGAGGGTCTGCTCGCACGTGACCACGTGTTCGGGTACGGCGACTGCGGGCTTGCACAGTATCGGCACGGGGTCACCACCACGGTCGTTCGCTCGGCGAGCCGATCGGTCGGATACGGCCATATCGAAAGTGACCGATGGCCGGGCACGGCAATGCCGGTTCGGTACGCTGTGTGAAGCCCGCTTATCCGAAGCCCCTGCCGTTTTCACGGCCCGTGGCGTGCCGGCGGGCGCGGGGAAAGGGTGACGATCCTACTCGCGGGAGTTATTCCCGGTCGATATGGGTGACGCTAAGGGGAATACCCGCGGAATAGGTGTGGGCAGATCTCGTCGACCGTAATGGTCCCTCCGCCCATCGCCACACACTCCCTTCAACCGGCGCTCGGCCATCCTTTTTCGATGGCTTGACAAGCATTCTGACCACGGCCCAATAGTCTGTCAACGAAAGTCAGAAGCATTGTCATGTTGGCGGTCTGACATCACTAGAGAGCTTTCGTCCCGCCTGTGAATCTCCATTGGCCACGGTTATCCACTGTGATTCATGTCCAAATCCGAGAGGCTTTCGGACATCCTCTAAGGCATGGAAATGACACCCGGATCCACCCTCATCTCCCACCTTCCGGGCGTTTCGAAAAGCGCGTTACAGCCCGCCCGCATCACGCCTGGGCATCTTGCGGCCCGACAACCGGGGTGGCGCGACGACGAGCCGCGCGATCGTCGTCTCCGCCGCCGGAGAGGGTCAGGTCACCGGAGTCGTCGGTCCGGTTGTGCCGGGCGGCCTGAGATGTTTGATCAGGCAGGGCCGGTCGAGTAGGCCGCCGTACTCGCATCCGAAACTCATCCCAGTGGAGCCCCGGACAGGTCGGGCGGTTCCGGATCGGCCTGCTGCTCGCTTGGGCGGCCGCCGTCCGCTGACTCGACCTGGCGTCATGGCGGCGTCAGGTTCAGGCCGCTCGCCCGCCATCCGCATCTCCGGCGTTCCGGCCGCCCACCCATGGCCCGCTGCCCGGACGTTCCTTGCCGATCAAGGACAGGGGGCCACGAAGCGGATCCGGAACGGGGTGACGCCCTGGTTCCGTGCGCCGGCCGCGTTGACGCCCCGCCAGGTGATGCGGAGGGTGGCCGTCTGCGCGCTGCCGCAGGTACGGAAGAGCTGGTCAACGGCCTTGCCGCCCTGGGCGGCGATGACCTCGTGCGGGGTCAGCCGGATCCGGAGACGGTCGCGCTCCTGGTTCGCGGTGATGCCCTGCCTCGCCGAGAGCTGCAGCAACGGCGTGGACACGGTGGCCTGCCAGGCGACCGTGCCGTTGACGGCGCGGAGCAGGAGCGTCCGCTGGCCCTGGTTTCCCCCATCGGCCACGGTGACGACGAGCCGGGCCGGCTTCGCCGCGGATCGGGTGGGGGTCGGCGACGGGGAGCGGGGGGCGGCTCGCCGGGCGGTGGGTGTGGGCTTCGGGCTGGTCGACGGGCGGATCGTCGGAGCGGTCGTGGAGCTCGTGTCGGGAACGCCGCCCTTCGGCGCGGCGGGGGTGGCCGTGCCGCCGGGCCGGGAGGCGGCCCCGGTTTCCTTGGCGGCCTCGCCGGGGGAACGGGTGGCGCCGGGTGTCGCGCTT
>ERZ777010.2082-NODE-2082-length-10759-cov-5.641723_pt1 | contig 10759 bp, 10 predicted proteins | sample MGYA00374963_ERZ777010 | MGnify/ENA primary metagenome ERZ777010 (study PRJEB29309, sample SAMN06268256) | bioreactor metagenome | isolation source: Joint BioEnergy Institute, California, USA | place: USA:Joint BioEnergy Institute, California, USA | collected...
GCATAACACTCCGCAATATCCCCAGGTCTACGGTCTACAATTTCATAAGGTACTTTAATACCATTTGCTTCTTCAAATGCTTTTACTAACTCTAATACGCTAGTACCTCTGCCAGTGCCCAGATTATAAATATGGACGCCCTCAGTAAGGTGATCCAATGCTGCAACATGACCCTCAGCTAGATCTAACACATGGATATAATCGCGTACTCCTGTGCCATCTACAGTTGGATAATCATTTCCAAAGACTCTTAATTTCTCTAACTTACCTTTAGCCACCTGAGTCACATATGGCATAAGGTTATTCGGAATTCCATTAGGTGTTTCGCCAATTAATCCGCTCTCATGTGCTCCTACTGGATTAAAGTATCTAAGGAGTGATACTGAGAAAGTTGGATTAGCTTTTGCAATGTCGGTTAAAATTCGTTCACTCATTGCCTTTGTTTCGCCATAAGGATTTGTCGTTGGTAGAAGATTCAATGTTTCAACAAATGGTACAGTATTGTCTCCATAAACTGTTGCAGAGGAACTAAAGACAAATCGATTTACTCCATATTTTAAACAAGCTTTCGCAAGAACCATTGTACTAACAAGGTTGTTATAATAATAATCTAATGGCTTTTCAACTGACTCACCTACTGCTTTAAGGCCAGCAAAATGAACCACACCATCAATTTTATGATTCCTAAAGACATTATTGACTACTTCTGCATCTGTTACATCTATTTCATAAAACGTAACTTTTTTGCCTGCAATTTTAATGATTTTATCAACTGTCTCACGCTTGCTATTGTAAAGATTATCAGCAATAATTACCGAATGTCCTGCCTCTAGAAGAGCAATACAGGTATGAGAGCCTATATACCCCACACCGCCAGTTACTAATATATTCATATTTTTTGCACCTCTCAATAATAAATTCAAAAAATAGTTTAAAAAATAAAATTAAATAAGCAAATCTTTTTATATATTAACCATCTATTCATAACTAATTGATCTTCGTTACACAATTTTTATAGGCAAAAAATGTTGAATAAAAAAAGCAAGCAAAATCAATCGTAATTTTAATGATTATCTATACTATTATTCAATATGTTTCTAAGTTTAACTGATAATTCCTGTATAAGTTCACTGTTGAAATCAGTACTTTCATTTTCCCTTTGATAACCATATTCAAGAATTTGTTTAAATTGCTCTTTTACATTTTTTTCAATCATTTTTATTTTTTTATACCCCATATAGATACTTAGTTTAGATTAATATGTTTAGTTTCTTTTGGAACTTTTTAAATAGAATTATTAAGAACTCTAAAGCTAAAAAAGCTCCACAGAAATCTAAAACAACATCATAAATAGAAGGTGTTCTTCCAGGAACCAATGATTGATGATATTCATCTGTCCCTGCATACAAAGTTGTAATCATCCATGGCCATAAAAATGGCTTCTTTAATAAGATAACTAATAACATCTCCAAAAAACCGCTATGAGCAAGCTTTCGAACAATAAAATCTATTATACTAGTTACTCGTTCATTGATTCTCCAATGCAACAACATGGTCATGGCTAAATTAGCAAAAGTTCTATTGTTACTACAAATGGTTCGCTATTATCCCTATATACTTTGCAGTGGAACTAAAATTTCAAAATGTTTATTTATAGAACTATGTTATACTTTATTTAATATCCTTAGTTATAAAACAGGAAAATTTAAATATAATTATAGGGTATTTCTTAATACTTTAGAGAAAATAAATATAATTTCTAAATAAGACTGGTTTTTGACATGTTCAAACTTGTATTTTATCTAATACGCCATACTCTAATACATTTGGGCGACCAACTGAATAATAATTTATTCCTTTATTTTTTACTTCTTGTGTACTAAAACAATTTCTCCCATCATAAATATACGGAGTCCTCATTTTTTCTTTGAATAAGCTGATATCCATTTCTTTTATTTCTTGCCATTCGGTAAAGATAAAACATAGATCAGCATCTTCCAATGCTTCTTCGATTGTATTTTTGTAATTAATAGAATCGGGAAATACTTTTTTGAAATTTTTTATGCCTACTGGATCAAATGCCTGTATTTCTGCTTTCTCATTTAACAGCATTCGAATATTTGGAATAGAAGGGGCCTCACGCAAGTCATCTGTTCCAGGCTTAAACGTAAGCCCCAGTATTGCCACTTTCTTCCCATTAAAAGTTGGGAAGTCATTCCTTGCCTTCTTAATCAATGTATATTTTTGCTTTTCATTGACTTCTATTGCAGCCTTCACTGTCCTTAGGATATAACCTTCCTCTTCTGCAAGCCAGTGTAGGGCTTTTGTATCTTTTGGAAAACAGGAACCTCCGTAGCCAATACCAGGATTTAAGAAAAGATTACCAATCCGCTTATCATAACTCATTCCATTCGTTACATCTTCAATATTTGCACCAACCCTTTCACATAAATTTGCTATATCATTTACAAAGGAAATTTTCAGTGCTAAAAAGTCATTTGAAGCATATTTCACCATTTCAGCACTACGTCTGTTCATACTGAGAATAGGCTGTTTAAATGGCTCATAAATATCCATTAAAGTTTGTTTAGCTTTTTCACTTTCTGTTCCAATTACTATTCTGGATGCGTACAACGTGTCTCGTACCGCTGTTCCTTGAGCTAGAAATTCAGGATTTGAAGCAACTTCAACATTAACGTTATTTTTTAAGTGCTCTCTAATGAATAATTCAATACGATCATTTGTTCCAATAGGTACAGTCGATTTCACTACAACAAGGCAATCTTGTTTGACTGATTCAGCAATTTCCTTAGAGACCTCAAATACATAATTCAAGTTAGCCGATCCATCCTCGTTTTCTGGTGTACCAACTCCAATGAAAACAACATCAGAATGAGCATATGCCTCCCTATAATCAGTTGTAAATGAGAGATTCTTTTTCTCTAAATTTTTAGTAATTAAATCATTCAGCTCTGGTTCATAAATTGGGGAAATTCCACGCCGAAGTAAATTAATTTTTTCCAAATTGTTATCTACACAAGTCACTTTGTGTCCAACCTCTGCTAGACAGACTCCAGTAACTAGTCCTACATAACCTGTACCTGCTACAGTAATATTTATCAAGTATAACATCTCCTAAATTTGTGTATTTTTAATCAGATTAATTTCGAGTATGGTATATTATAATGAAATAAATAAATTTAATTAAAACGAAAGAGGGTAAATATAACTCATTTCATGCTATGTAAATAAAACCCTTATATTTAAAACTTGTAATTTAATAAGTTGTATTCCATTTTTTGAAACTAATTGTCATAAATCTCGTTTTAAATAAACCTCTTTTTAAAAGCATTATATCCATAGTTAATAAAACACCATAACGAGTATGCAATACTTAATTTTTCCAAATTTCTATACAAGTCCCATGTTTTTTTTGCAGCCTTAAACTTATTACTAGATAAAGATCCGCTTACCTTTCTGTACTGAGCTAATTCTTTTTTTATCCCATAAGCCTTATATCCTCTTTTTAATATAGATAACCATAATGCTGTATCTTGCCTTGTTCTCACATTTGGCATTTGAACATCTTTAATCTCTTTAATATCAATCATTACTGTAAGGCATCCAATAATGGTATTCCTTAATAGCCCTTTGTAGTCTATTTCAAGGGGAACATTCACAACACGCTTTGTCCTAGTACCATCTTCATTAATAATTCTATACTGGGTAAATGAGAAACTTACATTTTTTTCCATCATAAACTTAACTTGAATATCTAATTTTTCTGGACTCCATAAATCATCACTATCAATAAAGGATAAATATCTACCTTTAGCCATTTTTATTGCTGCATTTCTAGCCACAGCTGCACCACAGTTTTCTTTAAGTTTTACTAACTTTATTCTTTTATCATTGGATGCAAAACTCTCAACAATATTGACAGTATTATCATTTGAACAATCATCCACAATTATATATTCCCAATTCTCATATGTTTGAGACTTTACAGACAATATTGTTTCACTAATATATTTTGCGGAATTATAAGTCGGAGTAACAATAGTTATTAATGGTTTTTTATTATTTTTCATTATAATCACCTATTTTAAAGTTCCTATATTCTTTTATACCAAGCATAAGCGAAGAAAAAGGACTCTCTATTAATTTGAACTTTTTTATATAAAAGAGTAGATAAAAGAACAGTCCATTCAATTTGCCGAATAATCTCTTAAATAATGGTCCTTTACTTATAAAAGTAATGCTATCTATAGACTTTTTCTTCTTTTGAATTTTATTTGGATGATAGGATATAATAATAGGATAATAATCAATTTTATAACCTTTTTTTTTCAATTCCATTAATAATATATTCTCTTCTCCGGAATTATATAAAGCGCCTAGACCGAACCTTGTATCAAATTTAATACTTTTCTTTGATACTTTTTTCATATTAATAAATATATCAATAGAAGATTGTTGTAATATTCTTTTCTTAGAAATATTATTTTGTATTTCGACTGGGTACCTTTTAGGAAATTCATTAGAACTCGGATCTATATGTTGAAAACAAACAATATCATTATTATATTTTTGAAAAATATCCCAGACAGTAAATAATGAATTTTTTGCATACCAACAATCATCATCCGTAAATGTTACTAAATCCCCTACTGCATATTGAATACCAATATTTCTGGCATTTGACAATCCTTTTCTCTCTGTTTTTATGTGCTTATATTTAAAATTTACTTCTAATAGTGCCTTTTCTATAAAGGAGTGGTTATCTTGCGAAATAATTATTAACTCGAATTTATTAAAAGTTTGGTTATTTAAGCTCTCAAATAATCTTCTAACTTCCTTTTCTCTTGTACCCATAGTGGGTAGGATTAAACTAATCATTTTTCTCTCCTAATAAATTTATATTGAATTCCAAAGTAATTCATAGTTTTTAATTATATAGTTCCAACTCACCTTTTTACTAATAAATTTACTTTGTTGAGACAAGCTAGAATATTGCTTTTTATTATCTAATAAGGTATTTATTCTACTTTTTAACATAACACCATCGTTCTGTCTTACAATATTATTTTCTAAAATATTCCCCTTAAATAAGTACTTCAACTGAACATTTTCACTAATAATAGCTGGTATGCCAAAAGACATAGCCTCGAACGGTGCCAATCCAAATGTTTCATATAAACTATATTGAATATATATATAGCTATTTTTATATGCACTAACCAACTCACTTAATGTTAGATTTCCCAAATAAAAAATTCTCTTATTATCTACATACTTTAATAATAGATCGTGACAATTGCCTTTTGGACCAGCAACCACAAAAATGATATCATCCCTATTAAATTTTGAAATAATATCAACGAGCTCTAAAATACCTTTTAATTTGTGTGATCCGCATGCTGTAAATAGAACTTTTTTTTCTTTGCTTATATTCAATTTATCAAAGATATTAAAGTCAACTTGTTTTGTAAGTATATCATTTGATACAGCATTAGGAATTACGCAGATATTATTTTCATTAATCTTATATTCATCTATAAACATTTCCTTTAATCCCTCTGAAACACAGACTACCTTGTCAACATGATGAATTGTAAAACGTTCTACCAACTCATGAACCTTCGATAAACTTGATCCTAACTTTCTTTCCTTTTTAACAATTCCATGTGCAGTATAAATGATTTTAATACCCAAAATACGAGCTAAAATAATCAGTAACACATTTAGTCTTCCGAATGAAAACAAATTAATTATATCGGGTTTGATAGTTATAACTTTTGATAGTATATGTATTGTATTATATTTATTGGTATTTATTATTTTGTAGTCTACAGTTGCTTGATTTATATTTTCAATAATGCTTCTAAAAACTCTTTTAGGCCCGGACAAACTTGAATTATTATCCTCTAATGTTCCTACAATCATAACTTTTTTCAATTTATTCACCGCTAATAAATATTTTTAATTTTTATTTGATCCGAAGTTTAATCCAGTCAAAAAATACACCACACTTGCAACTCTCAAACTCTCCAAACTTTCCATAGTTAAAGAAGAAGTAAATAATACAATCCAAAAGAGTAATACTAAAATCGAAAGACTATGTTTTTTGTGAACTATGTTTAAGATAACATCCTTCAGAATTGTTATCCATAAAATCAGCCATAAGAATAGATTTATTATCCCATACTTAAAGATAAAATAAATATAATTATTATCTGCCACATCTGGAATTTGTGGGTAACCCTTACTAGGTCCATAACCTATCCAAGGATTTTGCTTAATATAGCCTAACATTATATGCCATAGCTCTGTCCTTTGCTTAAAACTAGATTGTTCATTAATACCATCACTTATTACTTTATTCATACCAGTGAAAAGATAACTTAATTCATAACCAAAGATTGTCAGAGATTTACCGCTAATTATAATACTATATATAAAGTAACTTACAAATAAAAAAGCGAGAAATATTAATACGTTTAGTATAATCTTTCTTTTTTTTCTTAAAGAAATAAAAAAGAATTGAATGAAAAATAAACAAGCTGTTAAAATAAAGGACGTACGGGATTGAGTCATAAACACTATAAGTATAGCTAAAAACATGAGTATTAAATACTTAATGATATTTTTCTTTTTTGTAATTACCAAATATAAATACCAGTTAGCTAAAGAAACTGCAAAAATCCCTAAGTAATTAGGATTGCCTAGTGTACCAATAGCACGTCCACTATAATTTAGATATACACTATTAAAATCACGCCCAGTAAAAAGTGCTTGTGAAAAACCTCCAATAGTAATTTGTATAATACTAAGTATAAATTCTATTATTAGAATAAAGGAAAAAAAAACCACAATTTTTTCCTTATCAAATTGCCTTAATTGAATTCCTAGATAAAAGAGCAAGAAGTACAGTGGTACTTTATAAAGATCAAATAAATCAGCGAATACTAATCTACCCCAAAATACAGAATTAATACATAGCACTATTGATTGCCATAGGGTAATTATAAATAGAATTAATAATATTAATTTAGAGTTGTTTTTAGTTTTTTCTATACTATGATTAACGTTTAATATAAAATAAACAACCAAAGCACTCAAAAAAATGCTCAAATCAATTGCTCTTAAGCAAAGATTACCTAGAAAACCTGGGTACGGCATTAAAATTAGGTAAGCTAATAAAAAAATAACTAATCGTCGATTTCTAAATTCTAATCTTGAAATATTTATAACTCCCATTTATGTTCTCCTGAAGTTGGATTAAAAATTATAATGTTGTTTTTTTAAATATCTACTTTTAACTATTTTTGGAATACGTTTAAATATAATTATAACAATAGATATATCTTTTACAATTTCTATTAAAATTTGTTTATATCTTTTTGCTTTGACATAAGATACAAAGTTATAATATTTTTTTGTAGCCACAAGCCTTTTGTATCTGCTTTGTAAGGCTTTTTTGACTTCATCATTACTATTATATTTACTTTCTAATACAAGTTGTTTTGTAGTTTCTATAGTTTGCTTAATAAGTTCATCCCTTTTTGTCATTAAAGAGCCTTTTCGAGATCGATAAAAATACAAAGCTTCTTTATATATTACACATTTAAAATCAGAAGTTAAACAGTCTAAGTAGAATTTATAATCTTCCCCATACTTTAAGCTTTCATCAAAATATATTTCTTTTTCTGCTAACATTTTTCTTTTAATTATTGGCTTCATTCCAAGATCTTTGTTTATGAATAAAGTTGGTTCTAGAACACTTATGTTTTTTTTAATTCTTTTACTATTGAACTCTGTCTGCCATGGTATATATTCACCATCCTGTACAAAGTTTATATCATCAATCACCATATCGGCATTTTTGGTCAAAGCAGCACTAATTAATTTTTCTAACCTTGTAACTTCCCACCAATCATCTCCATCTAATATTGCAATCCATTCTCCCTTGGCAGTTTTTATTGCAGAATTCCTAGAAAATGAAGGTCCCATATTTGCATTGTTTTTACTTATTTTGAGTCTCGAGTCATTGTATTCATTTAGAATCTCAACTGTTGAATCAGTTGAACAGTCATCAACAACTAAAACTTCTATATTATGGTATGTTTGATTTAGTACAGAATCTAGACATTTTTTTATATATAGCTCTACGTTATAAGTGGGAATAATTACTGAAACAATTGGATTCACTTACAAACCTCCTATTAGACTGAAAATTTCTTTCTGATAATGGGATACAGCTGACTATATAAATCTCTATTAAATAATATTACTAATGTGCTTATTAAGATTATTAGAATAGGAAGTCCTGCTACTGGATTTAAATAGTTTAATAACTTACTCGCAAACAAAACTATTAAAATTATGAAAAGTGCCTGTTTTATACCATTTGAAAATATTTTCTTTTTGTTATTCGAAAATATAAAGTAACCAATAAATTGAGTTAGTTCCACAATTATCGCCGAAACAGCTCCTCCTCTTGCTCCCAAAAATTTTCCCAGTAATATATAGCATAGTATTCCTATAAAAAAGCTAATAGATATTACTATTGTTCTAGATTTTTGACGACCTAGTGTTGTTAATCCATCCGCAAGGGGATAGTTAATGGATTGCAATAATACTATAAAACTCAAGATCTGTAATATTGAAGTAGCGGACTCCCACTTTGAACCATAAAGAATGTTTATCCACCAACCAGAATAAACAAAAAAGGGCAATGTCATAAAAATGCCGAGAGTACTCATCAATTTTAATTGTAAAACATTAAGTTTTAAATGATTTCCTAGATCTTTATTATTTCCATATGAGAATAATACTGGATAAAACGCTGCTGCCACTATTCCAGGGATTTGGTAAAGGCCAGAAGGAATTTTATAAGCAGCAGAGAAATAGCCTACCTCGCTAATAGCTGTTACTTTTTCCAACACTATTGGACCTAATTGAGGTAAAGCCATAATAATTAGGCCATTTATAGAAAAAGAGAATAATCCTTTTGTTATTCCCGAGTTATATCTTGTTCTAAAGGATATTTTATTACCAATCAGTAATATACTTATTAAGCCTCCTAAAATACCAGAAAGCCCATATATCAAGGCTAATATTTTTAAGGGCCACTCAAATATCAATCCTATGAACAGGGTCGATGCAGTTAATATGCCTGAAAGCCCTCTAATTAAAGCTGTGAAATGCATTTTTTGTAATGCCTGGAAATAGACTACACCCAACCCTTGGAAAGAAGCGCCAATAACCGTAGGAATTAATATATAATAAATTATTAATTTCATATTTTCATCTGTATATATCGTTTCAACAATAAAATATGATACAACCACAGTTGCTAATGCAAATAGGAATCTTACTTTAAGATAACTTCCTGTCAGTTTCTCTATAGAAATATCCTTTTTAGTCGCTTCCCTTAGAAATGTATTTGATAATCCCATATCTGTAAAATATGCGGCTATTGTGGTAAATGCAATAGCTACACTTAATATCCCATACTCTGCAGAACCCAAGTATCTTGCAACAAGAATAGTTGCTAGTGAAGTTAAAAACCTGACTAATGCATTACTAATAAATAAATATGATGCATTTTTTAATATTTTTCTCATTAATCTTTCCCTTTTATTTTTTTCTCCTTAAATTTGTAATCTTCAATCCTCTAAAACATAATTATATGGGATCTCTATTATCTCGCTCCTTCTCCTGTAAATACTATTTTCACTGTTTTAATAATTATTTTTAAATCAATTAAAGGACACATGTTCTCTATATAAAATTTATCTAACTCTAATTTTTCCTTTGGAGATATATCATACCCTCCATTAACTTGTGCCCATCCTGTTAGTCCTGGTTTTACCTTCAGCCGTTCAATAAACCCAGGTATCTCTTCACTAAACTGTGCAGTGAACATTGGTCTTTCTGGTCGTGGCCCTACCAAACTCATATCTCCAACCAGGACATTCCATAATTGAGGAATTTCATCAATCCTAGTCTTTCGAATAAATGAGCCTATCCTCGTTACTCTTGGATCATTCTTTTTTGCCCACTGTGCACCATTTTTTTCTGCGTCTACTACCATTGAACGAAGTTTAATAACCCTAAAATACTTACCGTTTAAGCCCACTCTTTCCTGTAAGAAAAAAACTGGACCAGGAGTTTCTATTTTAATTAAAATAGAAAAAACTAATATTATAGGGGATGAAATAATTAGACCAAATAAGGAAAGCACAATATCCATAACTCTTTTAATTATTAAATAAAAGGTTTGTGCATGGGTATCTCCACTGACTTCAATAGATGGATCTGCAAGAGTTGCAGCATGTTGATTAAAAAAATCTAATTCTTTTCTCCTTTTCAACATTCTCCCCCCCCCATAAAACCTATAAATTAATGTTTGACGATGAATTATTTTTTATAATATTTTCTAAGAAAGTCAGTAAATCATACTTAATTTCCTCATGTTGCAAAGCCATCTCAATCGTAGAAGTCACAAATCCTAACTTCTCCCCAACATCAAATCTCTTACCCTCATACTGATAAGCAAACACTCGTTGAATCTGATTCAACCCTTGAATTGCATCGGTGAGTTGTATTTCCCCACCAGCACCCTTTTCCTGCTTATCTAAAAACATAAATATCTCCGGTGTCAATAAATACCTTCCAATAATCGCAAGATTCGATGGCGCAGTGCCTTGTTTTGGTTTTTCGACAAATTTTTCAACTTGATATCGGCGGCCTT
>ERZ777010.2091-NODE-2091-length-10716-cov-10.401932_pt1 | contig 10716 bp, 8 predicted proteins | sample MGYA00374963_ERZ777010 | MGnify/ENA primary metagenome ERZ777010 (study PRJEB29309, sample SAMN06268256) | bioreactor metagenome | isolation source: Joint BioEnergy Institute, California, USA | place: USA:Joint BioEnergy Institute, California, USA | collected...
TGAAGGTGAATCCCCGCGTGGTTCGGGTGCAGGAGATGCGCAGGAAGTGGGGTTCCTGTTCATCGGCGGGAACCGTCACCTTGGCCACTGACTTGCTCGACCAGGATGAGCCTTTCCAGGATTACGTCATCGTTCATGAACTGCTTCACCTGCGTTATACGAACCACGGGAGGATGTTCAAGGCGCTGATGAGCGCACATGTCCCGGGTTGGCGAACGATCGAGCAGCGCCAAATAGGCGATGCAGATGGCGCATCCGTTGAGCGGCTCTCCCGCAAACCGAACGGCCATGCCCGATGACGATGCAATAACAAAAGGATCTGCTGCAATGCGCTTCATCGCCGGCCCGCTCAACAAACAACTGCTCCAGAACCTGCTGGGCGAGGTGATTGAATCCTGCACGCGCGTTCGCGCGGCCGTCGCCTATGCCAGTCGCGACAACCTGAAGTTGTTCGAGGCCTGCGCGCAGCACGTGAAGCCCCTGGAGTTCTTTGGCCGCTACGACCACACGGTGGCTGTCGATCCCGCCGTGTTGAAGTGGTTTCTCGACAAGGCCAGCCCGAACTACGACTGCAAGCTCGTGCCCGACATCCTGCACGCCAAGATCATCTGGTGGGTGGATGCCGGTGCCTACATCGGGTCTGCCAACCTGTCTGACCGGGCCTGGATATCGAACATCGAAGCGGGCACCTTTCTGCCCCACGACGAACTCGTCGAAACGGGCATGGAGCGTGAGCTGCAGCGCTTCTTTGAGGAAGTGGATGACCGTGCCCGGCCATTGACCAAGGAGATCTACCAGGAGCAGCTGCGCCTGGCGGACCGGCGGTCTGAGTTATCGAAACGCGAATACGTACTTGAGCAGCAGTTCGACAAGGACCGCTTGCTGCCGAAGAACCACGGTCTGGTGTTTGTCGACACGAAGCGATCGTCTGAGAAGCGCTTCCAGAAGTTCGAGCAGGATTGGAACGACACGCTGCAGGTGATGCGATCGATCGCATCCAGGGTTTCGGCGCCCGGCGCCAAACCGGGCTGGATTGATGCGTCGGTGGCCCCCGGCGTGCAAGCCGACCAATTCCTGCACGCCTACTACTACAAGCAGGTCAAGGATGGAAACCGCCACCCCTACGAGGAGTTCTTCGCCAGGAATTCGAAGAACCCAGAACTGGCGCTGCGCGACGCGCTGGAGTGGTGGCATGACGCCGACTTCGACCACTCGTTTGAAGAACGCACCATCTACGAGTGGTCGCCCCGGCTGCGCGAGTTACTGGCACGCGATCGCATTCTCAAACTGACGGAGCAGGAGTTCGTGGATGCCGTTTCCCGGGTGCACGCGATCCGAGACCACGCCATCAAGCAGGAAAACGAGCACTTGGGCTTGCCTGACCGACCGCAGGCAGGCGACGACAAGGTGGAAAAGTTCGGCGAGTGGCTGTGGCGGCAGCGATCCCGCGAAGGGCGGACGGTGCTTGAGCTGTTGAACTACGTCGTCTGGGGCAATGGAAGTGTTTCGGCCCGGCTCTGGAACGCGATCCGCAGCGACGACTGGGCAATTCCGCACATTGGCCTGAGCAGCCTCGGGGAAATCGTCGGCTGGGCGCGCCCAGACGAGTTTCCGCCAAGGAACATGCGGACAAGCAAGGGGCTGCGGGCGCTCGGCTACAACGTGAGGATCGGTGTTTGATCTGCGGCCGTGGGCGGCGCCCGCAAGGTCCCGATCAACCCACCGTCCCCTGCGCCGAACCGGCCCGCCCTGGCATACCGTCCTTGAAGATTTGGGTCATATCAATCGGCCAGCAGGTCGCTGGATGTTGACTCTTGACTTTCGGCATGTAAGGCGCAAAGTCTTGCAAGAATTTCCTCGAGCGAGGCCGCGTGACGACGGAACTTGTGGGGGTGGTATGACAGCGCGCCAGCAGGCGATCTTCACACTCGACGAGTTGGCTGCCTACTTGAAAGTCGGCAAGCGGACGCTTTACCGGCTCGCCTCGCACGGGGAGATTCCGGCCTTCAAGGTGGGCGGGACATGGCGGTTTCGTCAAAGTGAAATCGATCGATGGATCAATGATCAGATCCAAGCAGGCAGAAAGAAGGAGGTGATACGCATAGATGAGCAGCCGAAGTCAGCGAAACATCCCGTGTTGCCTGGGCGCGCCATCCATAGCCGCAGGCAAACGGATTGAGTGAGTCTTCAATTGATTTCTGGAGGTATGACATGGACATTGATTTCAAGAAATTGGCTCCCTGGAACTGGTTCAAGAAAGAGCAGGAAGAACAACAGAGCACTGCCTCGCTGCCGGTGCAGCGCAATGACCTGCCGGTGGCGGGTGGGCCGGTCAGCCCCATCCTGCAATTGCATCGCGAGATCGATCGCCTGTTCGACGACGCGTTTCGAGGCTTCGGTTTCCCGACGCTGGCCATGCCACGCTGGCCGTCGGAGTGGCCGGGCCTGCTGAAACCGGCGCTGGACATCCAGGAGACCGACAAGCAGTACAAGATCGCCCTGGAACTGCCCGGCGTCGAGGAAAAAGACATCCAGATCACGCTCGACAACGACGTGCTGCTGGTGCGCGGTGAAAAGCGTCAGGAGCAGGAAACTAAAGACGGCGGTTTCCACCGGGTGGAGCGCTCCTACGGCAGCTTTCAGCGCGCTCTGAACCTGCCGGCCGATGCCAACCAGGACACGATCAAGGCCGCTTTCAAGAACGGCGTGCTCACGATCACGATGGAAAAGCGCGAGGCCAGTACGCCCAAGCAGGGGCGCTCGATCCCGATCAACGGCTGACGCGGGGCAGCGCGTTTTTCTCAAAAACCACAAAGAGATGAGGCACCGTGATCTGCGGTGCCTCGCCCAGTTAACCCTCTCAGGAGCATCAGCATGGCCAGAAAACAATGCCAAGTCTGCGGCCAGCCCGCCACGGTGCGGGTGGAAGCCAATCTCAATGGTCGCCACAGCACCATGCTGTTGTGTGACGATCACTATCGCCAACTGGTGCGCCAGCAAAAGCGCACCGTCTCACCGCTGGAAGCCTTGTTCGGCTTGCGCAGCGGGCTGTTCGAAGACTTCCTTGGCAGCGACTTCTTCCGCATCGGTGACGACGCACCGTCCATGGCGGCCGATACCGACGAGGTCGTCGATGCCTCGTTCGGCGAACCCGCCCCGGCCGGTACGGGCACCGCGCGCCGTCGCGGCAGTGGGCTCGCCAGCCGTATCAGCGAACATTCCGAGGCCCTATTGCAGGAGGCCGCCCGACACGCTGCAGAGTTCGGGCGCGCCGAAGTCGATACCGAACACCTGCTGCTGGCGCTATCCGACAGCGACGTGGTCAAGACCATCCTGGGGCAGTTCAGGATCAAGGTCGATGACCTCAAGCGACAGATCGAATCCGAAGCCAAGCGCGGCGACAAGCCGTTCGAGGGCGAGATCGGCGTGTCGCCCCGGGTCAAGGACGCGCTCAGCCGTGCTTTCGTGGCCTCCAACGAACTCGGCCACTCTTATGTCGGGCCGGAGCATTTCCTGATCGGGCTGGCCGAGGAAGGCGAAGGTTTGGCGGCCAACCTGCTGCGCCGTTACGGCCTCACGCCGCAAGCGCTGCGCCAGCAGGTAAGCAAGGTGGTCGGCAAAGGTGCCGAGGATGGCCGCGCCGAGACGCCGACCAACACGCCCGAGCTGGATAAATACTCGCGAGACCTCACCAAAATGGCGCGCGAGGGCAAGCTCGATCCGGTTATCGGCCGCGCGCAGGAGATCGAGACCACCATCGAGGTGCTGGCCCGGCGCAAGAAAAACAATCCGGTGCTGATCGGCGAGCCCGGCGTCGGCAAGACCGCCATCGTCGAAGGGCTGGCGCAGCGCATGGTGGCCGGCGAAGTGCCTGAGACGCTGCGTGACAAGCGCCTGGTCGAACTCAACATCAATGCCATGGTGGCCGGCGCCAAGTACCGCGGCGAGTTCGAGGAGCGCGTGCAGAAGGTGCTCAAGGAAGTGACCGAGCACCAGGGCGAGCTGATTCTCTTCATCGACGAGGTGCACACCATCGTCGGTGCAGGCCAGGGTGGCGGCGAAGGCGGGCTGGACGTGGCCAACGTGTTCAAGCCGATGATGGCGCGCGGCGAACTGAACCTGATCGGCGCCACCACGCTCAACGAGTATCAGAAGTACATCGAGAAGGACGCCGCGCTGGAGCGTCGCTTCCAGCCGGTGATGGTGCCGGAGCCGACGGTAGCGCAGACCATTATGATCTTGCGCGGCCTGCGCGACACCTTCGAGGCGCACCACAAGGTCAGCATCACCGACGATGCGATCATCGCCGCCGCCGAGTTGTCGGACCGCTACATCACCGCGCGCTTCTTGCCCGACAAAGCCATCGATCTGCTCGACCAGGCGGCCGCACGCGTAAAGCTGTCGGCCACGGCCCGCCCGGTGGCGGTGCAAGAGCTGGAGTCCGAACTGCACCAGCTGCGGCGTGAGCAGGACTATGTGGCCTCGCGCAAGCAGTACGACAAGGCCGCCGAGCTGGGCAAGCGCATCGAGGCCAAGGAGGCCGAACTCAAGAAGCTCGTCGAGGAATGGGAACGCGAGCGCGCCTCGGGCAGCGCCGAGGTCAAAGCCGAGCATGTCGCGCAGATCGTCTCGCGCCTGACCGGCATTCCGGTCAACGAGCTGACGGTGGAAGAACGCGAGAAGCTGCTGCATCTGGAGCAGCGGCTGCACGAGCGCCTGGTGGGCCAGGACGAAGCGGTACGCGCGGTGGCCGATGCCGTGCGGTTGTCGCGCGCGGGCCTGCGCGAAGGCAGCAAGCCGGTGGCGACTTTCCTGTTCCTCGGGCCGACCGGCGTGGGCAAGACCGAGCTCGCCAAGGCGCTGGCCGAGTCCATCTATGGCGATGAAGGTGCGCTGCTGCGCATCGACATGTCCGAGTACGGTGAACGCCATAGCGTGGCACGCCTGGTGGGCGCGCCTCCGGGCTATGTGGGCTATGACGAGGGGGGGCAGCTCACCGAGAAAGTGCGGCGCAAACCCTACAGCGTGTTGTTGCTCGATGAGATCGAAAAAGCGCACCCCGACGTCTACAACATCCTGCTGCAGGTATTCGACGACGGGCGGCTCACCGACGGCAAGGGCCGGGTGGTGGATTTCACCAATACCATCATCATCGCCACCTCGAACTTGGGCTCGGACATCATCCAGCGTCGGCTGAAGGCCCGTGGCGTCGCCGGCGAGGAATACGAGAAGACCAAGGCCGAGGTGATGGACGTGCTGCGCGGACACTTCCGCCCCGAGTTCCTCAACCGCATCGACGAGATCATCGTCTTCCATGCGCTGGGCAAGGAGGAGATCCGCCATATCGTCGGCCTGCAGCTCGATCGTGTGGCCCGCAACGCCGCCAGCCAGGGCGTGACGTTGACCTTCGACCAGACCTTGATCGACCACTTCGCGGAGGAAGGCTACAAACCCGAGTTCGGCGCGCGCGAGCTCAAGCGGCTGATCCGCAGCGAGCTGGAGACGGCACTGGCGCGTGAGATGCTGGGTGGCGGTATCGGCAAGGGCGATCACGTCAGCGCCCGCTGGGACGACAAGGCCGAACGGGTGGTTTTCGAGCGCAAGGAGCCACCAGTGAAGCCGGTCGAGCCTGAAAAGCCTGATGCCGCGAAAGTGGCAGAGGCGCCGTCGAGCGATGAAAGCAAGGCGACGCGCAAGAAAAAGCCGGCGGGCGGCGAATCTTGAGTCATGGGGAGGCTGTCGTGTCCGACCCCAACGGGCTGACATGGGCAGCCACCCTCGTGTCGCTTGCGGTCGCCATTTCGGCGGCAGGGCACGCGGTCATCTACAAGCGTGACCCGCGCTCGGCCACGCTGTGGGTGCTGCTGATCGCTCTGTTGCCGCTGGGCGGTTCGCTGTTGTACTTGCTGTTCGGTATTAACCGCTACCAGCGGCGCGCGCGGCGGCTCTTCCCAGGTGCAGATCCTGCTGTTCAGCAGGACCTCTCGCCCACGATGCCCGAGGCTGTATCGCCGCCGCTTGCCGGTCTGGCCCACCTGGTGGGACGCGCCACCGGCCAGTCGCTGACCGGCGGCAACCGTATCGAGCCGCTCATCGATGGCGAGCAGGCCTACCCGGCCATGCTCGCCGCCATCGAATCGGCGCGGCACAGCGTCGCCTTGGCCTCGTACATCTTCGACAGCCAAGGCATCGGGGCGCTGTTCGTCGATGCGCTGCGCCGGGCTCATGAGCGCGGCGTGCAAGTGCGGGTGCTGATCGACGACGTGTATGCCCGCTGGACGCCCAGCAGCGCCTACCGCGCCTTGCAGCGCGCCGGCGTTCCGGCGGCGACGTTTAACCCGACGTTGATTCCCGCGCGCCTGCATGCCGCGCATCTGCGCAATCACCGCAAGCTGCTGGTGATCGATGGCGAGACGGGTTTCACCGGCGGCATGAACATCTTCAGCCCGTATTGGCGGCCCGATGCGCCGGAGCAGGCCTGTCACGATTTGCACTTTCGTCTGCGCGGGCCGGTGGTTGCGCATCTGATGCGGTGCTTCACCGATGATTGGTGCGATACCACGGGCGAGCGGCTCAGCAAGGGTTTCTGGGGCGAACCGCCCGCAACGGCTGATGAGCAAGGAACCTCTTGGGCGCGCGGCATCGAGGCCGGTCCCGATGAGGCCCTGGACAGGATGCGCTGGACCTTCATGGGCGCTTTGAGCGCGGCGAAGCATTCGGTGCGCATCTGGACACCTTACTTCGTGCCCGATCAGCCGATGATCGCGGCGCTGAGCACGGCCGCGTTGCGCGGCGTGCGCGTCGAGGTGCTGACGCCCGCAAACGGCGACCATCCCACGGTGCAATGGGCCGCGCGCGCCCACTACTGGCAGGTGCTGGAGCACGGTGTACGCATCTTCGAACGGCCTGGCCCGTTCGACCACAGCAAGCTGATGCTGATAGACGGCCAGTGGTGCTGCCTGGGTTCGGCCAATTGGGATGCGCGCAGCCTGCGCCTCAACTTCGAGTTCAATGTGGAGGTGTACGACACCGCGCTGTCTACGCGGCTGGAATCCCTTTTTGATGCCGCTCGTGATGCGTCGGGCGAGATATCGGCGAAGGCGTTGCGCGCCCGCCCGCTGGCCATCCGCTTGCGCGACGGGGTGGCCCGTCTGTTCACCCCCATTCTCTAGCGACACGACTTGCGAGGAACATTGCCCATGGAAAAGAAAGATCAATGGAACATTGGCTACTGGATCGTCGCCGGCCTGTTGCTGCTGACGCTGCAGAACTACTGGCAGGCGGCCAAGACCGTCGAGCCCGTGCCCTACAGCGAATTCGAGAAGGCGCTGGCCGAGGGGCGCATCGCCGAAGTGCTGGTGTCGGACCGCACGGTCACCGGGCGCCTGAAATCGCCGGACAGCCAGGGCAAGACCACCATCGTGGCCACTCGCGTCGAACCCGACCTGGCCGAGCGGCTGTCCAAGTACGACGTGCCCTATGCGCGGGTGGTGGAAAGCACCTGGCTGCGTGATGTGCTCTCCTGGATTCTGCCGGCGGTGGCCTTCTTCGGCGTCTGGTTCTTCCTGTTCCGCCGCTTCGCCGAGAAGCAGGGCATGGGTGGCTTCCTGAGCATCGGCAAGAGCCGTGCCAAGGTATTCATGGAGAAGAACACTGGCGTGACCTTTGCCGATGTGGCGGGTGTGGATGAAGCCAAGGCCGAGCTGGTCGAGATCGTCGATTTTCTGAAGAACCCGCAGGATTACGGCCGGCTCGGCGCGCGGATCCCGAAAGGCGTGCTGTTGGTCGGCCCACCAGGCACCGGCAAGACCCTGCTGGCCAAGGCCGTGGCGGGCGAGGCCGGGGTACCGTTCTTCTCTATCTCCGGCTCGGAGTTCGTCGAGATGTTCGTCGGCGTGGGCGCGGCGCGGGTGCGCGACCTGTTCGAGCAGGCCCGCGGGCAGGCGCCGGCCATCATCTTCATCGACGAGCTCGATGCGCTGGGCCGCGCGCGCGGCGTCGGCGGCCCCATCGGCGGCCACGACGAGCGCGAGCAGACCCTCAACCAGCTGCTCACGGAGATGGACGGCTTCGACAGCTCGGTCGGGCTGATCATCCTCGCAGCCACCAACCGCCCCGAAATCCTCGACCAGGCGCTGCTGCGCGCCGGCCGCTTCGACCGTCAGGTGCTGGTGGACCGGCCCGACAAGAAGGGACGGCTGGACATCCTGAAAGTCCACGTCAAGAAGGTGACGCTGGCTCAGGATATCGATCTCGAACAGGTGGCTGCGCTGACCACGGGCTTTTCGGGTGCAGACCTCGCGAACCTGGTCAACGAGGCCGCGCTGGCCGCGACCCGGCGCAAAGCGTCCGCCGTGGAGTTGCAGGATTTCACCGCCGCCATCGAGCGCATCGTGGCGGGCCTGGAGAAGAAGAACCGAGTGCTCAATCCCAAGGAGCGGGAAACCGTGGCCTATCACGAGATGGGGCATGCGCTGGTGGCGCTGGCGCTGCCCGGCACCGACCCCGTGCACAAGATCTCGATCATCCCGCGCGGCATCGGCGCGCTGGGCTACACCTTGCAGCGCCCCACCGAAGACCGCTTCCTGATGACGCGCGCTGATCTGGAACACAAGATCGCCGTGCTGCTGGGCGGTCGTGCGGCCGAGAAGCTGGTGTTCGGCGAGCTGTCAACTGGGGCCGCCGATGACCTCGCGCGGGCCACCGACATCGCCCGCGACATGATCACCCGCTTTGGTATGGATGAAGGCTTGGGCTACATCGCCTTCGAGGCACAGCGGCCACGCTTTCTCGATACACCGGAACTGGCCCACGGCGGCTGCCGGGTGGCCGAATCGACCCAGGCGCGCATCGACCAAGCCATCCGTGACATCGTGATGGGTGTGTTTGATCGTGCATACCGAATTCTCGAAATCAACCGAGAAGTGCTGGAGCGGTGCGCGCGCGAACTGCTCGCACGGGAAACGCTGGATGAATACAGCATCCGGCAACTGACGCAAGGGCTACAGCTCGAATCCCCATGTCACAGCGGCCCAACTGCCGGAGCCATTACTTCCTCTGTGTCCCAGGAGCCACCTCATGAGTGACAGCATGCATATCGTCTGCCCACACTGCCAATCCATCAATCGCGTGCCAGCCAACAAGTTGGCAGAGAAGCCCAATTGCGGGCGGTGCCAGCACCCGCTGTTCACCGGAGAACCCATTGATCTGACCACAGCGACCTTCGCCCGTCATCTGGAGCGCAGTGACCTGCCGCTGCTGGTTGACTTTTGGGCGCCGTGGTGCGGACCGTGCAAGATGATGGCGCCGCAGTTCGAGCAGGCAGCCTCCCTGCTTGAACCCAAGGTGAGGTTGGCCAAGGTAAATACCGAGGCCGAGCCTCACCTGGCCGCGCAGTTCGGCATCCGCAGCATTCCAACCCTGATTTTGTTCCGAGGGGGACATGAGGTTGCACGTCAGGCGGGCGCCATGGGCGCGCAGGACATTATGCGCTGGGTGGCTTCGCAATTGCCCCGATGATTCAGGTGCAATCGAGTCGTCTTCTCGGACTCCCCGTTCCATTAACGTTTCATTGAAAGAGGGAGCGCAACGCTTATGCATAAAGAATCTGGCCACACGGCCCTTGACGAGATGCGCTCCCAGTGGCGGTTGATGACAGTTTACGAGCGCTTCGAGCAGGTCGTCGCCCTCGTTCTGTCGGCGGTAATTGCCGTCATCATCGTGGTGTCGCTGTTCCAGCTCATCGCCATCGTCTTCACGCTGCTGGTCCTCGATGCCTTCAATCCCCTGGATTACAAGGTATTCCAGAGTGTGTTCGGCATGATCATGACGCTCTTGATCGCGATGGAGTTCAAGCATTCCATCGTGCGCGTGGCGGCGCGTCGGGACAGCATCATCCAGGTCAAGACCGTGATCCTCATCGGCCTGATCGCGCTGGCGCGCAAGTTCGTGGTCCTCGACCCCGAGGCCAGCCCTGGCAAGATCGCCGCGCTTGCAGGAGCCACACTGGCGCTCGGTGTCACTTACTGGCTGATGCGCGAGCGCGACGACCGCGCCGCCGAGACATCTGAGCATGACCCGTCATCATCCCAGTGACCCGCGCGCGGCGTTGTTGCAACACCGCTGGCTCAACCGCCTGCAGACCGGGCTGTTGGTCCTGACCCTGGTCGGGATCGCAGCCGCCGCAGGAAGCCTGCTGTTCGGGGAAAGCGGCCTGTGGCTCGCGCTGTTTGCAGTTGCAGGCACGTTGTTGCTGGAACCGGCAGCCGCATCCGCCTTGACCTTGCGCCTGTACCGCGCCCGGGCGCTGCACCCGCACGAAGCCCCGGAAATCTGGGCCCTGTTGCACGAGCTGTCCGTCCGTGCCGGTTTGCCCGCCACGCCGGTGCCGCACTACGTGCCCAGTGCCGTCGTCAACGCCTTCGCCACCGGATCGAAGCAGGAGGCATCGATCGCCCTCACCGATGGCCTGCTGCGCCGCCTGAGCCCACGCGAGCTGGCGGGTGTGCTCGCGCACGAGATCGCGCACATCGCCAATGAGGATCTGCACGTCATGGGGCTGGCGGATTCCGTCAGTCGCCTCACGAGCCTGCTGGCTATGGTCGGACAGATCGCTATTGTGTTCAGCTTGCCCGCACTGCTGGCCGGCGCGGTGGCGGTCAATTGGCCTGGACTGCTTCTGCTGGCCGCCTCGCCCCAGCTGGCCCTGCTCGCACA
>ERZ777010.2093-NODE-2093-length-10712-cov-5.076851_pt1 | contig 10712 bp, 16 predicted proteins | sample MGYA00374963_ERZ777010 | MGnify/ENA primary metagenome ERZ777010 (study PRJEB29309, sample SAMN06268256) | bioreactor metagenome | isolation source: Joint BioEnergy Institute, California, USA | place: USA:Joint BioEnergy Institute, California, USA | collected...
GCTGATTCTAAGCATCTCCCGTCCGTATCAGCGTCCGTATCATTGCCAGCCATTGAAGACGATGCAGGCGCGGCGGCTGATTGATTGAAAAAGCGTTGGGCGCGCTGGCCATCACCAGCTGGCAAACCCAACGCTTTCTTTAGGTACTGCCCCCTACACAACCCGCGCAATGTCAACAACTATTCCCTATTGCATAATCCTATATTCAATACCATATTGACACCATTCTGTTTTGGGTATAGGCTCGTATGTGTGAAAGAAAGGACATTTCCGATGAAGAATAAAAGAATGCAGGAGATTGAGGCGAAAGAAGGCCGTCCAATCGAAGACGTACTACGGTCGCTTTACCAGAAGCACGCTGGAAATCCTCGCATTCAACAAGCCGTCGCCGACGAGCTGGGCATCAGCCAGCCGACACTATCTCAATGGCTGCTACGGCTGCGACTTGTCCAGAAGATCACGCTCGTTTCAGAAGAGCAACTGAAGGGAGGTGATGCCGCAGAACCTTGCACGTCTGCTTAGTTCGCTTTTTGCCCGGGCCTATAGAAGAGACTAGCCATGAACAACCTCATAGCACCGAATAGCAGCCTTATCATGCGGCGCGCCGAGTCAACGTTCCCCCTGGCGCGCGTGACCGTCAACCCTGACAGCATCGTTGTCGAATACGGGCGCATTGCCTGGGGACGCTTCCTCACAGTCGAGCGCGCCGAAGCCCTCTCATTTGACGACAACCCCGAGCTGACCGACCTCTACCGAGGCGGCGTGTGGGACATCGACATGCTGCACGCCCTCATCAGTCCCGCTCTCCCCGAAGACCTCTCTGCAAAGGACAACCTGCCATGAGCCCATTACGTACCGACAAACCGATGTCAGAACCATTCTGGTGGGAAGACTACCAGCTGGCATCGCACTTTCAGAACGTGAGTGACGCGCAACTGACCTACCGACTTGAGCAGTTGCTCAAACACCCGCCTGCGGACACTGGCGTGGAGCTAGGCAAGCCGCGTGACTGGCACTGCCTCCACAAAGCAACCAAATGCGACCTGTGCAAACAGTGGGAAGCGTGGGGCAACGAAACCACGGCCATCATGCGCGAGCAGCGCAGGCGAAAGGCGGCGCGCCGATGACGTCAAAGACTTTGCCAGCCATTGTTGAAGCTGCCCGGCGGGCCACGGTGTTGGAAGCTGCCCTGGCCTACACCGATCTGGGCATCAGCGTTCTGCCCGTTTCTGGCAAGGTGCCGGCAATCAGGAGCTGGGCCGAGCGGCAGCGCAAACGCGCGCCGGTGGCCATGATTCAGTACTGGCATCGTGAGGGCTTGCTCAGTGGCGTCGGCATCGTTGCCGGTACGGTGAGCAACAACCTGGTTGTCGTGGATCTCGACAGTCCTGAGGCCGTAGCTACCTACCTGAACCGCTGGCCCGAATTGGCCGACACATACATGGTCACCAGCGGCAGTGGCAAGGGCGCGCATCTCTACTACTACGCCAAAGTCATGCCGCGGACTACTCGTGTCGTCAATGCCAGCGGCGGCGGCAACATCGAGTTACGCGCAGACGGCACCTATGTCGTCGCGCCCCCCTCGCTACATCCATCAGGCAAGCCATACAGCGTTGCACGCGAACTGCCCATCATGCACGTCGACAATCTCAACGATGTTGTCCGATGGATCAAGTCGCTGACCCAGCAAAAGCACGGCGGCAAGACACCGGCGCCCAACGTGGGGCAGGGCAGGATCAACAACAGCACCGCCTACGGGCGCGCTGCCCTGGCCGGAGAGGCCGCGGCTGTTCGCATGGCTCCTCCAGGAGCACGAAACAACCAGTTGTACCGTTCAGCCCTCAAGATGGGATCGCTCATTGCCGACGGCAGGATCGATCGCGGCAGTGTTGAAAGTGCTTTGTTCGCAGCGGCAGCAGCGCTGGCAGTAGACGACGGCGAGGCATCCGTTCTTCGCACGATTGCCAGCGGCATCAACAAAGGATTGGAGAGTTCCCGTGACCGACACAAGCTTGCCTAGCATTGTTGGGGTTCCTGAGTTGGATGCCGAGTTGGATGAACTCGGCATGAAGCCCGACGATGACCGCCTGGCGATTGCCCTAGGACGCAAGCTCAGGGGCAAGCTGGCGTTCTTCCACTCGCAATGGAAGATGTACGAGCGCGGCTGCTGGCGACCGCGCGACGTATACGAAATGCGGCGCTACATCCGTAAGGAGCTAAGAGCCTACCGGGTGCTGGGAGTGAGCGTCAATCAAGCGCGAATCAAGGCGCTGGCGTCCATGCTCGAAGACGAATTGTTCCTTCCTGACCGAACCATCATCGAGCAGCAACGACGACAGGCACGCTACATCAACCTGCGCAACGGCCTGTACGACCTGGAAGCGATGGAGTTTATTCCTGAACACGATCCATCACTGTATTTCACCACACAGCTTGACTTTGACTATGACCCCGACGCGGAATGCCCAACTTTCCATCGCTACCTGAATTCGTCGCTCGTTTACCCCGGCACAGCAGACACCGACTTTGACCTGTGCGCGCTGGTCATCGAGGCGCTGGCGTACAGCATGACGGCGCGTACAGACCTGAAAGCCAGCTTCTGGCTGGTGGGCCAAAAGGACAGCGGCAAGAGCACATTCATCGCGCTCATCAAGGCGCTGATGGGCGACTTACACACCACGATCGATCTGACACAGCTTGGGATCAACAGGTTCTTGCTGGCGGGAATCATCGGAAAGCGCGTGCTGACGTTCACTGAGGCCAGCTCGTCAACGATGCTGCCTGACGCGCTCTACAAGGCGTTAACCGGCGGTTCGGATGAAATCTACGCGGACGTGAAGAACCGTGACCCGATCACCTTTCGGCCCGAGGCCAAAATCTGGTGGGCAATGAACGAAATGCCGCGCATCAGCGACCGGAGCGGGGCGACTACGCGTCGAATCGTCATCATCCCCTTCAACCGGAGCATCCCGCAGTACCAGCGCATTCCCGATCTGGAACAGCGGCTGATGAGGGAACGGAGCGGGATCTTCAACGTGTGCATGAACCATCTGTGGCGCATCAACGAGATTGGCGGGTTTGACCGCTGCGAGCAGTCTGAGCAGCTTCTCCAGGAGTACATCATGGAGAACGACACCGAGGCGACGTTTCTGGAGGAATGCGCCGAAAGAGGGGACTACAAGGTACGTGGCAGCGAGCTTTATACCCGGTACGCCGACTGGTGCAACGCCAACGGCTTCAAGCCCAAGAACAGCAATCAGGTCGCCAAAGACTGGCGGCGGCTCGGCCTAGTCTATAGCCGCTCGGACGGCTCCTGGTGGCACGGGATTCGACTGCGTCCAAATTTTTAATTTTGAAATTTGGTGCTGTCCGGCTGTCCGTGCTGTCCGGATTGGACACCACTTGGACACCAGTCGGACAGCAGTCGGACACCACAAAAAACCAATGCTAGGCAAGAAATCGGGCTTTTCGGACACCACGGACAGCACGGACAGAACTTTTCAAAAATCTGTGGCTTTTCGTGGGTTGTGACAACAAAAGGGGAGGCGAGATGCACAATTCAGATTCGCGGCAATCCACGCGCCTATGCCGGGCGCTGGGCGTGCTACCGGCAGAGTGGGGATATCCGACTGGAGGTGAGCTGTGACTACGTTTGATCTTCGTTCGCTGCCCAGAGATGACCGGGGCAGGTTGCTGGTAGGGGAGGGGAGTTTTTTTGCCGCTTCACGTGATGGCGGGCGTCTTGTGACGTTCTCCAGGGAACCGTCGTTACAGGAGCGCATCTACCGATTTGTTGCCGACTCTGGCAGGGCAGTCACACGCGCCGAGATAGCCAAGGCGCTGGGCCTGGTCAAAGCGACCTGGTTGAACAAGCACATTGAAGCGCTGGTTGCTGAGGGCTATCTCCAGCGCCAGCAAGGCACCTGGACGAATGGCGTAGTCATGTACCGATACGAGGTGAAGAGATGAGCTTTGAAGTGGAAGTCTACTGCGACATCTGCGGCGGCCCGGGCAGTAGCCACACCACCCGGGCCTAGAAGAGACTAGCCTCTGGAAAGCCCAGGGGCTGCGACAATTGTAACGGAAATCTGCAGCATTCGCAGGGCTAGAACCGTTAGCGGCGGTTCTAGCCCCACTTGCACCGCACAACTGTTTGGACAGGCGTCATGATCTTCCAACACACACACGAACTGGTATTGACGGGACGAAAGACACAGACGCGCCGGATTCAGAAGCCGTGGCAGGCGTTAATGCGCTTCGACTTTGGCGAGGCGGACCCGCTTCACGGCGAGCCATTCGTTTGCGACACCAGAACGGGGCGCGTCGTTTATCAGGCGGGCAAAACCTACGCCGTGCAGTCGGGGCGAGGCAAGCCTGCGATTGGTCGCATCTACATCGAAGACATCTCCAGTCAGGACGTTCGCAAGATCAGAGATGAAGATGTGCGCGCGGAGGGGTTTGCTTCTAAAGTAAACTTCCTCGAAACATGGACACAGATGCACGACAAGCCCGCGCATGTTCGCCTGCTGGAATACCAGCGACTGGGGCTCCCGCACGTCTGGGAAAACTATCTTCAGAATCGACCTGCTGAGCGCTACCAGGCCTGGGTGCTTGAGTTCCAGTTGGTGCGCTCATGACCGCCAGCGACTCCGAGGACACGCTTGCGGCAACCCGCTAATCAAACGGTCGCCGGCGCGTGCTGGCGACCATCCTTCGGCGCATGTGCTGCCTGGCAATCTTTTTCATCGGGTCGTAGGGTGTGACGCCCAGCGCGCGCCGAACGAGGCCAAGCGCCCTGGCTCCGAGTCGCCGTGGTCGCCGGCGCGCTGGCAGCTTCTCTACAAGCTCGCGAGCTGAAGACGCATTGTGCTTGCGTAACAGCAGCTTGACGCCGTGCGGGCTTCTGACGTGTGCCAGGCTCATCAGCATGGCGGTGTCGTGATCTACCTTCTTCGGGTCAAACTCCGTGCTGTACTGGCGCGGCATCATGGGCAGCTTATGCCACGTCGGACGGTGGATCAGGTAGCGGAGCAGCTTCATTCGGCAGACTCCTTCTGTGCAAACTGCTGGAAAAACCGATAGACGATGAACATGCCTGTGATGATGAGCGCGACCAGGATGACGAGCTGGAGCACAAGACCGGCATTTCCAAGCCAGTTCCAGGTCTGAATTGCCGCGTCGGTTGAATCCCACAAGCTGTAACCGCTGGGCAGTTCAAAGCGCGCCATGCCGGGCGGGAGCGGCGTAGGGGTTGCAGGCCAGATCATTGCTTAAGCACCTCCAGTCAGTTGAGCGATGATGTCGTAAACCCAGTCAATGACGCCGTCCAGTTCCTGGTCTATCCAGTTCATGACACCTTCCTGACTGAAGATCGCGAAAGCAATAAAGAGCAGAATCGCCAGCACAATCAGGAACGGCGCGGCCTGCACGGCCTGGAACAAGAGGTCAAGAATCTTGCGACCTGACTCGAGCAGCCACCCGACCCAAGCCCCGATGTGAGAGATGATGTAAACGGTCGAGTAGACACTGGCCAGCGCGAAGACGATGCCCAGGCCAATGTTGATGTGCTGGAAGATAGGGGCAAACGGCCCGGCCCACTCATCAGCAGCCGCCGGCGAAATCAGCCATTTGACATAACCAAACATCACGCGCCCATCTTCTGTTGGCAGGATTGGCAAGCCATCAGGGCTTGTGAGGTCTGCTGACACGTCATTGAGTTGGGCGTTAGCCGTCGCCAGCTGCTCATATGCCTGCTGGGTAGGCAGGGGCAGCGGCGCTGGTGTGCTGGACTGAGCAGCGGCAGGCACGGCGATCAGGAGAACGAAGACGATCAGAAGCGTTCTTATCACGACCAGATCTCCTTTGCCTGCGCGATGATGGCGCGCGCCATGCGAATGAAGATAAACAGGAAAAACAGGTCAATGACCAGGACGGCCATCGGCACGATTAAACTGCCCAGCGTGCCGGAAAAGATGGTGAACGTCAGGATGTACCAGATAGCGCACAGCTCGTTGGCAATTGGGTCTGTGCGACATTGAGGCATCATAGGCAGTGGCGTTGGCGTCGCGCTGCCCCAGGCGTCGATTACTCGAGTCAGCGCGCCGGTCATGTTGCCTATCCAGCCGGTGACTTTCTGCCACAGGTTCGAGCCAAGCCCCAGCACTGCATTACCGAGACCGCGCAAGCCGCCATTGCCACCATCGCCGCTGACACCTCCAGGTGCTGGAACGAACGGGCCGACTGTGCCAGTGGGCGTAACACTTGGATGAAGCGTTGCCGTAGGCGGCGGTACAGCGGTAGGCGGTGGTGGCGTCCTGGTCGGCACAGCAGTAGGAATGACAACAGGGAACGGCGTCGGCGTTGGCCAGGGAGACGGCGTCGGCGTAAGCGTGTAGGGCGTCGGCGTTGGTCCGGGCGTTGTTGGAGTTACTGGCGTATTTGTTGGCGTCGGGCTGCACTCTGGCCACGGCGTCGGCGAAGGCGTGGGCGTAGGCGGATCCGACCACAACAGGCCACCCACGCGCTCGATGCGCACCGTGAAGCGCCTAGGAGAAAGGTTGTACCGATCACCGATAGCGCAACTGATCCTGGTCACTCGCGTAGAGCCACTGAGCACCAACGTATGCACCGCGCCACCGTCACTAGCCTCCATAGACAAATCAGTGTAGCTGGTCCCGCCATTCCACCGCCGAACAACGCAGAAGCCGGCTGAACCGCTCCACTCCACACGGCGAACCCGGATGACATCCCCCGCAACCAGCTGCGCGTAGCCGTCGCCCGAAGGGTTATCGATATCCCAAGCTATCGTGCCCTGCCCCCACCCGGACGTGCTAAACACGCCCGACGCCTGCAGGTTGTTGTTTGTAGCACTCGTATCCGTCCACGTTGCGCCGGTCCCCGCCCAAAAAGTGGGGGGGTGGACTACCACGCCCGGTTCAGGCGTAGGCGTCGGCGTAGGCCCCGGCGTCGCCGTGTCGGTCGGCGTCGGCGTCGGCGTCGGCTGGCCAGGCAGGACGCAAACGGGCGCCGGTTCTTCTGTCGCGTCGGGGTCTATCGTCGGGGTTGGCGTTGTGGTGGGCGTGCTCGGTAGCCATGCCGTGGAAGTAGCTGTAGCGGTCACGCTGGCACACTCATTAAATGGGAACGGGCTAGCGCCATTACCAAACAGCAGAACCGAATCAAGATAGACCTGCTGAGAGGCAATCACGCCGATGTCCATTGTGTTGCCAGATTGCCCGGCAGCAAACGGTAGCAGCGTGATGGTTTTGTCTGGGAAGTCGCCTCCCATCGTAAAGCGGATAGGCTCGGGGCCGGTCGTCAAGCCAAACGCCGTGGCGCCAAAGTCCACATTGATGATGCCGCTGGAGAATGCACCGTCGCGTAACAGGATGATGACACGCTCTGGCGCGACGGTCACGGCCTGGCTGTAGCGAATGCTGATGACCTGGTCTTCCCCGAACAGTTGACTGGTATATCCAAGTCCAGACTGCCACTCGCCAAACAGGACTTCTGCCTGGTGCGGGTTGGTGGTGAAGTCGAAGGTGTAGCACCAGTCGTAACCGCTATCCGGCCAGGGCGCCTGCGCAGCAACCGGCGCCTGCAGGCCAGCAGCGCTTAGCACGATGACCGCCAAAGCAGCAATGAACACTCTCACCAGGTCATCTCCATTTCGGCGGTCGCTGCCGGCGGCACGTCGGTTGCGGTTGCCGTGGGCGTCGCGGTTGGTGTAGGCGTAAGCGTCGGTGTGGCCGTGGCCGTGGGCGAGCTGGTCGCCGTGTCGGTCGGCGACGGCGTGATGCTCGGACCCGGCAACGGTTCATCGGTCGGCACGATGACCGGCGGTTCAGTCGGCTGAGTCGTCGACGTGGGCGCCGCGGCTGTTGCCGTCTGAATTGGGTGAACGGTCGCATAGTAGGCCGTGGCGCTGGCCCAGAAGTTGGCGTCGCGCGTTGGCGTTGCTGTCGGCCCGTAAACCGCTGTCAGTGTCTGGTAGATGCTCGTCACTGTGAGCGGCCAATAGGGATCTTCAGTCGGCACAAACATCGTCGGCGCCGGCACCACCTGCGTGTGGATGATGATCTGGGGCGGCGCTTCTTTGATGACCTCGACCGGCGGCGCCGTCACGACGATCTCTCGCGGTGGCGACGTGACGACGCGCTCCACAACTCGCGAGCTTTGTACCTGCACATTGGACCGTGACCCTGAAGTCGGCTCTCTTGTTGCCGTCGCTTCTGGCGTGGGCGTTATCGTGACGACCTGGCCATTCAGGATCATCACGCCAAAGCCGGCATAAGCATTTAGCTCTGCCGTGACCTCTACCGGCTCGGGCGTGGGCGTCCATGTCGGAAATTCAACGCACAATTCCCGCGGCGGCTGCGGCGTTGGGCTCTGGTATGGATGAGTCGCCTCGTAGATCGCTGTACCAGTGGCCTGCCATGCGTCGGGCGTGTAGGGCAACGTAGCGGTTGCCGTGGCCGTGGGGGTCAACCACCAGCAGTAATCCATAGTGGCGCTGGCGGTAGGCGTCGGGCTTACGGTCGCCTCGGCGAGCGCGGTACCGGTTGCGCTCCAGGCGTCCGGCGTGAACGTCGCGCTCGGGGTTGCGCTCGGCTCGGGCGTTGGCGTTGCGGTATCGGTTGGGGTTGCCGTGGGGATTTGGGCGACGGTCGGCACCGGCGCGGCCTCCGACTTGGGCAGCGCCATGCTGATGCCTACAGCGATAGGAACGAGAGCAGCCACAAAGGCCAGAAGCAACCCGAAAGCCTTGAAGCAGCCAAGCGGAGGGGGCTGGCGACGGTCAAGACGCGGGTCATAGCCTAAAGGGGCATGCTCTCGTTTCGTCATGATGCCGGCAGGGGCAGCTTAGCCCCTTAGCCCTTGAACGCCCCGGCAATCATCTTGCCCAGGTAGGCAAGAACCGCCAAGGCGATGGTGATGCCAATTCCGATTGCCGCAATCGGCGCGAACGTCGCGATCCAGTTGTTCGTCTCGGTAAAGATGACGTCCGTCGGAATCTCCAATGGAACCGCAGTTTGCGCGCTGGTCATCATGGCCTCGCCGAAAGCGAAGATGCCGACCATGAGTGCGGCCAGAGCGAACGTGCCGGTGTGCTTGTAGACCTTCACTTCCGGCTTCTTGACGATAAGACGGACGCCAACCGCGGTAGTGGCGACGCCGAGAGAAAACGCAACGAGCATGTAGAGCCAGAACGCTTCCGGCGCAATGAGCATGTTCAAGTCAACCATTCCTTCACACGGGTAATCAGTTCGATGATGAGGATCAGGACCAGCAGGCCAACGGCAACTTTGCCGACGTCGAAAATCATCAGGTCCACAATCCATTGCGTTGCTTCAGTCACCTAAAGCCCTCTTGTTTCATGTTTCGTGCGACCAGGTCAAAGAGGTCCAGGACCGACGAAACCAGGAACTGGAAGAGAAACAGCCCACCCAGGGCGACGACGATAAGTTCAGCTATTGCCTACCTCCTTTCTTTCAGCCTGTACGCGACATACATGAGCCACATGGAAAACAGAATTGCGAACAGCAGAAGAATGATCCAGTAGTCGGCGACCGACATCTCGCGACCGACACGAGCAGGCGCTCCACTGGGTTCTACAGTCACTTCCACGTAATAGTTGGGAGTGGCTGTAGGAGTTGCCGTCGGCGTGGGAGTGATCGTCGGCTCTAGGGTTGGCTCTACCGTCTCAGTCGTCTCTGGCATGTTCGCTCCTCAGATTCAGCTTAATAGATTATGAGAACAATCACTGCTATCATTGTGATGATAGTACTTCCCATATTAGCCACACAGACATATCAAGCGGGCTTAGAACAGATGTTAAAAACAGGCGGCATGGCATACAGCGACGTCATCATCTACCAGGCGCTTCAGGAGCTGCTCACGATGTTCGGTTCTGAAGCGGTCATCAGCCAGCACATGATCGCAGACCATGCCGGCATGCCGGCCATCACGGTTCAACGCGCCCTCAAGCGGTTGATGGCGTCGGGTAAGATCAAAGGAGAGTTTGAACGTGGCATCGGCTACCGCTACACAATCCCAAAGCCCACTAGAGCCGGACGTTAACGCCCCGGCCCCGCTGGAGTTCTTCCGGCGCGACGCCATACACGACGAAAACCAGGCGCTGCTGCAACGGGAGCAGATGCGCTGGCGGCTGCTGTCGCGCTGGGAGCGCATCAGGCTGCGCTTCTATGTCGGCTCATTGGGTCGTCAGCTTCAAAGAGCGCGCTACAACCAGACGGTGTTGGAACTGGAGAAGCTGCGCAGCGCCGTGCGCCGTGCCAAGCTCCAACGCCGGAAAGCGACTGACGACGCCGAACGGAAAGCAGCCGACGAAAAGATTGAAGACATCATCGCCCGGGCGCGCCCACGGCTTCAAAAGCTCCAGGAGCTTCGACACACCTATGAGCTGTATGCCCACTATGCCGGTTGGCTGGACTACGAACGCAAACACCGGCGCGAGCTGAAAGCCGAAGCGAAGCGAGAGAAGCGTGTACGCGCGGAGATGCGCAAAGAGGCAGCCTGGTTAGAGCAGATTCTGCTTGATGTGTTCCGAAAGACGTCAGGGTGTCATCACATCAGCACCGACAGCTCTGGCAAGGAAATCACCAGGACGCCCAAATTCGAGCGCAGCATCACCACCCCTGACGCGCACTACTTCTATCTCGCTGCAAGCCGTAGAACCCTGTTTGGCTGGC
>ERZ777010.2095-NODE-2095-length-10697-cov-5.904341_pt1 | contig 10697 bp, 9 predicted proteins | sample MGYA00374963_ERZ777010 | MGnify/ENA primary metagenome ERZ777010 (study PRJEB29309, sample SAMN06268256) | bioreactor metagenome | isolation source: Joint BioEnergy Institute, California, USA | place: USA:Joint BioEnergy Institute, California, USA | collected...
GTGGGCCGGGTGCTGGCGAACGGTCTGCGGGAGCTCGGCGAGAACGGCACCCTGCTGCTTTTGCGCATCGACGACTACAACGCCCACGGCCTCACCGGCCCCGAGTACGACGACGGTCGGTTCGCCGCCGTGGTCCGGCGCCAACTGGACAGCCATAAGAAAGGAACGGCGGGCGGTTCCTTCGGCCTGGGCAAGGCCACCGTCTGGGGTGCCAGTCAGTTCGGCCTCGTGATCATGAACAGCACCCTCTCCGAACCGTTCGAGGGCCGGCGGGAGCGTCGCGTCATCGGACGGATCGATCTGCCCTGGCACAAGTTGGACGGTGAGGAATACGCCGGGCCCGCTTGGCTGGGGGAACCGGATCCGACGCGCGGGGAGGCGGCCGCCCGATCCTGGTGGGCGACCGAGCGTACCGTCCAGGAACTGTATCTCGCCCGGGAGAGTTCCGACCCGGGCACCAGTTTCCTTATCGTGGGCGCTTACGACCCTGCCGGTGAAGCGACCACGCTGGAGAAGCTTCACGCGACCCTGGTTCAGGCCCTGGCCACCAATTTCTGGGCGTCGATGGTGTCGACGGAGGGCACCGCGCCCCCGCTGGAGGCCTCCGTGGTGGCGCTCCGCAACGGCGATGTCGTCGTCCCCGAAGAGCGGGTGAACCCTCACCGGTACGAACCCGCGAGGTCGCGCGCGCTCCGTGCCTTCCTCGAGGGCAAGACGATCAAACGTGAGGGCGACGCCGACGTACGGATCACGAATGCCGATGACGTCGTCGAAGTCGCCGTGACGCTGCGCGTACCGCGGCGGAAGACGGAGGCGAAGGGCGATCCGATCGAGCACCGTGCCGTCCTGCTGGTGACCCCGACGACCGACTCCGACGAGCGAGCGAACCACGTCGTCGGAATGCGGGGAACACGCATGACCGTGTTGGACCGGACGGTCAGCAGGTTGCCGTTCGGAGCCGTGCCGTTCCAGGCCGTGCTGCTGGCGGGCACCGCGACAGGACGAGACCTGGACGAGGACGCGCGGGCCGAGGAGTTCCTCCGCGCCGCCGAACCCCCCGAGCACAACGCCTGGAAGGCCACCGAGGACCTGACCACCACCTACGCCCGCGGGGCCGCGACCCGGCTGCGGGATTTCCTCGGTGAGGTCTATGCCGAGGTTCGCAGGGTGGTGACTCCGAGCGAGAGAGCCGCCTCCGACGACGGCCCGCCGGCCGTGCTTCGAGAACTGATGGGACTCCACCCGACGCCGCCGCCTCGTAGGCCCGGTTACCCGACGGTACGGAGCGTCACCGGAGAGCTGAACGACGAAGGAGCCTGGCGCCTCCGGGTCGAGATCAGACTCCCGGAGGAGCGGCGGGATCCGTGGTTCCTTCGTCCCATCCTTCGCTTCGCGACGCGGTCCGGGCCGAAGCCCGAGGCACGGTGGGCGAAGCTCGTGGCGGAATCCCACTGTGAGGTGAGCGGAGACGTGCTGATATGCGACCCGAATGAGCGCGTCGCGGTGTTCGCCGGCGTGAGCGACGTGAGCAGCCATCCGGTGCCCGCGCACATGGCGATGGCCGAGGTCGACGTCGTCCAGGCCAAGGACGGTGGACGGTGAGGCGGATCGCCCCCTACCCGGTGCTGGCCGACGAGGTCACGCTCACCGTCCACGAGGTGCGCCTGGACGACGTACCCCTTCCGTACGAGTCGACGGTTTCGGAACGCGACAGAAGGATCGCACTCCACCTCGTGGGGAAGGACTGGAGCACCGTACGCCTTGTCCTCCGTGCGGCGGCGCCGCGGCACGAACTCGAGGCCGGCCCGTGGAAGAAGGCGGCGTTCGTCGCCACCGCGTCCGAGCGTCGCACGAATGTGCACACCGCCGTGAAGCTCGACTGGGGCGGGCCCGCCGAGTGGGTCGGAGAGGTGGAGCTGCACCGCGACGACCACGTCGACCGGGTCCTGATCTCCGGGCACCTCGTCGCGACCGTCGACGATGTGGAAGGACGCGTGATCGCCGACGTGGCGCGTCCCTGGACGGTCGACCTCCAGGCGAACTCACCCACACCGCGTGACGAGATCGCCGTCCGCTGGGCCGATTTCGCCAAGGTCCCGCAGCTCAAGAGGCATGAGGAGAGCCCATGGACGGTCTCCGTGACGGACGAGGCACCGATCCTGTACCTCAACAGCGGATTCGAAGGGCTTCGCGCCGTGCTGACGGGGACCAAGGCGAGCGATCGGCCCGCGCGGGAACTGCTCGCCTCGCAGATCGCCGTGAGCCTGTGGACGACGTTGTTCAACGAGGCGATTCGTCACGTCGAGGGTACCGATTGGCCGGACGGCTGGCGCGGCATGGCGCTTCGCCGCATGCTGCCGGATGTCTTCCCTGAGCGTTCTCCCGATGACGCGTTGCGTGAAGTGGGGAGAGGAACGACTGCACCCGACCTGCCCACCCGCGTGCTCCACGCGGCGATCAAGCAGGCCAAGGCCCCGCGTTCCCTCGCCAACTTCATCCGCTCGCTGCAGAAGACCGGATCGGAGGACCGGTGAGCGACGTACCGAGCAAGCTGGGGCTGTTGCCCGATGAGGTGGCCGGGAGTTTCCTCAATGCGGGTGTGCTGCAGAACGCCGAGCCGCTTCCCCAAAACGAGATCGAGCGGGCATCGACCCTGATCGATCGAGACGCTGAGCCCGTCAGGGAGCTGTTCGACGAGGCGATGGGGCGTTTCCTCTCGGATGAGCGGACGGCGGCCGATGCGTGGCTCGCACCGGTGCTTCACGCGACCCTGCGTCTCACCCGCCGCGAGGCCGCGGACTCGGGGCTGTGGAACTACTTGGCGCTTCGGCTCGCCCCCGACTACGTGTACTGGCGCCACCTCAGTCGAGAGGCGGCACCCACCGTCGCCCGTAACCGCTTCGTCGGTCCCTTCCACACCCAGGCCTTCGCCCGGCTCTGGTGGGCGGCCGAACTCTTCCGGGACGGTCCTGATTATGGGCCGGTCAAAGTGGCGTGCGGCAACCAGGACGTACTCAACACGGTGCTGCGCCTGGAGGTCATCCGGCATCGGCCGACGGCTCAGGCGATCATCAGGCTGCTCGAGACCGGAGTGGTCCGCACCGGCCGAGAGGTCAACGCCCTGGCACAAGCGGTCAACACCGCCGGCACGACCTTGTCGTACGAGGCACTCGCGCCGGACGAGCCACGTGATACAGACGCCTACCGCGATTGGGTCGAGGCGGCGGATGAAGCGGTGGTGCCCTTCGACCGTCTGCCGCGTGGGCCGGAGGATGGGCGGATCCCGAAGGGGTCGGTGGACACTTTGGCGAAGTTGTTCGAACGGTTGTTCGTCGACTCTCCGGCGGCCGACGCGACGTCCGAAGAGTCATAGCACCTGCGCCGTTGGCGGTGCGCCCCCAATCTCGTGATCGACTCGCTCTGAGGAGACGAGCGGCATGAACGGCCGCTTCACCAGTTTGGAGATCGGCGCCGGAGTCGGTGGTCAGGCTCTGGGGCTGGAACGTGCCGGATTCGATTCGGTCGTCCTTATCGACAACGACGCACACGCATGTGCCACCTTGCGTGCGAACCGGCCGCACTGGCGAGTACTCGAGATGGATTTCAAGGAGTTCGTCGGTGCGGAACACGGCGTCACCACCGTGGACCTGCTGTCCGGCGGCCTACCGTCGACCCCTTACACGGTCGCCGGCAAGCAGGAGGGCACGAAGGATCGTCGCGATCTCCTCAAGGCCGCGATCTGTCTCGCGATCGAGCTGCAGCCTCGCGCCATCCTGTTGGAGACCACGCCGGCGTTGCTGTCCAAACAGTTTGTCGCCGTGCGGGATGACGTCGAGGCAGAGCTCAAGCACCTTGGCTACCAGTGGGAGTGGAAGGTGCTCGACGCACAGCACTTCGGCGTCCCGCAGACCAGGCGCAGTTGTCTGCTGGTCGCGATGCGACCTGCGGACTTCGCACGGTTCTCCTGGCCCGAACCCACGCACGAGCAGGGGCGTCCCGTCGGCGAGGTCCTGCGGGATTCGATGGCGAGCAGAGGGTGGCCGGATGTCGACCGGTGGGTCCGACTGGCCAACCGGGTGGCGCCCACCATAGTCGGCGGGTCGAAGAACCATGGCGGTGCCGATCTCGGTCCGACGCGGAGCAAGCGCCAGTGGCAGGCGCTCGGGGTCAACGGGCACGGGATTGCGGATGACGTGCCGGATGAGAACTTCGCCCTACGGCCGGAACTCGGGCATCACGGCCTACCGAAGTTGACGGTTCCGCAGGTGATGAAGCTGCAAGGGCTACCCGACGACTGGTACGTCTCCGGGCGGAAGACCGCGCGCTACAAACAGGTCGCGCAGGCGCTTCCACCGCAGCTCGCCGAGGCCGTCGGTCGTCGGATCGCTGTGGCCCTGTCCTGATCACTCGGTAAGGTGATCCCCATGACCCCCGGCATCACGCGTACCATCAATATCGTCGATCTGTTTGCCGGGTGCGGAGGCTTCACTCAAGGCTTTCACACATTCCGGCCGGAATCGTCGGATGTCTCCCCCTTCCGCACAGTCGGCGCAGTGGAATGGGATATCGCAGCCGCCTCGACCTACGCCGTCAACTTCGCGGATGAGGCCGGCGGAACCGACCACATATTCGCCGGTGATATCAAGGACTGGGATCCGAGCATGGTGGATTCCAGTGTAGACGTCATTCTCGGTGGCCCTCCTTGCCAAGGATTCTCCGGCCTGGGTAAGGAAGATCCAAACGACCCGCGCAATCGGCTCTGGAAGCAATATGTCCGTGTGGTTCGGGCACTTCAGCCGAAGATCTTCGTGATCGAGAACGTGGACCGCTTCTTCCGCTCCAAAGAATTTGAGCTGATGAAGGCCTCTGCAGGCCCTGGTGGTGATCTCCACGACTATGCATTGGAATGGAAGATTCTCAACGCCGCAGACTACGGCGTTCCCCAGGCCCGTAAGCGTGCGATCGTGCTGGCCACCCACAAGGATCTGGTCGCAACCCACCCGGAGCGCAGGCCTCTAAGACACCCTACGCCCACTCATCAAAAGCCGGGAAAAGGTGAGGACGGCGTTCTTCCTCTGTCCGAGATCAAGGAGATCAAAGAATGGGTGCCCGCAGGCGTCGTATTCGCGGACACACCCAAGGAAACCGAGACCACGGAATTGCCGGCCCGTACGTGCAGTCCTTTGGGGCGCGTCCTTCCGGGAATTTTTCAGACGCATGAACTGCACATAGGACGCAAGCCGACAGCACTCTCCTTGGCTCGCTACAGGGCCATTCCCGAGGGTGGAAATCGTCACGATCTGCCCCCACACTTGTCGACGCCCAATTGGCTCCGGCATCGCAACGGGTCAGGCGACGTAATGGGCCGGATGTACTGGGATCAGCCGGCCGTGACGATCAGGACGGAGTTTTATAAGCCGGAGAAAGGGCGTTACCTGCATCCGCGTGCGGATCGGCCCATAACCCACATGGAGGCGGCGTATCTGCAGGGTTTCCCGCCTGACTATCGATGGGTAGGTAACAAGATTCAGATAGCCAGGCAGATCGGAAATGCCGTTCCCGTGGGCCTGTCCACGGCCATTGCAGCCTCCCTCTATAAGTACCTGCAAGAGGTGGGATGTGGATCATCCTAGTTCAGTTCGGTCTGTAGCGGATTTTGATCGGTGATACTTCTGGGATGGGATCATAGGCGGCGACATTTGGTTGACCGCCTCATCTCACATATGGCGTCTCCGGGGATCCGGAATCTGGCACTCAAACTCCCGTCAACACGTAAGTGGATGATTGAGTCATAGGAAATCGGCGATCCTGGAGGATGGATGGGAAGGAAGCTTCGCGTGGGTGAGGTCCTTCGCTATCCACGCGAGAAAGACGGCGCTCAGGAGGTAATCGGAGAATATAGAAACTTCTACTATGTCACGAATACGCCCGGTCGATCGAGAGTTCTCCTGGAAGCGGGAATCAATGGGATCGCCAGAGTGAAAATCGGAGGAGGGTCTCGACGTCCGGCTGTGTTGATCAGGTCCAGCCCATGGAAGGCCGGGTCGGAAGTGACGCCATGGCACGACGACTTCGATTTGGACAACGGCCATGTCCGCTATTTCGGGGATCATAAAGTAGGGCTGGAGAAACCGGTCGGCGCCACCGCCGGCAACAAAGTGCTCCTTGAAGCGTTCGATTACCACCAGGCGCCTACCGCGGAAGGACGTGTCGGGGCGCCTCCGCTCCTCATATTCCGTTCGGTGTCACGGAACGACGCGGTCAAGGGATATGTCGAGTTCTGCGGCGTCGCCTTGATCGAGCGAGCCGAAAGGGTAGTGCAATGGGCCGGTTCCGATCGGACCACCTTCACGAATTATGTGTACGATCTGGCGCTACTTGATTTGACCCAAGAAGATGACCGGCTGGACTGGGACTGGATCAGCGCCCGCAGAGATCCCACCGTCAGTGACGAAGAGGCATTAAAGCTTGCCCCCAAATCCTGGCGCGAGTGGGTCCGTCAGGGGAATTCGGCATTGCCAAGGCTTCGTAGGCGTGTCGCGAAACACCGTGTGGTCAAGGTTCGTGACCAGAGGCCGGAGCCAGGCGGTCGACTCGCGGCCGACCTTGAGGTCGTCTATCGTCGTTTTGACGGAGACAAGCATGCTTTCGAAGCGCTGGCCTCGGCGGTAACCGCACGCGTGATGCGGGCATCCGGGCATGGTTATCATGAAGGGTGGCTGACCCAAAGATCCGGTGACGGTGGAGCCGACTTCGTCGGTCGTTTGGACTTGGGTTCCGGGCTCGCCGGCACACGGCTGGTGGTCCTCGGACAAGCGAAGTGTGTTCGGCCCGACAGTTTGATCTCGGCTGAGCAGATCGCTCGCGTCGTCGCTCGGTTGCGGCGCGGTTGTATCGGTGTTTTCGTAACCACCGGATCTTTTTCCGAGCATGCCCAGCTGGAGATGGTCGAGGATCAGTATCCGATCGTCCTCATCAACGGGCTGGAACTCGTGAAGATTCTACGAGGGATCGCCAGCGAGGACCACGGCGGAGATTTGTTGTCCTGTATCGATCGCCTGGTTTCCGACAGATCCTCTACGGTCACGAATCGTAGACCCGAAGAAATATTGCTACATTGAAGTACTCGTTGACGGTTTGCGGACTCGTTGTCGGGCTGTTCTACCACCGACCTCGGTGACACGGGATTCCCGCCACGAATGGAGGCGTAAGCGCTCCGCAAGGGCGCCTGGATGCAGCTTCGGTGTCGTCGCTGTAGCTGCTCTTACACCGAGGCATCGGTACGTATGCCGCTGAGGAATGCACGCCAGCCGCTCTTGCTTACCTCGAGTACGGGGCCAGTCGGGTTTTTCGAGTCGCGAATACCTATGTGGCCTGAGGGGAGGACGCCGACCTCGACGCAGTCGCCGGTGTCGCCACTGTAGCTGCTCTTACGCCAACGTGTGGGGCTGGGCGAACGATGCATGTCAGGCAGATTCATAAGTATCACGCTAAAGCCGGTCGGCGGCTGTGGCAATGAGCCGCATCGAGTCGTCCGTGGGGAGGGCGGAGGCGCGTAGGTGGTTGAAGGCTAGGTCGTATCTTCGGACCTCGTCCTCGTGCTCGAGGTAGAGGCCGCCGGTCAGGTTTTCCAGGTAGACGACCTCGGTGACGCCGGGGCCTGCGAACCGGAGTGTGGTGAACGGGCCGTACATCCCGGTCGTCGCGCCGGCGGTGAAGGGGAGGACCTGGATGGTGATGTTCGGGCGGGACGCCATCTCGACGAGGTGGTGAAGCTGGTTGCGGGTCACGTCGGTGCCGCCCACGCGCTGGTGGAGGACCGCCTCGCCCAGGATCGCCCAGAAGGTCACGGGGTCCTCTCGGGAGAGGATTGCTTGGCGTGCGGCTCTGACCTGCACGAACTTCTCGACCTCGTCCCGGTCCTCCCATACCTTGCTCGAGCCCACCACGGCGAGGGCGTACTCCTTGGTCTGCAGCAGGCCGGGTACCAGCTGGTTCTGGAAGGTGCAGATCTCGTGGGAGTCGGTCTCCAGGGTGATGAGGTCCGCGAAGGCGTGGGCGAGGGTGGCGCCGTAGGCGTGCCACCAGCCGCGTTCGCGGGCGCGCTTGGCCAGGGCGATGAGGGCTTTGCGCTGGTCGGGGTCGTCGAAGGCGTAGAGGTCGAGGAGGTCTTGGATGTCGCCCCAGTGGGCGCGGATCATGCCGTTCTCGATGCGGCTGATCTTGGATTGGGGCCAGTGGAGGCGTTCGGCGGCGGCTTCGATGGTGAGGCCGGCTTCTCTTCGGATCTTGTTGAGGGCGCTGCCGAGCCACTTGAGGCGGATGGAGTAGTGCGGCATCGAGTCCTCCCGTGGGGGTTCACGCCGAGGCGGCGATGCGGGTAGGCAACCTTTCGACGCAAAGGGCTTGCGAGTCGTGAAGCCTTCGGTCATTGTGACAGACGCAGTCACTGATCGTGCTTGAACACATTCATTGGGTGACTGCAATGTCCAGGTCTGGGAGTGAGTGACCGAAAAGCCGCGCCCTGTCGGTTGCTCGGCCAGGCCAACGATCGGTACCTGCGAAAGGCTTCACGATGGTGAGAACCGTGAGGGAGGCCGACTGCGTCGGCGCGGGGACGTCGGCCGGGTGGCCGCATGGAAGGCCGCCTGCGGGGATCGCGGGGGAGAGGCCACAGGGGTCGGGCTCGTCCGGCGGTGGTACGGCGGGGCATTTCGGGCCTGCGGCGCAGGGCGCCTCGGCTCGCCACGACGGGGACGCCGGGCACGCCGCGGATGGTGAGGCCGGGGGATCACCGGAGTGGCCGGGGGAGCGGTTATCCGAGTGGATCGTGTGGTACGGGCGGGCCACGCGCAGATGGTGGGCCCTGCCGCCAGAGCGGTACCGGCACACGGGTAGCCTCATCGAAGCGGGCGGTCCAGGAGAACTGGCGGAGCGTATCCGGCAGATCGAGTGGGTCCGTTCGCGGTTCGACCAACGCAGGGACGGGCCGTCGCACACCGGCTCGGCGGACCGGAGGCCGCGGTCGTACGGCGGGCCGGCCTGGCACGCGGGCCGCGAGGCGGACGGGCGGTGCCGGGCATGAAGGGCGCGTTGTCGCACATGGCGACGCGCGTCCGAGGGATGGGGCTCGCCGTCGAGGCCGTCGTCGTCCGGTTCCGCCGGGGGCGGACGCGGGGGCACGGACACGCATCCGGTACGGCAGTGCCGTACCGGCGGGGGGAGCAGGGGCGGGACCCGGTGACGATCAGCCGAACGTTCGCTGCGGCGTACGAGCAGGTGAGGGCCGCACGGGAGTTCGTGCGAGAGCAGGTGGGGGATCACCCGCGTGCGTACGACCTCATGCTGGTCACCAGCGAACTCGCGGGCAACGCGGTACAGCACGGCGGGCGGCGCGACGGGACCGCGCAGGAGTTCGTGGTGTCGGTGACCGTCGCCACCGACCGGGTGATCGTCGCCGTGCGGGACGGGGGCATGACGGGCATTCCGCACGTGCTGCCGTACGACGAGGGGTCGATCGGCGGCCGCGGTCTCGCCCTGGTGGAGATGCTGTCGAAGCGGTGGGGGTTCGAGCGGGACGCGAACGGCACCGTGGTGTGGGCCGAGCTCGACGAGTCCGGCGGCGAGGAGGTGCCCGCCCCGATCATCCCCTGGTGATCCGGCCACGCGTCGTCACACCGTCGACGAGGCCGGTGTGACGCGCCCGGGACTGCTCCTACTCGAGGAACACGAAGGACAGCGCGAGCATCCCGAGGGCCACGAGCAGGGACAACACGGCCCCCAGAATCCGGCGTATCCGAGCGGCCCGCGTCAGCGTCGGCGGCGCCGACGGGTCCGTCTCGTCCGAGGACTCGCCGGTCCGCGCGTCGGCGGCGTCGCCCGCGGGGAGGGCACCGCGCCGCTCGCCCTCGCCGTCCCGGCCTGCCGGCCGTACCTCTCCGACGTGTTCCTCAGCTTCGTCGGGTTCCCGAGGCCCGACCTCCGCCACACCGCCTCCCGGCACGACTTCCCTCGCCTGCCGCCATCCCACGGCCGACAGCACTGTATCCGCTCGTCGCGGTCGGCGGATCGGATTCGGCCGAGCCTCCGGCGGGCCACATCGGCCCAGGTCGCGACGGGTGTCCGACCCGTCCGAGGCGAACCCGCCGGTCCCGGCGCGGTACGGCACGGCGGTGCCGGCCACGGGCGCGAACGGCCGGCGGCCGGGCAAGGTCAGCGGACCTTGGCCCCGTACACGTGGTCGACCGTCATCTTCACGAGCACCCTGCGATCGGAGACCATGGCGGCCCGGTACTCCTCCCAGTCCGGGTGCTCCCCGGCGGCCTTGCGGTAGTACTCCACCAGGGCCTCCACCTCCGGGCCGTACGGGTCGGTGCTCGGCCCGATGATCGTCACCGTGCCCTCGGCGGTCGCCCACGACCAGCCGTCCGGGCTGGTGACCTCGAGCGCCGCGCGGGGGTCGCGGCGCAGGTTCTTCGTCTTGACCCGGTCCTCGGTCGTCGAGATGTAGATGACGTTCGCCTCGCGGTCGTAGTACGGCGTCACGGGCGAGAGCTGCGGACGGCCATCCGGCTTGATCGTCGCGAGCACGCCGAGCCTGCTCTGCGCGAGCAGATCGCGGAGATCGTAGGACGCGTCACTCATGTCCGGAGCAACAGCGAGATCGCGCCGGCTTGTTCCAGGGGCCGCGCGACGGC
>ERZ777010.2106-NODE-2106-length-10630-cov-4.601608_pt1 | contig 10630 bp, 10 predicted proteins | sample MGYA00374963_ERZ777010 | MGnify/ENA primary metagenome ERZ777010 (study PRJEB29309, sample SAMN06268256) | bioreactor metagenome | isolation source: Joint BioEnergy Institute, California, USA | place: USA:Joint BioEnergy Institute, California, USA | collected...
GAGGCCGAGCGCGACGCGGGCGAGACCGAGGCGGTCCTGCGGCGTCAGATCGAGGCGGACCTCGACGGCGTCGCCGCCGAGGACCTCGCGCGGGTGGTGATCGCGTACGAGCCGATCTGGGCGATCGGCACGGGCCGCACCGCGACCCCCGAGCAGGCGGAGGAGGCAATCGCCTTCATCCGCAGCCAGCTCGCCGGCATCGACGCCGGGGCCGCCGAGGCCGTGCGCATCCTCTACGGCGGCTCGGTGAAGCCGGGGAACGCCGCCGAGCTGCTCGGGCGCGAGCAGATCGACGGCGCGCTGGTCGGCGGCGCCTCGCTCGACCCTGCCGACTTCCTCGCGATCTGCGAGGCTGCCAAGCCATGAGCCCGCTGCCGTCGGGCGCGCGCGAGCTGCCCGCGCCCTCCGTCGCGCTGATCATCCTCGACGGGTGGGGCCTCGCCCCGCCCGGGCCGGGCAACGCGATCTCGCTCGCGTCGACGCCGGTGTTCGACGAGCTGTGGGAGACGTACCCGCACACCCAGCTCTCGGCGAGCGGGCGCGACGTCGGCCTGCCCGACGGCCAGATGGGCAACTCCGAGGTCGGCCACCTGAACCTGGGGGCCGGCTCGGTCGTCAAGCAGGACCTCGCGCGGATCGACGACGCGATCGCCGACGGCAGCTTCTTCGAGAACGAGGCGCTGCGCGCCGCCTGCGCGGCGGCGCGCAACTCGCCGCGGGGCCGCCTGCACCTGATGGGCCTGGTCTCCGACGGCGGCGTGCACTCGGGCTGGGAGCACATCGAGGCCTGCATCGAGCTCGCCGCCCGGGAGGGCGTTCCCGACCTGGTCCTGCACGCGTTCACCGACGGGCGCGACACGCTGCCCGACTCGGCGCGCGGCTACCTGCAGGAGGTCGAGCGCTGGCTGCGCCGCGCCGGCCGGATCGGGACGGTCAGCGGCCGCTACTACGCGATGGACCGCGACCGGCGCTGGGACCGCACCAAGCTCGCCTACGACGCGATCGTCCACGCGCGCGGCGAGCGCGCGGCGAGCGCCGAGGAGGCGGTGGCCGCCTCGCACGAGGCGGGCGCCACCGACGAGTTCGTCCGCCCGACGGTGATCGGCGACTACGACGGGATGGCCGACGGCGACGTGGTCATCTTCTTCAACTTCCGGCCGGACCGCGCGCGGCAGCTGGTCCGCGCGCTGGGCGAACCCGACTTCGACGAGTTCCCGCGCAGCGGGGCGCCGAAGATCGAGCTCACCACGCTCACCGAGTACCACGCGGACTGGCCCTACCCGATCGCGTTCCCGCCGAAGGCGCCGGACACGACGCTCGCCGAGGTCCTCGCCGGCGAGGGCGCGACCCAGCTCCACGTCGCCGAGACCGAGAAGTACGCGCACGTCACCTACTTCTTCAACGGCGGCCGCGAGGAGGAGTGGGAGGGCGAGTCCCGCTGCCTGGTGGACTCGCCGCGCGACGTGCCCACCTACGACCACAAGCCCGAGATGAGCGCGCGCGGCGCCGCCGACGCGTTCATCGAGCGCTGGCGGGACGACGGCTTCCGCTTCGGGATCATCAACTTCGCGAACCCCGACATGGTCGGCCACACCGGCGTGATCCCCGCGGCGGTGAAGGCGGTGGAGACCGTGGACGAGTGCCTGGGGCGCGTGGTCGCCGCCGTGCACGAGAGCGGCGGCGCCTGCATCGTCACCGCCGACCACGGCAACGCCGACAACATGCTCGAGCCCGACGGCTCGCCGAACACGGCGCACACCACGAACCCCGTGCCGTTCATCGTCACGGTGCCGGGCGTGGAGCTCGCCGACGGCGGCATCCTGGCCGATGTATCGCCGACGGTGCTCGCGATGCTGGGCATCGAGCAGCCACAGGCGATGACGGGCCGCTCGCTGATCGGGCGCTAGGCCAGCGGGCCGAGGGGAGCTCAGCCCTCGGCTGCCGCCCGGCGGTCCTGCGACGCGATCGTCGGGAAGGGCTCGAGCGAGAAGACCGCCTCGACGGGCGCGTCGGAGAACCGCGCGACGCGCAGCGCGAGGCTCAGGCTCGGGTCGTACTCGCCGCGCTCCAGGCAACCGATCGTCTGGTAGTGGACGCCGAGCGCGTCGGCGAGCTCGCGGCGGGAGACGCCGTGCTCGGCGCGCAGGAGCGCGATGCGGTTGTAGACGGCGTCGCTCACGGGCGGGACGGCGCGGTCACTTGATCCGCTGCAGGGCCTCCTCGCGAGCGGCCTGCACCTGCGACCCGGACTGGCGGGCCTCGAAGCGGACGTCCGTGAGCGCGTCCTTCGACCCGTGGGCGCTGCGCAGGCCGGGTGAGCGGACCACGGCCTCGTGGTCTACGGGCGCGGAGCTAGGACACCTAGAAAATCTGACACAAGAACACTAAGATATGTATGCACCGAATGACTAAGGCAACGAACAGTCTTGAACGGACAGGAGGTGATGCGATGTCCACGCTCGTGCGCTGGGATCCGGCCCGTGAGCTGGACGTGCTCCAGGGCGAGATGAACCGGCTCTTCGACGCGTTCTTCGGCGCGCCGCGGGCGAACGGCAACGGGTCGCGGCGGCGCTGGGTGCCGGCGATGGACCTCGTCGAGACTGACGACGCGTTCGTCGTGAAGGCCGACCTCCCGGGTCTCGACCGCGACGACGTCACCGTCGAGATCAAGGACGACGTCCTCACGATCTCCGGTGAGCGCAAGGCCGAGCACGAGGAGTCCGACGACGGCTACGTACGCGTCGAGCGCTCGTACGGGTCGTTCTCGCGGACGCTGCAGCTCCCCGACGGCGTCGACCCCGACCAGGTGAAGGCGTCGTTCGACAAGGGCGTGCTCGAGGTCCGCGTGCCGAAGCCCGCGGAGCGCAAGCCGCACCGGGTCGAGATCACGGCCGGCACGCTCGAGGGCGAGGCCTCCGAGAAGTAGGCCGCGCCGCAGGGCCTTCAGACCCGACCGGGCCGCCCCGGATCCCGCGAGGGCCGGGGCGGCCCCTTTCTCACGGACGTTCAGCCCTGGTAGCCGGAAAACGAAGGCCAGGGCTGAACGTCCGGGCGGGCCCGCGCGACGTTCAGCCGTGGTAGTCGAAAAACGACGACCAGGGCTGAACGTGGGGCGGGGCCCCGGCGTTCCGGGTGTCGGCGTAGGCCGCGGGGGCGCGTGACATCATCTTCGCCATCGCCGTTCGAACCGACAACCCGGTCCCTGCCGAGGTGCCGATCGAGCCGCTGGCCCTGCCGAGCCTCGCCGAGCTGCGGGCGACGGTGGGCGGGCGGCAGACGGTGCGGCGCTTTCTGCGCGCGCGCGGCGACGAGCGGCGCGCGCTCACGCGCGACCTCGTCTTCCGGCTGGCCGGGCACTTCACGCCGACCTTGGCCGTCGACTCGGACGGGGTGCGCTTCCACCTGAACACGGCCGACCGCGAGATCAGCCGCATCGTCTACATCTTCGGGCTGTACGACCGGCCGCTCATGCAGACGGCGTTCGCGGCCCTCGCGCGCCTCGGCGGGCCCGCCGGCTTCGAGGGCGGGCTCCTGCTCGACGTCGGCGCCAACATCGGCACCACGACGCTGACCGCGACCGCGCACTTCGGCGCGGCCGGCGCCGTGGCGATCGAGCCCGACCCGGTCAACCTGCGGTTCTTCGACCTCAACGTGGCGGCCAACGGGCTCGGCGACCGCGTCAGGGTGCACCGCGCCGCGGCCTCCGACCGCGCGGGCACGCTCGAGCTCGAGCGCTCGGACTGGAACGCGGGCGACCACCGTGTGCGCACCAACGGCGCGGGCGCCCAGGCGGGCGCGGAGGTTGTCGAGGTGCCCGCGATCCGGATCGACGACCTGGTCGAGGGCGGCGAGCTCGACCCGGCCGGGATCGGCGCCGTGTGGATCGACGTGCAGGGCCACGAGGGCCACGCGCTCGCGGGCGCGGTGAAGGTGCTGGAGGCCCAGGTGCCGGTCGTGCTCGAGTACTGGCCGGCGGGCCTGCGTGCCGCGGGCGGGTTCGAGCTGCTCGGCGAGCTGATCGCCGCCCACTACGAGCGCTTCATCGACCTCGGGCGCCCGGGCGAGCGCACGAGCCTCGCTCCCCAGCCGGTGGCCGAGCTCGGGCGCGTGGCCGAGCGCTACGGCGGCGAGGACGACCACACCGACCTCCTCCTGCTCCCAGGCGGGCTGACCGGCTGAGCGCATGCGCTCCGACCCCCAGCGGCTGCGGTTCGAGATCACCGCGCGCGACGGTCGCGCGCGGTGCGGCGTACTGCACACCGCGCACGGGCCGGTCCACACGCCCGCGTTCATCCCGCTGGCCACGACCGGCGCGGTGCGCGGCCTCACGGCCCGCGAGGTGGCGGAGCTCGGGTTCGAGCTCATCCTCGGCAACACGTTCCACCTCTTCCTGCGGCCGGGCGCCGAGGCCCTGCGCGAGCGCGGCCGCCTGCACCGCTTCATGGGCTGGGACCGGGCGCTGATCACCGACTCGGGGGGCTTCCAGGTCTTCTCGCTCGCCCACGGCTCGGTCGCCGACGAGATCAAGGGGAGGCGCGGGCGCGTCCCGGGCCACGGCTCGATCCTCGAGATCGCCGAGGAGGGCGTGCGGTTCCGCTCCTACATCGACGGCACCGAGCTGTTCATGGGCCCGGAGGAGTCGCTCGCCATGCAGGCTGCGATCGGCTCCGACATCGCGCTCGCGTTCGACGAGTGCACGCCGTTCCACGCCGACTACGACTACACGGCGCGCTCGACCGAGCGCACGCACCGCTGGCTGGACCGCTGCGTCGCGTGGCACGAGCGGCACGGGCCGCCGCGGCAGGCGTTGTTCGGGATCGTCCAGGGCGGCGTCTACGAGGAGCTGCGGCGGGCCTCGGCGGAGCGGGTGTCGGCGGCCCCGATCGACGGGATCTCGATCGGCGGCACGCTCGGCGAGGACAAGCCGCAGATGTACGAGGTGCTGGACATGACGCTGCCGCACCTGCCGGAGGAGGCCCCCAAGCACCTGCTCGGGATCGGCGAGCCCGACGACCTGATCGCGGGCATCAGGCGGGGGATCGACGTCTTCGACTGCGCCGTGCCGACCCGCCTCGGGCGCCACGGGATGGCCCTGGCGCCGCTGCCCGGCGGCCGCTTCCGCCTCAACGTCCGCTCGACCAAGCTCGCCGCCGACGAGGGCCCGCTGGTCGAGGGCTGCCCCTGCGAGGCGTGCCGCAGCCACACCCGCGCGTACCTGCACTACCTGTCGCGCGCCGAGGAGCTCACCGCGGTCCGCCTGCTCACGATCCACAACCTCACCTACCTGGAGCGGCTCGTCGCGAACGCGCGCGCCGCGATCGAGGCGGGCGAGCTCGACGCCTACGCCGCGCGGATCGCGGACGGGGTCCCGCCGTGGGCGGCCTGGCCTACGGCAGGTTCCGCTCGATGAAGCCGCGCAGGTTGTCGATCTGCTGATCGATCTGGTCGCTGACCAGCCTGCCGACGTCGCTGTCCTGGCCGGCGTCGGTGAGGGTGAGAACGCCTGCGGCGATCGCCGCGGCGAGCAGCGCGATCAAGATCAGGATGCCGAAGGCGCGCACGAGCCGGCCGAAGAACGAGGGCCCCGATCGCGCCGGGGCGGGCGCGGGCTGCGGGCGCGCGATCGGCGGGGGCGGGGGCGGCACGACGCGCTGGGGGGAGACCGGCGTTGCGATGTCCGGTGAGTCGGAGATCCGGCGCGTCGGGGCGGTCGCCGGCGCCGTCGCAAGCGCGCGGGTCGGCGCCTGGTCGGAGGGCGCGGGCGGCTCGGTGCCCGCGAGCCCGGCGCGCAGCGCCCTGGAGAACTCGCGCGCGGTCGAGTAGCGCTCGCCGGCCTCGCCCTCGAGGGCGCGCAGCACCGCGCGCGAGAGCGTCTCGGGGACGTCGGGGTCGTACGAGGTGGGGGGCAGGGGGCGCTCGCTTTCGCGCCGGATCGCGAGCTCGGCGAGCGTGCTGCCCTCCCAGGGCAGGCGGCCGGTGAGCATCTGGTAGACGACCACGCCGAGCGCGTAGACGTCGGCGGCCGGCGTGGCCTCCTCGCCGCGCGCCTGCTCGGGCGCCAGGTAGGCGGCGGTACCGACCACCGATCCGACCTGGGTGAGCCGGGTCTGCTCGGCGGCGCGCGCGATGCCGAAGTCGGTCAGCTTCACCGTCATCTCGCCGGTGGGCGGGTCGTGCGCCGAGGTCCCGCGCCGGGGCCTGCCGGCGGGCCCGCCGATCACCATCAGGTTCCCCGGCTTGACGTCGCGGTGGATGATCCCCTGGCGGTGCGCGTACTGCAGGCCCGCGCAGGCCTGGACGGCGATCCCCACGGCGATGTGCGGCCCGAGCCGCCCGCGGCGCTGCAGGAGCTGGGCCACCGAGCGGCCCTCGACGTACTCCATGACGATGTAGTGGCGGCCGTGGTCGACGCCCGTGTCGTAGACCTGGACGATGTTGGGATGGATGAGGCGGGCGACGGCGAGCGCCTCGCGCCGGAAGCGCGCGACGAACTTCTCGTCGTCGGAGAGGTGCTCGGCGAGGATCTTGACGGCGACGGTGCGCTCGAGCACGCGGTCGGTCGCGCCGTACACGGTCGACATCCCGCCCGAGCCCAGCTTCTCGCCGAGCTCGTAGCGGCCCGAGATCACCTCGCCCTTGGCGCTGCTGGTCACCTTCAGCCCCCCGCCCCGATGCCGCCGCTGTCGTCGGAGCCGTCGCCACCGCCGGGCTGACCGCCTCCGGGCTGGTTGCCGCCCTTGCCGGGCCCGCCCGGGCCCTGGTTGTTGCCACCCGGCTTGCCGCCGGGCTTGTTGCCACCCGGCTTGCCGCCGGGCTTGTTGCCGCCGCTCGGGCTGCCGGGCTTGCTCGGGCCGCGGTTGCCGCCGCCGTCCCGGGGCTCGTTCTCCGGGGGCTCGGTGGTCTCGTAAGGCGGGTCGATGGGCGTCTCCTCGGGCGGCAGGACCTCGGCCTCGCCGGTCGGGCCCGTCTCCGGCTCCTCGCACTGCTCGCGCGTCAGCTCGACCAGATTACGTGCGGCGCGCCGGAGCGCGTCGCGGTCGTCCTCGCTGACCTCCTCGGGGAGCGTCTCGATCTCCTGGAACAGGCGCTCCGCCTCGGTGCGCGCGGTGTCGCAGTTGCCCTCGTTCACCGCGGCCTCGACCGCGTCGAGGCGCTGGAGCAGGGCGCGTCCCTCGTCGGCGGGGATCGTGCCGTCGTCGTCGCCGGGGCCGCACGCGGCCGCGGCCGCCATCAGGCAGCCGAAGATCAGCGCAGCGATTACCGAACGCAACCCCGGCACCTAGCCGAGTCTAGTCAGCGATCGTGGCCTCATTGGCCCACGTAGAGGCGCCTGCCGAGGTGCTCCGGGAGGCCCGCCTCGATGATCGCCTCGGCGGCCCGGTCGATGTCGTAGGAGACCCGGTGGTAGGTCGCCTCCCAGCGCTCGGTGTCGAGCTCGAGCCAGGCGGCGCGGGGGTCGCCGTCACGGGGCTGGCCGACGCTGCCCGGGTTGAGCAGCCAGCGGTCCCGGCTCACGTCGACGGTGGCGCCGTCGGGGATCTGCGCGCCCTGGGCGCGCTCGGGCTCTCCCTCGGGGGCGGTGAACGCGAGCGCCACGTGGGAGTGGCCGACCATCGCGACGCGGGTCGCCTGGTGGGCCATGCACTCGCCCGCCTGCTCGGGCCAGAGCACGTACTCCCAGACGTGGTCGCGGGGCGAGGCGTGGTAGAGCGAGGCCTCGTGCTCCTCGTTGGCCGCCTCCAGACCGGCGAGGAACTCGCGCGCGTCGTCGGAGAGCCGCTCCCGCGTCCAGCGGGCCGCCTCGGCGGCCGCGGGCGAGAACGCGCCGATGTCGATCGTGCCCAGGACCCCGAGGTCGTGGTTGCCGGCGAGGCACACGTCGCAGCGCTCCCGGGCGAGAGCGACGCAGTCGTTGGGGTCGGCGCCGTAGCCGACCACGTCGCCCAGGCACCAGAGCGCGTCCGGCGAGCGTTCCTCGATGTCGGCCAGCACCGCGGTGAGGGCGGGGAGGTTGCCGTGGATGTCGCTGATGATCGCGGCGCGCATCGAGAGCGGTCTATCGTAGGTGGAGATGGCTGACGCGGGGACCGCGCTGCGGCGACTGCAGGGTTCGCCCGCCGCACGCATTCTTCTCGCCGCGCTCGCGATGATCGCCGTCTCCGAGGTGGCTGCACTCGCGCTTGCGCCGGCCGACACGGGGCCCACGCCGGTCCCGGTGGACGCCGGCCGGTACTTCGACCCCGCGGCCGTCGAGCGCGCGAGCGAGTTCCGCGACGTCCAGCGCCTGCTGGGGCTCGCCGCCGGCGCCTGCGCGCTCCTCGCCGTCGCCGCGCTCGCGGTGGGACGGCCGCGGCGGGTCGCGGGGTGGCTGACCCGGCTCGCCGGCCGGCGCGTCCTCGGGGCGCTCGCCGCGGGCGCGCTGGTGGCGCTGGTCGCGCAGCTCGCCGAGCTCCCCGTCGGCTTCATCGCCCACGAGCGCGCCGTGGACTACGGGATCTCGGTGCGCAGCGACCTGGGGTGGCTCGGCGACGTCGCGCTGTCGACGCTTGTGAACGCGGTCGTCCTCGGCGTCGCCGCCGCGGTGATCTCTGCGCTCGTCCGCCGGTTTTCGCGGGGCTGGTGGCTGCCGGGCGCGGCGGCGGTCGTCGTGATCGCCGTATTCCTCACGGTGGTCTGGCCGGTGCTCGTCGCGCCGCGGTTCAACGACTTCGAGGCGCTCCCGGAGGACAGCAGCCTGCGCGCCGAGGTCATCGAGCTCGGCGAGCGCGCGGGCGTGGACATCGGCGAGGTCTACAGGGTCGACGCGAGCCGGCGCTCGACGACCCTGAACGCGTACGTGGACGGGCTCGGGCCGACGAAGCGGGTCGTCCTCTACGACAACCTGGTCGACGAGGCGGGCCGCCCCGAGCTCGCCTCGGTCGTCGCCCACGAACTCGGGCACGTCGCCCACTCCGACATCCGCCGGGGGCTCATCTTCGTGGCGATCGCCGCGCCCCTGGGGATGCTGTTCGTGCGCGAGCTCGCTGGCGCGCTCGCCCGCCGCGCCGGTGCCCCGCTCGGCCTGCCCGCGTCGGTGCCGGCCCTCCTGCTCGCGATCGGGATCGCCACCTTCCTCATCGAGATCCCCGGGAACCAGCTCTCGCGGGCGGTGGAGGCGAGCGCGGACGCCTTCGCGCTCGAGCTCACCGACGACCCCCAGGCGCTCATCGACCTGCAGGTGCGCTTCGCCGAGACGAACCTCTCCGACCCGGACCCGCCCGGCTGGGCGCAGTGGGCGTTCGGCACCCACCCGAGCAAGCTCGAGCGCATCGGGGCGGCGCTGGCGTACGAGCGCGGAGGGTGACCGGGGCGCGAACTCGCGACCGCCCCGCCCGCGAGCTCGCACTTGACGCTCCCGGGGAGCCTCAACTACGCACTCGAAAAGCGCGTTCTCGCGAGATCGCGGTTAGGGCGCGGTCAGGAGGTGAGCTGCGCGCGGGCCCACGCGAGCGTGCGCTCGAGGCCGTCGGCGAGCTCCACCTCGGCGCGCCAGCCGAGGTCGCGCGCGGCGCGCGACGGGTCGATCGCGATGCGCTGGACCTCGCCGGGGCGGGGCGGGCACATCTTCGGCGTGAACTCGGTGCCGTGCGCCGCGGCCAGCTTGCGGCCGAGCTCGAGCACGCTCGTCTCGATCCCGGTGCCGATGTTGAAGACGCCCTCGGCTTCGCGGTCGATCGCCGCCAGAAAGCCGGCGACCACGTCGTCGACGTAGATGTAGTCGCGGGTCTGCTCGCCGTCGCCGAAGACGAGCGGCTGCTCGCCCCCGAGCAGCGCGCCGCAGTAGATCGCGACGACGCCGGCCTCGCCGTGCGGGTCCTGGCGCGGCCCGTAGACGTTGCCGAGCCGCAGGGCCGCGCAGGAGAGGCCGCGCAGGCGCGAGTACAGCGAGAGGTAGCCCTCCGCCGCGAATTTGCTCTGGCCGTACGGCGCGTCGGGCCGGCACTCGGCCCCCTCGGGAAGCGGCAGGTCACGCCCCTCGCCCTCGCCGTAGATCGCGCCGCCGGTCGAGGCGAAGAGCACGCGGCGGGTGCCCGCGCTCGCGGCCGCGTCGAGGATATTGATCGTCCCGCCGACGTTGACACCGAGGTCGAAGACCGGGTCAGCGACCGAGTGCCGGACGTCGATCTGGGCGGCGAGGTGGCAGACCACGTCGGGCCGTGCGGCGGTGAACGCCTCGTCGACGGCCGCGCGGTCGGTGATGTCGCCCTCGATCAGCCGCGCGCCCGCGGCGAGCGCGTCGGTGAGGTTCTCGCGCTTGCCGGAAGACAGGTCGTCGAGCACGACGACGTCGTGGCCGCGTTCCACCAGTGCATCGACGAGGTTCGAGCCGATGAAGCCCGCTCCCCCGGTAACCAGAGCCCGCATGCGGGGCGAGTCTAGAGCGCGGGCTGGAAACGGGGCGCACCTGAAACCGCGGCTGCACGCCGCCTCCCCGGACCGCCCCGCGCCGCGATTCCTCCGTTGCTGTCCGCAACGTCTGCGCACGGTCGGCGCGGGGGGCGGGACGGGCCGGTTGGCCGGGCGGGGCTCGCGCGCGGCGGGCGGGGCGCGCGCGGCGGGCGAATAGGATCGTGGGCCGATGTCAACCGAT
>ERZ777010.2111-NODE-2111-length-10616-cov-5.589054_pt1 | contig 10616 bp, 7 predicted proteins | sample MGYA00374963_ERZ777010 | MGnify/ENA primary metagenome ERZ777010 (study PRJEB29309, sample SAMN06268256) | bioreactor metagenome | isolation source: Joint BioEnergy Institute, California, USA | place: USA:Joint BioEnergy Institute, California, USA | collected...
GGAGCCGCCGGAAGAACGGACCTTGGCGTCTCAGTAGAACCGGCAGCCGAGACGTAAATGAAGGGGGCCGCGTCCCATGTGCGGGCGCGGTCAAGGGAGGGTGGTACCGCGGGGCCCGCGCAGCGAGCCTCGTCCCTCCGGTCCACATGAGGGTTGTCGTGTCGCACCGGAGGTTCCCGCAGTGAGCCGTCAGTTCAGGTCGCTGCCCGCGCAGGTCGATCTGCCCGCACTGGAGCGGGAGGTACTGCGCCGCTGGCAGGAACAGAAGGTCTTCCAGCGGTCGCTGGAGCGCACCGCACAGGGCCCGCTCTGGATGTTCTACGAGGGCCCGCCCACCGCCAACGGGATGCCCGGCGTCCACCATGTGGAGGCCCGGGTCTTCAAGGACGTCTTCCCCCGCTTCAAGACCATGAAGGGCTTCCACGTCCCCCGCAAGGCCGGCTGGGACTGTCACGGCCTGCCGGTCGAGGTGGCGGTGGAGAAGGAACTGGGCCTGTCGGGCAAACAGGACATCGAGCGCTACGGCGTCGTGGAGTTCAACGAGCGCTGCCGCGAGTCGGTGCTGCGCCACGTGGACGCCTTCGAGGCGATGACCGAGCGCATGGGCTACTGGGTGGACATGTCCCAGGCCTACCGCACCATGGACGCCGACTACATCGAGTCGGTGTGGTGGTCCCTGAAGGTCATCTTCGACAAGGGACTGCTGGTGCGCGACCACCGCATCAGCCCCTACTGCCCGCGCTGCGGCACCCCGCTGTCGGACCACGAACTCGGCCAGCCCGGCGGCTATGAGACCGTGGTGGACCCGTCGGTGACCGTCCGCTTCCCGCTCACCTCCGGGCCGCTGGCCGGCCGGGCGTCCCTGCTGGTGTGGACCACCACCCCCTGGACGCTGGTGTCCAACACCGCCGTGGCCGTCCACCCGGAGGTGACGTACCTGGTCACCACCAACGGCGCCGAGACGGTCGTGGTCGCCGAGCCGCTGTTCGACAAGGTCCTCGGCGAAGGGTGGGAGACGCTGCAGCGGCTGGCCGGCACCGAGCTGGTCGGATCGACCTACCGCAGGCCCTTTGAACTGGTGGACATCCCCGAGGCGCACCGGGTGATCGCCGCCGACTTCGTCACCACCGAGGACGGCACCGGCATGGTGCACCTGGCCCCGGCCTTCGGCGCCGACGACTTCGCCGCCTGCCGGACCGAAGGGCTGCCGGTCGTCAACCCGATCCGGCCCGACGGCCGGTTCTCCGCCGAGGTGCCGCAGGTCGGCGGGGTGTTCTTCAAGGACGCCGACGAGGTGCTCACCAAAGACCTGCGGGAGCGGGGCCTGCTGTTCCGCGCCGAGAAGTACGAGCACAGCTACCCGCACTGCTGGCGCTGCCACACCCCGCTGCTGTACTACGCGCTGCCGGCCTGGTACATCAAGACCACCCAGATCAAGGACCGGCTGCTGGAGGAGAACGCCGCCACCAACTGGTTCCCCGAGACGGTCAAGGAGGGCCGCTACGGGGAGTGGCTGCGCAACAACGTCGACTGGGCGCTGTCGCGCAACCGCTACTGGGGAACCCCTCTGCCGCTGTGGCTGTGCGAGGACGAGCACGTCACCGCCATCGGCTCGCTGAAGGAGCTGGGCGAGCTGGCCGGGCGCGACCTGTCGGGGCTGGACCCGCACCGCCCGTTCGTCGACGAGGTGACCTTCCCCTGCCCGCAGTGCGGCAAGGAGGCCCGGCGGGTGCCCGACGTCATCGACGCCTGGTACGACTCGGGCGCGATGCCGTTCGCCCAGTGGGGCGCGCCGTACCGGAACAAGGAGGTCTTCGAGAACTCCTACCCGGCGCAGTACATCTGCGAGGCGATCGACCAGACCCGCGGCTGGTTCTACTCGCTCATGGCGGTCGGCACGCTCGTGTTCGGGCGGTCCTCGTACGAGAACGTGGTGTGCCTCGGGCACATCCTCGCCGAGGACGGCCGCAAGATGAGCAAGCACTTCGGCAACGTGCTGGAGCCGATCCCGCTCATGGACGAGCACGGCGCGGACGCGCTGCGCTGGTTCATGGCCTGCTCCGGCTCGCCGTGGGCGGCCCGCCGGGTGGGACGCGCCGCGCTCGAGGAGATCGTCCGCAAGGTCCTGCTCACCTACTGGAACACGGTCGCGTTCTTCACCCTCTACGCGCACGCCGAGTCCTGGTCGCCGACGAACGGCGACGCCCCGGCGTACGCGGACCGGCCGCTGATCGACCGGTGGGCGCTGTCCGAGCTGCACCGCACGGTGCGGGAGGTCGGCGACGCGCTCGACGTGTTCGACACCGCGCGGGCGGGGCGGCGGCTCACCGAGTTCCTCGACGACCTGTCGAACTGGTACGTGCGGCGCTGCCGCCGCCGGTTCTGGAACGGCGACAAGGCGGCGTTCGCCACGCTGTACGAGTGCCTGGAGACGGTCACCCGGCTGATGGCGCCGATCGTGCCGTTCATCACCGACTACGTGTGGGACGTGCTGCGCACGCCGGACGCGCCCACGTCGGTGCACCTCGCCCGGTGGCCGGAGGTGAAGGACGAGCTGATCGACCCCGAGCTCGCCGCGCGCATGGCGCTGGTGCGGCGGCTGGTGGAGCTGGGCCGGTCGGCCCGCGCCTCCAGCGGGGTGCGCACCCGGCAGCCGCTCGCCCGGGCGCTCGTGGGCGCCCCCGGCTGGGCGGAGCTGCCGGACGAGCTGCGCACGCTCATCGCCGAGGAGCTCAACGTGCAGCGGCTGGAGGACCTGTCCGGGTTCTCCGCGGACCTCGTCTCCTTCACGGTCAAGCCGAACTTCCGCGCGCTCGGCAAGCGGTTCGGCAAGCAGACCAAGCAGGTGGCGGCGGCGATCACCGCGGCCGACCCGGCGGAGATCGCCCGCGCGGTGCGCGGCGGCGGCACCGTCACCGTGACCGCCGAGGAGGTCGGCCCGGTCGAGCTCACCGCCGACGAGGTGATCGTCACCGAGCAGCCGAAGGCCGGCTGGGCGGTGGAGCGCGGCGCCGTGGAGACCGGGGCGGGCGAGACGATCGCCCTCGACCTCGAGGTCACCCCGGAGCTGCGCCGCGCCGGTCTGGTCCGCGAGGTGATCCGGCTGGTGCAGGAGGCCCGCAAGTCGAGCGGCCTCGCCATCACCGACCGCATCGAGCTGTGGTGGCGCACCACCGACGACGAGCTCGCCCAGGCGCTGCGCGAGCAGGGCGAGGCGGTCGCGGGCGAGGTGCTCGCCACCGCGATCGCCGAGGGCTCCCAGCCGGAGCTGCGCGAGTTCACCGACGACGACCTCGCGCTCACCTTCCAGCTCCGCAAGGCCTGAACCGACCCGTGACGGCCCGGGCGAGCGGCCACCGCCCTCGCCCGGGCCGTCCCGTGTCCGGCCACCGGTTCGGCGGGCGAGGACGCCGCGATCATGCGGAAGACCGTGGACCGGCGGCGACGTGTGCCGGCGATGAGGCGTCCCCGGCGGCCGCCATCCTGATCGGCGGCCGACGAGGACATGACGTCCGGTGCTCGGGCCGAGGCACCGCAAGGTACGGAGACACGCCGTCGGTCACGTGGAGGCGGCACGGTCGGCCGCGGGACCGGGGCCGGGGTCGCGGCGATCGCGCGGCACGCCGGAGGAACGGTGACGGGCTCAGCTCCCCGGTTCCCGCTCCGCCGAGTCCACGGCGGCGTCCTTCGGGGCCTCGTTCGGGGCGGGCCGCTCGGGTGCGGGCGCGTTGCCCGGCTCCTCGCCCGGTTCGCGGCGGACGGCGGGCTCGGGCGCCTGACCCCGGGTGGGTTCGGGTGCGGGGACGCCCACCGGCTCGGGTCCCCTCTCGCGCGGCGGTTCGGAGGCCGGTTCCCACGGGGTTTCGGGCGTCCGCTCCCGAGGCGGTGCGTCGGGCGTGGAGGTCCGTGACCCGGCGGGGTCCACGGGACGGCGGGGCCGGAAGACGTCGGCGCCGGGATCGACGGGCGCGAAGTCTCCGGTACGGGGCGCACCGGACGGCGCCGCGGCGCCGCGGAAGGGCTCGGGGGCGTCGTCACCCGGGCGTCGTGCCGCGGGCTCGCCCTGCGGGCCGCCGAACTCGGGGCGGCCGGGCTCGCGGACGGGTCCGGGACGTGCGGAATCGGTGCCTTCGGGCCGGGGTCGCGGGGCCTCCTGGGGCGGTGCGGGCATGCCGCCCGGCGGGGTGGCGCCGGACGCGGGGGCCGCGTCCTTCGACGAGGTGCCGAACCAGTCGATCGGTGAGGGCGTCGTGGCCCGCGACGCGCGGGGACGGCGCATCGGCAGCGGGGTCGACGGAGGCGGAGTGGACGGTGACTCGGTGCGTCCCGGCGGCGGACCGGCCGGCTCGGCGGTGGGCCCGGTGGGCCGTACGGGTCCCGGGGTCGATTGCGTGGTGGGCGGGGTGGACGCCGTGGACGCGGGCGCGGCCGGGGGCGTCGGTCCGGGACCGGGGAAGCCGAAGGGCGGAGTGCCGGAGGCAACGGAACCGGAGGGGCCGGGGACTCCGGAGGCCGGCGGCCGCACGGGTCCCGCCGCGGGGGCGGCGTGGTCGTCGGGCTCGGGGAAGGGAGCCTCCGGCGCGGTGCGTGCGCTGCCCTCGGGCAGGCACGTGGTGCACGCGGTGAAACCTTCCTCGCGTGCCTCCTCGTAGGTGAGCTCCTCGCTGTCCCGCCCGGCGAGCTGACGGCAGCCGGGACGGTGGAACCTGCGGCGGCCCGGGATGACCTTCACGATCGTGTCGGGCGGCAGCAGGCCGGGCTCGGTGGAGCGGGATGAGGGTGCTGACGGGGGGTAGGGAGCACGAGGCCCGGCGCCTGGCGCGGACGAGGGCGCCTGGGCGTGCGAGGCCATGGCGGGCCCGGCGTGGGGGTGCGGCATGGCGGACGACACCATGCCGGACGTCGCCTGCGCCCCGGGTGCTGCCATGGGGCCGGGAGTCGCCATCGGGGCGGGGGTGACGATGGGTCCGGGGGACGCCATCACCCCTGGAGCGGTGGTGACTCCGGGCGCCGCGGCCGAGGCCGGGGGGGCGAAAGCGCCCGGTGCCGTCGTCCCGCTCGGCGCCGCGACGCCTGCCGGAGCACCCGGCATCGCCGACGCCTGCGTGGACGCACCCATGCTCACCGTGGCCGCCGACCCCTGGTCGGACGCCGGTGAGGTACCCGGGGACGGTCCGTCCGGAGAGGCCGCACCGCTCGGGAAGAGCTCGTGGCGGCGTACGAACGCGCCGATCAGCAGGCACACCGCGGACAGCAGGCTGACCACGATCGACCAGATGACCAGAAACGGTTTCGCGAGCACCACTCCCGCGATGAGCAGGATGATGGCCACGAGCACCAGCGCGGCGCTGATGAGAATCACCAGGGCATCTCCCAGTCGCGGACCTCCCGGCGTTCGCCGGACGTGATCCGTCATCCTAGCGGCGACGGATCACCGCCGTGGCCGTCGTGCCGCCTACCGCCGGTCGGGGTGCGGGCCGTCGGCTCCCTGGAACGCCCCCTGGTGTTGCGGGGCGTCGGGTGCGAACGGGTTCGGGGTGCTCGGAATCTGCGGCTGGCCGACGGGATGCGCCATCGCGTGTCCGCCGCCCATCTGCCCGGAGACGACGGGGAAGCCGCCACTCGACTCGGCCGAGACGTTGAGCTCCGCGAGCTGGTTCTCCAGGTAGAGCTTGAGCCGGCTGCGGTACTCGCGCTCGAAGCTGCGCAGCTCCTCGACCTTGCGCTCCAGCTCGTCGCGGGTCTGCACGAGCGAGCCCATCGCCTGGCGGTGCCGCTCCTGCGCGTCGCGCTCGAGGGTCTCGGCCCGGGCGCGGGCGTCGGCGATGATCTGCTCGGCCTGCCGGCGCGACTTGGCGAGGATCTCGTCGGCCTCGCGGCGGGCCCGGTTCACCGTCTCCTCGGCCTCGCGGCGGGCGTCGGCGATCGCCTGGTCGGCGGTCTGCTGGGCGAGGGCGAGCACCCGGGCGGCCGTGTCCATGTTGTCCTCGGCCGGCGCCATGCCCATGCCGACGGGAACCGGCTCGGGGCGCACCGGCTCCGGCGGCTTGAGCGGCTCCGGCTGCGGGTTCATCATGTCCGGCTTGGGCTCGGCGGCCACCGGCGCGGCGGCCATGCCCATACCGCCCGGCACCTTGCCGCGGAGGCACTCGGCGAGCTTCGCCCGGAGCTCCTCGTTCTCCTGGATGAGGCGGTCGAGCTCGGCCTCCACCTCGTCCAGGAAGGCGTCTACCTCTTCCTCGTCGTAGCCCGGTCGCAACCGGGTCGTACTGAACTGCTTGTTCCGCACATCAGCGGGCGTCAGCGGCATTTCGGTCTCCTTGGCGCGCTTGCAGGTCCGGAGGGGCCGAACCCGGTCAGGCTAGCGCGGACACGACTTGGATCAAGAGCAAGACCACAATGAACAGCACTGTGAAGCTCAGGTCAAAGGCAACGGTACCCAACCGGAGCGGCGGAATGAAACGGCGCAGGAACTTGAGCGGCGGGTCGGTCGCGGTGTACGTGGCCTCCGCGAGCACCAGGACGACACCCCTCGGACGCCAGTAGCGCGCGAACGCCTGGATGGTCTCGAAGATCATTCGGCCGATCAGCAGGACCAGATACAGGGACAGGACCGTCACCACGACGTTCACGAACATGCCCACGACCTCGTCCCGCCTCCGTCCTGGTCTGCAGTCTCCGCGTGTGCACCGAGAGTACCGCGCGCACAAGAACTGTTCATGGTGGAACTCTAGCTCTGGTTGAAGAAGCCGCGTTCCGCGATTCGGGCCTTGTCCTCGGCGGTCACCTCTACGTTGGCTGGGGACAACAGGAACACCTTGTTGGTAACACGTTCGATGCTTCCGTGTAGCCCAAAAACGAGACCTGCCGCAAAGTCGACGAGGCGCTTGGCGTCGCTGTCAACCATTTCGGTCAGGTTCATGATGACCGGAGTCCCCTCCCGGAAGTGCTCCCCTATCGTACGCGCCTCGTTGTACGTGCGGGGGTGGAGCGTGGTGATGCGGGTGAGATCCGTCGTGCGGCGCTCCGGAGCGCCCGGAGCCTGCCTGGGCGGGGGCACGGTCCCCTCGGTCTCGTCCTCGGGGTCGTCGACGCCGGACTGCGAGCCGTGGGCGCCTGCGCGGCCTGCGACGACGCCGCGATCCACGGCGGCCCGGCGCGGCTCGTCGTAGTCGTCGTACTCCTCGTCGTCGTGGTAGGCGTCGTACCTGTCGTAGCGGTCGTCCTCCACAAGACCGAGGTAGACCGCCATCTTCCGCATCGCGCCGGCCATACTCGTCCTCCGTCGTTCCACCGGCTCGAGTCCGCCGGCCCGCCACGCGACGGGACCGCCCCTCACCGTCCCGCCGCGCCCGGCCCGGCGTCCTCTCCCCGGCCTTGAGGGCCCATCACGCGGACACCAACGTCCACTTGGGGGACATTACCTGACGAAGGGCTTTCTGCGGCCGAGCAACGCCGTACCGACACGCACGTGTGTCGCCCCGTTTGCTATGGCCTGGTGCAGGTCCCCGCTCATCCCCGCGGAGATCACCCGGGCCTCGGGGTGATCCTTGCGTACGGCCTGCGCCACCTCGGCGAGCCGGGCGAACGCGGGGGCGGGGTCCTCCCCCAGCGGGGCGACCGCCATCACCCCGGCGAGCCGCAGCCCCTCGGTGGCGGCGATCGCGTCGGCGATCTCCGCCACGCCCGCCGGGGGCACGCCGCCGCGCGCCGGGTCCGGCTCCCGCTCCAGGGCCACCTGCACCAGGCAGTCGATCTCGCGGCCGGCCCGGACCGCGGCGGCGCCGAGCGCCCGGACCAGGCGCGGCCGGTCCACCGAGTGGACCATCGCCGCGTACCGGGCCACGGATCTGGCCTTGTTGGTCTGCAGCTGGCCGATGAAGTGCCAGGTGATCGGCAGGTCGGCGCAAGCCGCCGCCTTCGCCGACGCCTCCTGGTCGCGGTTCTCGCCGATGTGGGTGACCCCCAGCTCGACGAGGGTGCGCACGTCGGAGGCGGGGTAGGTCTTGGTCACCGCGATGAGGGTGACCTCGTCCCGGCTCCGCCCGGCCGCGGCGCACGCCTCGGCGATGCGCCGCTCCACCTCGGCGAGCCCGCGGGCGAGCTCCGCCCTGCGGGCCTCCGGGTCCGCGGCCGGGCCGGCCGGATCCGGTCGTTCACGATCGTTCACTTGTCCGGATGCCGCTCACACGCCTCGCCGTGCCGTCACTTCAGGAAGTCCGGCACGTCGAGCTCCTCCTCCTGCTCCTCGAACACCACCGGGCGGCGCCGTACCGGCTCGGAGCTCCGGGAGGTGATCGGCGTGGCCGCCGGGGGCTCGGCAGGCCGCGGGATGCTCACCGGCGGGGCCGGCGGGGTGTCGGCGTCCCGGGCCGAGCCCTGGTCCTGGGCCGCCGGGGTGATCGGGGTCACCGACGCCGGGGCCTTGGTCTCCGCCGGGACGGGCGCGCTGAGCGGCATGCTCGGCACCGCGGCGGGCGTGCCCTGGGTCGTGCCCTGGCCGGTCCCCGAGGCCGCGTGCGCCGCCGCGGCGCCGCCGTGGCCGGTCACGCCGGACATGCCACCGGACGACACCGGGCCCGCGTCACCGGACGCCGTCCCCGGAGCCGGGATGGACGGCGCGGCGGACACCGGGGCCGGCCCGGAGGCGGAGGCGGCGGTCGAGCCGGCCGGGGTGGTCCCGGACGACGCGGTGGGCCCGCCGTAGGTCCGCGCGGGCGGCTCGGGGCGGCGCTCCGGCCGCGGCTCCGGCTTCGGCGACGAGAGGGTCACCGACGGCCGGGACGGCGGCTCCGGCGACGTGGTGGTGCGGGACGGCTGCTGCCGGGTCGCGGCCGCCGAGGACGAGCCCCGCGGCGGCTCGTCGAAGCCCGCCGCGATCACGGTCACCCGCACCTCGTCGCCGAGCGAGTCGTCGATCACCGTGCCGAAGATGATGTTCGCGTCCGGGGCGGCCGCGTTCGCGACGAGCTGGGCCGCTTCGTTGATCTCGAACAGGCCGAGGTCGGACCCGCCGGCGATGGACAGCAGCACCCCGTGGGCGCCGTCGATGCTCGCCTCCAGCAGCGGGCTGGAGACCGCCATCTCCGCCGCGGCCACCGACCGGTCGTCGCCGCGGGCGTGACCGATGCCCATGAGCGCCGACCCGGCGCCGGACATGACCGACTTCACGTCGGCGAAGTCGAGGTTGATGAGACCCGGCGTGGTGATCAGGTCGGTGATGCCCTGCACACCGGAGAGCAGCACCTGGTCGGCGGCCTTGAAGGCGTCGAGCACACTCACCTGGCGATCGGAGATTGAAAGCAGGCGGTCGTTGGGAATGACAATGAGCGTGTCGACCTCGTCACGCAGCGTCTCGATGCCCGCCTCGGCCTGCATCGCCCGGCGCCTGCCCTCGAAGCTGAACGGCCGGGTCACCACGCCGATGGTGAGGGCGCCAAGGGAGCGTGCGATGTTCGCCACGACCGGGGCGCCGCCGGTGCCCGTCCCACCGCCCTCCCCCGCCGTCACGAACACCATGTCCGCGCCCTTGAGGACCTCCTCGATCTCCTCCCGGTGGTCCTCGGCGGCCTTCCGGCCGACTTCGGGGTTGGCGCCGGCGCCAAGGCCTCGCGTGAGCTCGCGGCCCACGTCGAGTTTCACGTCGGCGTCACTCATCAGCAGCGCCTGGGCGTCGGTGTTGATCGCGATGAACTCGACGCCCTTTAGTCCCTCTTCGATCATCCGGTTGACGGCGTTGACGCCGCCGCCACCGATCCCGACGACCTTGATGACCGCGAGGTAGTTCTGCGGTGCTGCCACGACGAGGGGCCTTTCCGCTCGTTTACTTGCATTTCATGGGATCCGGGCTACCGGATCGGCCTCTTCCAAACCCTCACCCTCAAGTTGAGATTTAGAGTTATGTCAACCTGAGGATTGATACGGACAGTAGGGTCGGTCCTCCCCCAGGGTCAACTAACCGCGCCGCAAGCGCGCCCGGCGTGTCGCGCACTGTCCCATTCGCACTCGCCGGCGCGGACCCCGATCGGCGTCCTCACCCCGCCGTTCCGTGATGCCGCGGAAAACCCGCGGCACTGATGATTATGATCTCACCTCCAGCGAGGTTCGCACGTACGCGCCGGCCGTTCACCTGACCGTGGCGACGTCCGGGGAGCTCACGTCGTAGCTGCGGCCGGGATGGCGCAGCAGCGACACCAGGACCCGCGCCTTGAGGTCGCCGTGCTCGGCCCCGCCCCAGTTCACGGTGCGCCCGTCGGCGAGGCGCAGGGTCACCGAGGTCGCGCTCGGCGCCCGCACCTCGGCCACCCGGCGGGCGAGCCCGTCGGGCAGGGCGTGCACCGCGGCGAGCGCCGCCCGGGCCGCCGGGTCGTCCGGGGCCACCCGCGCCACCCGGAGCCGGGGCAGGCCCTCCGGGGCGGAGTCGCGCAGGCTCACCACCACGCCGTACCGGTCCACGAGCGCCACCCGGCCGCCGGCCTCGGCCACCGCGATCGGGGTGCGCTCGCGCACCAGGATGCGCAGGGTGCGCGGCCAGCCGCGCTCCACCCGCGCCCACTCGATCGGCGGCAGCGCCGCGACCCGGGCCCGCACGGCCTCCAGGTCCACCGCGGCGAGCG
>ERZ777010.2122-NODE-2122-length-10580-cov-6.225748_pt1 | contig 10580 bp, 9 predicted proteins | sample MGYA00374963_ERZ777010 | MGnify/ENA primary metagenome ERZ777010 (study PRJEB29309, sample SAMN06268256) | bioreactor metagenome | isolation source: Joint BioEnergy Institute, California, USA | place: USA:Joint BioEnergy Institute, California, USA | collected...
GAAGGACCTGCCGCTGCCGGGCTACACCCACATCCAGCGCGCGGTGGTGTCCTCGGCCGGCATGTGGTGGGCCGGCTGGGCCGAGGCCTATATCGATGACGCCGTGCGTGCCGCCGACACACTGAAGCTGGTCGACTGCAACCCGCTGGGCACCGCCGCCGGCTACGGCGTGAACCTGGGGCTGGACCGCGAGCACACCACCGCGGTGCTGGGCTTTTCGCGGATGCAGGTGAACCCGGTCTACGCGCAGCTGTCACGCGGCAAGTTCGAGCTGGCCGCGCTGGAGGCGCTGGGCAGCGCCACCCTCGACCTGCGCCGGATCGCCTGGGACCTGTCGCTGTTCACCAGCGCCGAGTTCGGCTTCGTCGCGCTGCCCGCGCAGTACACCACCGGCAGCTCGATCATGCCCAACAAGCGCAACCCGGACGTGGTCGAGCTGATGCGCGCCACCCATGCCAGCGTGGCCGCGGCGCGCACCGAGATCGAACAGCTGCTGTCGCTGCCCTCGGGCTACCACCGCGACCTGCAGGCGTCCAAGGGCGCGATCTTCCACGGCTTTTCGCGCGGCCTTGGGGCGCTGGAACTGCTGCCGGCGCTGCTGGCCAACCTGGAATGGCGGCCGGAGCGGATGCGCGCGGCCATCGATTCCGGCATGTACGCCACCGACGTGGCGATCGAGGCCGCGATCGCCGGCGTGCCGTTCCGCGAGGCCTATCGCGCCGCCGCCGCCGCTGCCGACCAGGCGGGCGAGGGCCGGACGCCGGAAGGCAGTCTTGCCGCCCGCGTCTCGCCGGGCGCGGCCGCCGACCTGCGGCTCGATGAACTGCGCGCACGCTGGGAGGCCCTGGGCGGGTCATGAGCACGACGGCTGCCGCCCGCTTCGGCGAACAGGTGCTGCCGCCGTGGCGGCGCGCGGTGCTGAAGGTCGGCAGCAGCCTGCTGGCAGCCGATGGCGGCGGGCTTTCGACGCGCTACGCGGCCGCGATCGCGCGCTTCGTCACCGCCAGCCATGAGGCCGGGCGGGAGGTGGTCATCGTGTCCTCCGGCGCGGTCGCGGCCGGCGGCGCCATTTTGCGCGGGCAACCTGCGGCCGGCGCGCCGATGGCGGAGCGGCAGGCTCTGGCGGCGCTGGGGCAGGCGCAGCTGATGGGCTTCTGGCAGGCCCTGCTCGACCGGCCCGTGGCCCAGGTGCTGCTGACCCACGACGACCTGCGCAACCGACGGCGCTACCTCAACGCGCGGACCACGCTGGCGGCGCTGCTGCGCCACCGCGCGGTGCCGGTGGTCAACGAGAACGACACCGTCTCGGTGGACGAGCTCAAGCTCGGCGACAACGACAACCTGGCCGCCATCGTCGCGGCGCTGGTGGACGCCGACGTGCTGTTCATCGCCACCGACATCGACGGGCTGTACGACGCCGACCCGCGCCGGCATCCGGACGCGCGACCGGTGGAGACCGTGGCGGAACTGACCCCGGCGCTGCTGGCCGCCGCGGGCGGTTCCGGCAGCGCGGTCGGCACCGGCGGCATGCGCACCAAGCTCGAGGCGGCGCAGCGCGCCTCGGCCGCCGGCATCGCCACCGTGCTGTTCAACGGCCGCCGCGCCGGGGTGCTGGAGGCGCTGGCGCGCGACCGCCTCACCGGCACCCGGATCCTCGCCCGGCGCAGCCGGCTGGCGGTGCGCAAGCACTGGCTGCGCAACGCGCCGTCCGGACCGGGCGGGATCGTCGTGGACACAGGCGCGGCCAACGCCCTGATCGAGAAGGGCGCGTCCCTGCTGCCGGGCGGCGTGGTCGACGCCGAGGGCGAGTTCCGCCGCGGCGACCTGGTCGAGGTGCTGGTGCGCGACGGGCAGGGCACGCGCTGCATCGCGCGCGGGGTGACCCAGTATTCGGCGCAGGACATCCGCCGCATCGCCCGCCGCCATTCCAACGACATCCAGGCGGTGCTCGGCTACAACTACGGTGACAACATCATCCACCGCGACGACCTGGTGCTGACATGAGCAAGCCGATCCGTGAACTGGCGCTGGCCTGCCGCGGCGCGGCACAGGTGGTCGCCGGGCTTTCGACCGGGGAGAAGAACGCGCTGCTGCAGGCCATGGCGCGCGCGGTCACGGAGGACGCGGAGGCGATCCTCGACGCCAACGCCCGCGACATGGACGCGGCGCGGGAGAAGGGCGTCGCCGGTGCGATGCTCGACCGGCTGCGGCTCGACCCGGCGCGCCTGGCCGCCATCGCCGACGCCCTGCGCGAGGTCGCCGGGCTGCCCGACCCCGTCGGACAGGTCACCCGCAGGGAAGTGCGGCCCAACGGGATCAGCGTCGAGCGCGTGCGGGTGCCGCTGGGCGTGGTGGCGATGATCTACGAGGCGCGCCCGAACGTCACCGCCGATGCCGCCGCGCTGTGCCTGAAGGCCGGCAATGGCGTGATCCTGCGCGGCGGCAGCGAGGCGGCCCGTTCCAACGCCGCCATCGCCGCGGCGCTCCACCGCGCGATGCGCGGGGCAGGCGTGCCGGAAGAGGCCTTGGTGGTGGTCGAGGACCTGCGCCGCGGGATCATGCTGGAGCTGCTGCAGCTGACGGACATCGTGGACCTGGCCATCCCGCGCGGCGGCGAGGGCCTGATCCGGTTCGTGACCGAGCACGCGCGGGTGCCGGTGATCAAGCACTACAGGGGCGTGTGCCACCTGTTCGTCGACGCCAGCGCGGACCCGCGGCTGGCGCTGCGCCTGCTGCTCGACGGCAAGACTTCGCGTCCGGCGGTGTGCAACGCGCTGGAGACCCTGCTCGTGCACCGTGGCATCGCGGCGGAGTTCCTGCCGATGGCGGCCGCGGCGCTGCGCGCGAAGGGCGTGGAGATCCGGGGTGACGAGGCCACGCGGGAACTGGTCCCGGACGCGCTGCCGGCGACCGGCGACGACTACGCCGCGGAATTCCTCGGCCTGGTCATCGCCGTGCGCGTGGTGGATTCGCTCGACGCGGCCATCTCCCACATCCGCCGCTTCGGTTCGGACCACACCGAGGTGATCGCCACCCGCGACGGAGCGAACGCCGAACGCTTCGTGCAGGCGCTGCGCTCGGCGGTGGTGATGGTCAACGCGTCCTCGCGCTTTTCCGACGGCGGCGAGCTGGGCCTGGGCGCGGAGATCGGCATCTCCACCACGCGCCTGCACGCCTACGGGCCGATGGGCCTGGAGGCGCTGACCATCGAACGCTTCGTGGTCCGTGGCGAGGGCCAGGTGCGGCACCCGGACCTGCTGTCCGGCTGACGCCGCGGCTCAGCTGTGCAGGTGCCCGTACAGGATCGAGGCGCCGACCAGGACGAGGACCACGCCGCCCGCGATCTCGGCGCGCCGGCCGACCAGGCTGCCGAGGGTGCGCCCGGCCATCACCCCGATGCTGACCATGGCGAAGGTGCACAGGCCGATCACGGCCGCCACCGCGAGGATGTCCACCTCGACCAGGGCCAGGCTCGCGCCCGCCGCCATGGCGTCGATGCTCGTCGCCAGCCCGGCCAGGACGATGGCCCAGGGGCCCGTGCGCTCCGGCGCGGGTCCGTCCCCGCCGGCCTGCCGCAGGGCCTTGTGGATCATGTGCGTCCCGAGCGCGGCCAGCAGCCCGAATGCGATCCAGTGGTCCCAGGCCTCGATCACGGGCTGGGCCAGCGTGCCCAGCAGCCAGCCGACGATGGGAGTCGCAGCCTCGATCACGCCGAAGACCAGGCCGATGCGCAGCGCCTCCCGCCAGCGCGGAAGCCCGGGCATGGCCGCGCCCTTGCCGATCGCCGCGGCGAAGGCGTCGGTGGACATGGCGAAACCGAGGAGCAGGATCGAGAGGGGATGCATGGACCGGCCTTGCGGCCGGGCGAAAAAAAAACGAAACCGCGCATGCGCCCGGCCGGGTGCATGCGGGGTTCCGTTGGTCTCGCCAGCCTTCAGGCCGCGTCCGCCATGGCAGGTGGGCCAAGCATGTTGACGGACGCACTTCCGCGCGTGCCGCGGAAGCAGGCTACTCCCCAAGGGAGGAATGGGTTGGTCGGGGAGACAGGATTTGAACCTGCGACTTCTACGTCCCGAACGTAGCGCTCTACCAGGCTGAGCTACACCCCGACGCGGTGCAGGAGGATATTTTAGGGACTCTTCCGGGCCTTGGGCAAGGCTTGCGCGAGGGGTTCCCCCGTCGCGTTGGCCAGGGCGGCCAGGCGGGCCGCGTCCAGGATCTCGACCCGGTGGGGATCGGGCAGCGCGATCAGCTTCATTTCCCGCAGCCGGGTGAAGGTACGGCTGACGGTCTCGATGGTCAGGCCGAGGTGGTCGGCGATGTCGCTGCGGCCCATCGGCAGCGCGATCGTGGGCTCGGCGATGCCGTTGTCGTGGTAGCGGCGGCGCAGGCGCAGCAGGAAGCTGGCCAGCCGCTCCAGCGGCGACAGCCGCGCCAGCAGCAGCATCGAGTCCTGGGCATCGTCCAGGCGGCCGCAGGCGCGCTCCAGCATCCCGGTCTCCAGCTTCGGGAACTGCTTCCGCAGCTGGCGGATGTCGTCCCGGGTGAAGACGCAGGCGGTGCTGGCGACCACCGCCTCGATGTCGTGCGGGTAGGTGTCCAGCCGGCTGAGCCCGATGAAGTCGCCGGGCAGCATGAAGTCGATCACCTGGCGGCGGGCGTCGGGCAGGGTGCGGACCAGCCGCAGCATGCCGGAGGTGACGCTGAAGGCCTGCTCGTAGGGCTGCCCCGCCCGGGCCAGCTGGCCGTTGGCCGGGACCGTGATCTTCGCGGTGTGGCGCTCCAGCTCGCGGAGCTCCTCCCGGTCCAGCACGGAGCAGACCGCCAGCCCGTACGCGGAGCACTTCGAGCAATCCACGGGCTCCAGTCGGCGGGGATTGTGGCGGCAGCGGGGTTGGCTGGACGGGGGCATGGCGGCTCCTTGCGGACAATTCTACCCAGTATTGGGCTGGAAAACCGGGCCGCCGGTCCCGCCGGCTTAGAATGGTGTTTTCCCCCTCCCGCGCCTTGCCCGAATGATCAAGCCCCGTACTCCGCCCGGAACGATGGAGCTGCTGCCGCGCGAGCAGATCGCGTTCCAGCGCATGCTCGACACCATCCGCCGCACCTTCGAGGCCTTCGGCTTCCTGCCGGTCGAAACCCCGGTGTTCGAGCTGTCCGAGGTGCTGCTGACCAAGACCGGTGGCGAGACCGAGCGGCAGGTGTACTTCGTGCAATCCACCGGCGCCCTGGAGAAGGGCGGCGACGGGTTGCCCGAGCTGGCCCTGCGCTTCGACCTGACCGTGCCGCTGGCCCGCTACGTGGCCGAGCGCGCCCAGCGCGGCCGCTTCCGCGAGTTCTACCAGTGCGACATCGACGTGATCGGCAAGGACACGTTGTCGATCCGGCACGACGCGGAGATGCCGGCGGTCATCAACGCGGTGTTCTCGGCGCTGGACATCGGCGAGTTCACCATCCAGTTCAACAACCGCAAGCTGCTGCGCGGCTGGTTCGAGGGCCAGGGGATCCCGGCCGGGGCGCAGATCCCGGTGCTGCGCGAGATCGACAAGCTCGACAAGCGCGGCGAGGACGCGGTGCGCGCCACGCTGACGGGCGAGGGCTTCGGCCTGCCGGCGGAGGTGGTGGACCGGCTGATGGCGTTCTCGAGGATCCGTTCCACCTCGCACCAGGACGCACTGGAGAAGCTCGACGCGCTCGGCAGCGGCACCCCGCTGTTCGAGGAAGGGCGCGCGGAGCTGCGCGAGGTGCTGCAGCGGGTGCGCGCGCTGGGCGTGCCCGAGTCGCGCTACGCGATCAACCTTTCCATCGCCCGCGGCCTGGACTACTACACCGGCACCGTCTACGAGACCACGCTGGACGCGCACCCGGGGATCGGCTCGATCTGCTCCGGCGGCCGCTACGAGAACCTGGCCAGCCACTACACGAAGTCGAAGCTGCCCGGCGTGGGCATCTCGATCGGCCTGACCCGGCTGTTCTGGCAGCTGCGCGAGGCGGGCCTGGTCGCGGACGCCGAGAGCAGCGTGGACGTGCTGGTTGCGCTGATGGATGACGACGGCCTCGACCATGCCCTCTCGCTGTCGCAGCAGCTGCGTGCCGCGGGCCTGAACGTGGAGACGCAGCTGGAGCCGCGCAAGCTGGGCAAGCAGCTGCAGTACGCCGACCGCGCGGGGATCCGCTTCGTGGTGATCCGCGGCAGCGACGAGGCCGCGCGCGGCGTGGTCGCGGTCAAGGACCTGCGGCGCGGCGAGCAGTTCGAGGTCGCCGAGTCCGAACTCGGCGCGACCCTGCTGGTCGAGCGCGAGCAGTGGCGCGCGCAGGCCGGGCGGTGAGGTGATGCGATGAAGGCGATCCGGCTCGACGGCAAATCGCTGACCCGCGACCAGCTCGTGATGGTCGCCAACGGCGCCGAGGTCGAGCTCGACCCGGCGGCGTTGCGCGATGTCGCGCGCGCCGCGGAGTTCCTCGCCGAGCAGGTGCGCCGCGAGGAGCCGATCTATGGCGTCTCGACCGGCTTCGGCAGCAACGCCGACAAGCTGCTTGGCGCGCATCCGCTGCGCGACGGGCTGCCAGGCGCCGGGAAATCCGGGCGTTCGCTGCACGAGGAGCTGCAGTACAACCTGATCGCCACCCATGCCGTCTGCGTCGGCGAGCCGCTGCCGGCGGATGTGGTGCGGGCGATGCTGTGCATCCGCATCAATACCCTGCTCAGGGGCCACTCCGGCATCCGCGTGCAGACCCTGCAGGCGCTGGCGGACATGCTCAACGCCGGGATCGTGCCGGTGGTTCCGGCACTCGGTTCGGTCGGTGCCTCGGGAGACCTCGCGCCGCTGTCGCATCTGGCGCTCGTGCTGCTGGGTGGCGGCGAGGCCTTCTACCGCGGCGAACGCATGCCCGGCGCCGAGGCGCTGCGCGCGGCGGGACTCGCGCCGGTCACGCTCTCGTACAAGGAGGGGCTGGCGCTCAACAACGGCACCGCGCAGATGCTGGCGATGGGCGTGCTCGCCCTGCACAGGCTGGAGCGGTTGCTCGACACCGCCGATCTGGCCGCGGCGATGACCGTCGACGCCTTCGCCGGGCGCCTCGGGGCGTTCGACGAGGCGGTGCACGCGCTGCGCCCGCATCCCGGACAGGTGCGCACCGCCGCGCACCTGCGCGAACTGCTGGACGGTTCCACGCTCGCCGACATCCCCTACCACCTGGTGCCGAGGTTCCGGCCGTGGCTGCCATCGAGCTGGGACACGGAGGCCGCGCGCGGGCTGCGCTTCGACATCGGCTGGGAATGGGTGCCCGCCGACCAGCGGCACGGCCGCGAGAAGTTCTACCGCCGGTTCCGCCCGTTCCGCGGCGGCAAGAAGCACCAGCCGCAGGACAGCTACTCGCTGCGCTGCATCCCGCAGGTGCATGGCGCCGTGCGCGATGCGGTGGAGCACGCCCGGCGCGTCCTCGACATCGAGCTCAACGCGGTCACCGACAACCCGCTGGTGTTCCCGGACCGCCAGGCCGGGCACGTCGAGGAGCAGGTCATCTCCGCGGGCCATTTCCACGGCATGCCGCTGGCGCTGGCGATGAGCGCGGTCAAGGCCGCGATCCCGGTGCTGGCCTCGATCAGCGAGCGCCGCCTCAACAAGCTGGTGGACCCGGCCACCAACGACGGCCTGCCCGCGTTCCTCGTCGGCAACGAGGATGGCACCGAATCCGGCTTCATGATCGTGCAGTACACCGCGGCGGCGATCGTCAACGACCTCGCCACCCGCGCGCACCCGGCCAGCGTGTACTCGGTGCCGACCAGCGCCAACGCCGAGGACCACGTCTCGATGGGCGCCAACGAGGCGCGCCACGTGCTGTCGATGGTGGACGACCTGGGCAGGGTGCTGGCGCTGGAGCTGTACACCGCGGCGCAGGCGCTCGACTTCCGGCTCGACATGATCAACGCCGCGCGCGAGCTGGCGCGGCGCACCGATGCACGGGCCTTCGCGCGCAAGGTTCAGGGCGTGGACGACGAAAGCCCGCTGTACCCGGTGTTCCTCGAGGAGGTCGAGGGGTTGCGCGCCGAGCTGGCCGCCAGCGCGCCGTTCCAGCCGGGCAGGGCGGTCGCGGTGGCGCATGCCGTGCTGCGCGAGCGCATCCCGTTCCTCGACCGCGACCGCGCGCTCGACCGCGAGATCGCCACGGTGGTGGAGATGGTCGCGGACGGCAGCCTGCTCGAGGCCATCGGGCGCATGGAGAAGGGCGCATGAACCTCGCCCTGCACATGGGCTGGACCGGGGTGCTGGAGGCGGGCCTGATCGCCTTCGCGGTCGGCGTGCTCTCCTGGCTGCTGTGGCGCTGGATCTCGCGACGCCACCGGCTTGGCCCGGCCCGGGCCATCGGCTGGGCCGCGTTCTGCGCGGTGGCGGTGGCCGCCGGCATCGACAGCTGGAACCTGTTCTACCTCGGCGTGGCGAAGCTCGAATCCCCAGTGTACGCGCGCATCGCGCTGGCCAAGATCCACGATCCCGACTTCCTCGGCACCCGCGTCGTGCTCGAGTGGACCGGCGCACTGGCCGGTGTGGTGCTGGGCTGGATCCTGCGGCGGCCGGAGCCGGCCACCGGCACGGAAGCGGGCTGATCCGCGACACCGCGGCCCGGACGGAAGGCACGGAAACCTCTCCCGGTCGGTCCCGGGCGTGGCAGGGCTGCGCCCGAGTTTTTTCCGCCCGCTGTTGACAACGTATTAGCGCGTTAATACAATCGAACGCATGAAGCAGCGCGCCGAGCCCCTGCCGGAGACCGATGCCGAGGCCTCGTTCCGGGCCCTCGCCCGGGCGTTCTCGGCCCTCGACCGGGTCGAGGACGTGGCCGCATTCCTGCGCGACCTGTGCACGCCGGCGGAGCTCGAGGCGATGGCCGACCGCTGGCGCGTCGTCCCGCTGCTGCTGCAGGGGCTGCCGTACCGCGAGATCCACGAACGCACCCGGGTCAGCGTGACCACCATCGGCCGCGTCGCCCGCACCCTCGAATTCGGCGAAGGCGGCTATGCCGCCGCGGTCAAGCGCCTGTACCCGCGGCTTGCCGGGAAGCATTGAAGGAAACCGGAAGATGAGCCCCACGGCCGTACCGGCGGCGCGCGACCGCCTGCGCATCGCCATCCAGAAATCGGGCCGGCTCGGCGAGCCGGCGCGCGCGCTGCTGGCCTCGTGCGGCCTGTCGTGGCGCGAGAGCCGCGACAGGCTGTTCTGCTACGGCGAGACCCTGCCGGTGGACCTGCTGCTGGTGCGCGACGACGACATTCCCGGCCTGCTGGCAGAGGGCGTGTGCGACTACGGCATCGTCGGCCGCAACGTGCTGGAGGAATTCGCCTGCGGGCGCGAGGCCGGGGGCAGGCCGCAGGTCGCGAAGGAGATCCGCCCGCTCGGCTTCGGCGGTTGCCGCCTGCAGATCGCCGTGCCCGACGGCTGGGAGTGGGAAGGGCCGCGGCAACTGCAGGGCAGGCGCATCGCCACCAGCTACCCGGGGCTGCTCGGCAGATGGCTGTCCGCGCAGCGGGTGGAGGCCACGATCGTGCAGTTGTCCGGCTCGGTGGAGATCGCGCCGCGGCTCGGGCAGGCGGACGCGGTGTGCGACCTGGTGTCCACCGGCGCCACCCTGGCCGCGAACCAGCTCAGGCCGGTCGAGACAGTCATGGAGAGCGAGGCGGTGCTGGCCGGCCCGGTGCAGCCGTTCACCGACGCCCGCGGCGAACTGGCGCAGCTGCTACTGCGCCGGCTCGAAGGCGTGCTGCGCGTCCGCGACAGCCGCCTGCTGATGTTCCAGGCCCGGCGCAGCGCGGTCCCGGGACTGCTGAAGCTGCTGCCGGACGTGGAGGAACCCGCGGTGCTGCAGGTGGACGGGGCCGACACCGTGGCGCTGCAGGCGCTGTGCCATGGCGAGATGACCTGGCAGCGGCTGGAGGACCTCAAGCGCGCGGGCGCGCGCGGGCTGATGGTGCTTCCGGTCGAGAGGATGCTGGCATGAACATGCCCCGCGTCCAGCGGCTGGAGTGGGCGCGGCTCGACGCCGGGGAGCGCCGGGGGGCGCTGCGGCGCCCCGCGCAGGCCGTCGAGGAAGAATCGCGCAGGGCGGTGTCGGAGATCCTCGCCGGGGTGCGTGCGCGTGGCGACGAGGCGCTGCGCGAAATCACCCTGCGCTTCGACGGCGTGGCGCCGGCGGCGTTCGCGGTGTCCGAAGCCGAGTTCGAGGCTGCGGAGGCCGCGGTCGGCGATGCCCTGCGTGCTGCGATGCGCGAGGCCGCGGAACGGATCGCGCGCTTCCACGCGGCCGGCATGGCACCGGGCCATGCGGTCGAAACCGCGACCGGCGTGACCTGCGAGCGCATGGCCCGGCCGATCCGCCGCGTCGGCCTGTACGTGCCCGCCGGCAGCGCGCCGCTGCCGTCCACGGCGCTGATGCTGGGCGTGCCCGCACGGCTTGCGGGCTGCCGCGAGGTGGTGATGTGCACGCCGCCGCGGCGCGACGGCAGCGCCGATCCCGCGGTGCTGGTGGCGGCGCGCCTTGCCGGCGTGAACCGCGTGTTCAAGCTGGGTGGCGCGCAGGCGGTCGCG
>ERZ777010.2193-NODE-2193-length-10196-cov-115.755054_pt1 | contig 10196 bp, 8 predicted proteins | sample MGYA00374963_ERZ777010 | MGnify/ENA primary metagenome ERZ777010 (study PRJEB29309, sample SAMN06268256) | bioreactor metagenome | isolation source: Joint BioEnergy Institute, California, USA | place: USA:Joint BioEnergy Institute, California, USA | collected...
AAAACCATTTACATCAAGCATTTAAACAAGATTTTGGACTGCGAAAGCTGAGTTATAACAATTTAAAGTTTATTTGTATACATAAATGCATTTTTGGACTTAGCCAGTTTTGGTTGAGAACAAATTATGGTGTAAATTCACCTTTGGTTGACACTGTTAAGTAATTGTGTAGATAGTCCTGCAAGTTTTTCCTGATGCCATCAGAGTGTCAATGAGCTTTTGCGGTTTATTCTCTTTGTGCTACAATATCCCACGTTCTCCTTTTTTATTACACAATTTATTTGGATTAGCTGATTTTAGTCTACAAAAGGCGCATATAAAAATTAAAAGAAGTATATTGACAGAAAAAAAACTGGGTGATATATTTTAATCAAGCCGAATGGAAACGTTACCACATTTGCGCTTAGATAACAACTTTAGATTAATTGGGTGATATTTTTTGGCAACAATTAAAGATGTAGCAAAAGAAGCAGGTGTTTCTGTATCAACAGTTTCTAGGGTTATTAATAACAGTGGGTATGTGGGTGCTGAAACTAAATTAAAAGTTCATAAGGCGATGTCTAAATTAAATTTTCGACCTAGTGGCGTTGCTCGAGGTCTAGTCAGTAAAACAACAAAAACTATAGGGCTTTTAATCCCTGATGTATCCAACCCATTTTATGCAGATGTAGCAAGAGGGATAGAGGATTCTGCAATACAAAATGGTTTTGCAACAATCCTTTGTAATTTTGAATGGAAGATCGATCGTGAAAAAATGTACTTAGAAAAACTTCGTCAGATGTGGGTTGACGGTATTATCCTATCCGGAAGTCGAAGTAAATTGGAAGATTTAATTGACCTGATTGGTGATGTTCCGTTTGTTGTTATTGATAGACGTGATAATCCTATAGGTGGTGCTGTTTGGATGGATAATGAAACTGGGGGAAAAGTGGCCACCGACCATTTGCTAGATATAGGATGTAAAAAATTGGTTCATCTATCAGGTCCTTCATTATCACCTTCTGCGATAGGTAGGAAAAAAGGTTTTATACGGGCAATTGAGGAAGCAAAGTTAAGAGGACTGGATATTGTAGGAGATGTTTATCAAGGGGATTATCGTTATGAAGGAGGGTACAATTTAGGAATTAAATTACTAAGTTCTGATAATAAACCAGACGGGATTTTTGCCGCAAATGATATTATGGCAATTGGTGTTATACAAGCTGCTCAAACTTTGGGTATCTCTATTCCAAATGACTTGGCAGTTATAGGGTATGATAACATAGCAATGGGTGAATATATCTACCCTAAGTTGTCAACGATAGATCAACCAGCTTATATAATGGGACGAACTAGTTTTCAGATGTTATCTGATATTATCGCATCTGAAAAAAGAGAACACAGGGAAATAGAGTTTGTTCCTAAGCTTATAGTACGTCAATCAACCCAAGGATAAATAGAGATTTTTTTAAGAGTTACCAATAAACTAATATCCTGCGATAAATAATAAAATAAAAAATTATATCTTTCATCACCCAAAAGACCCACTTTTTTTTTAATTTTTTGCGGAAACGTTACCATTTTGGCGAAAAGGGATATTTAATATCCCTTCTAATAAAAATTTTTAAGGAGGGTGAGCGACCATGAGAAGTGTGGAGACTTCTTGCACGGTCATACATGATATTACAGATATTGTAAATCTGTATTATAGGATGCACCTTACCATGTAAATATATTGAATAAATACAAGTAATATCCACTCATTTGAGGTGAAGAAGCTATTATGTGTTAGCGAAATTTAAAGAAAACGCGAGAATTTTGAAGAAAATTAAAGTTTATAGAGGGAGGAGAAAGCAAAATGCACAAATTGAAAAGTAAGAAAAAAGGAATTAAAATTTTTTCTTTGATTTGTGTCTTAATGCTCCTTATCGTAGGCTTAATGGGTTGTGGTAGCAGTAAAGATTCTAGTAGCAGCGACAAAAATGAAAACGGATCCAAATTTAAAATGCGTGATAAAGTAATTGGTTATTCTGTTTTTGATCTAAAACAACCTTATTGGCAAAATTTTGAAAAAGGTATTAGAAATGCTGCGGAAAAAGCGGGTTTTGAGGTTGTTGTATCGGATCAAAAAGGTAGTCAGGAAGCACAGGTTTCTGGATCTATGAACCTTATAAATAAGAATATTAGTGCTTTGATTGTATCTCCGGTACAGCCGTCAGCACTTCCGGCAACGATTGAAGCGGCACATAAAGCTGGTATACCTGTAATTATTGGAGATATAGGGGCTGAAGGAGATTATGATGCATATGTTCTTTCTGATAATGAAGGTGGAGGTGCCATGGCTGCTGATTATTTAAATGACATATTAGGAGATAAACCAGGAACTAAAGAAGTGGGTGTAATTGAACTTCACCCCGGGTCAGTTGTAGGAGAAGATCGTGTTAGAGGTTTTGTAAATAGATTAAAAAAATATGACGGGTTTAAAATTGTTTCACAGTTAAATGGAAATGACTCTGTAGAAGGAGGATTTAAAGCAGCTCAAAGCATGTTAGCAGCTAATCCAAATATTTCAGCCATTTTTGCTGCAAATGATCCAGAAGCTGAAGGAGTAGTACAGGCTCTTAAACAAGCGGGTAGATTAGAAGGTGAAAATAAGGTAGAGGTAATAGGTTTTAATGGAGATCCAAATGCATTAGAGCTTATTAAAAAAGGAGAAATGACTGCAACTATAGCGCAGAATCCGGTAGCAATGGGTGAAAAAACTGTTGAGATTGCATTGAAATTACTTAAAGGTGAAAAAGTTGATTTTACTGACCCTAAAAATAAAGTGTTTAATGTACCTGTGACATTAATTGATAAAGATAAATGATAGTTATTAATAAATACTATTGGCTCTGTTAATGCTTTGTTGGGGAATCTTAATGGGGTTTTTTAAAAACAAAATTAACGGTGCCAAATTATGAATATTGCTGTTTGTAATTAAAATTGTATGAAATGGTGGGTATGAGCTTTTGCAAAGGGAGCAAGTGATAGAACTTTGCAAGGCATGCAACTCTGTCATACCCGCCACTCCATGTGAAGGGGTGAATATGCAATAAATTTTGCAACCCCTTAACGGCTCAAGCACTGCATTTTTTAAATGCCATTAACACGTGAAAAAAATGAACTGGGAATGGAGGGGGACTATGGAACATAGTGATACTCCGATATTGGAAGCAGTAAATATAGTAAAAGATTTCCCTGGTGTTCGTGCGTTAAAAGGAGTTAATATAGCTATTTATCCTGGTCAAGTGCATGGTCTTGTAGGTGAAAATGGCGCTGGTAAGAGTACATTGATAAAGATTTTTTCAGGTCTTTATCAACAAACCAGTGGTGAACTGAAACTAGATGGAAAATCAATCAAATTTAGAAATCCTTTAGATTCCCAAAAGTCTGGGATAAGTGTAATCTCACAGGAATTTCAACTAGTACCCCAACTGTCTATTGTTGAAAATATATTTTTAGGTCGGGAACCAAGAAGTAAATTAGGCCATATTGACTGGAAGACTGCGAAGAAAAAGGCTTCTGATATTCTAGAAAGGCTTGGAATGAATGTGTCAGTTAATCAACCTGTAGAATTATTGAGTATTGCGGATCAACAACTTGTTGAAATTGCAAAGGCGTTATCTCAAGATGCTCGGTTAATTATTATGGACGAACCAACAGCTTCTTTAAATATTGCGGAGTCTGATAGGTTAATGAACATTATAAAAGAACTGCGTAATAGCGGCAAGGCGATACTATATGTTTCTCATAGATTGGATGAAATTTTTTCCATAACTGATTGTATAACTGTATTTCGAGATGGACAACGAGTGACAAATACATCACCAAAAGAATGCACGGAGGAAGAATTAGTTACTTTAATGATAGGCCGGAAAATTGAAAATTCGCCATCATTTCATTCGAGTACTGGAGATGATATTAACTCTACTCCTGTATTTCAAGTAAAAAATTTAAGTGTTCCACGCATAGTTCATAATATCAGTTTTTCTGTAAAAAGTGGGGAAATTTTAGGTATTGCAGGATTAATAGGATCCGGAAGAAGAGAGCTAGCAAGAGCTTTATATGGGCTTGAAGATGTTGCGGTTGGACAAATCTTAATTAATGGAAAACCTGTGAAAATAAAAAATCCTACAGATGCATTGAAAGAAAAGATTTATATGCTAACTGAGGACAGAAAAGAAGAAGGCGTTATCCCTGACTTTAATGTCATGGACAATGTGGTTATTTCGTGTCAGCCAAAAACAGTTAGGGATCGGTTATTAATTAATAATGAAGATGAAAAAAAATTATATGAAGAAATGAAAAATTTTTTTAACATTCGATGTTACGGTCCCTCTCAAGAAATCACAACATTAAGTGGTGGAAATCAGCAAAAAGTATTATTAGGTCGAGCGCTGGCATCTGACTGTCAAGTATTAATACTTAACGAGCCAACTAGAGGAGTCGATATAGGTGCAAAAATGGAAATTTATAAAGCAATAAAGAAGCTATCTGCTAAAGGTGTTGCAATTATTGTTAGTTCCTCAGAACCGCAAGAATTAGTACAGTTAGTTGATCGTTGTATAGTGCTTAACGCAGGTCATATTGTCACTGAAATATCCAAGGACTACCTAAATGAGGATAACATAGTTGCAGCATCCTTACGTTACGCTGATTCAGAGGTGATATCTAAATGACCGGTACTCAAACTGTAACAAAGGAAACGAGAAATAGTAACACGCAACAGAAAATATTGAAATTTACTCATAAAATACAAAATTTGGGCGTGTTAGCATTTTTAGTTATTGTTTATGTTATAGTGGGAATACTGAATCCCCGTTTTATAACTGGCTCTAATCTTTCAAATGTCATTATAGAAACCGCAATACTTGCTGTAGTTGCTTATGGTATGACTTTTGCTATCGCTATGGGTGTTTTTGACTTATCAGTAGGATCAATACAAGCATTAAGTGCAAGTGTCGTAGCCACATTACTTATGGGACACGGTATTTTTACGAGCATTTTAGCTGCATTATTAGTAGGTTTTCTAGCAGGTATACTAAATGGGATTTTTATAAGTAAATTAAAGGTGCCCGCGTTTGTTGCTACATTAGGTACTATGTCTCTTGTTCGCGGGATAACTTTATTATACACCAATGGACACTCTGTTCTTATCTCTAATCAAAGCTTCGGGTTACTCAATAATTCGACAATAATTGGAATTCCATTACCTTTTATTATTGCGATAGTTGCTTTAATAATTTTGTGGGTAATCTTCAAACATACTCCTTTTGGACGCCATATAGCTGCAGTGGGCGGAAACACAAATGCTGCGATTGCAACCGGTTTGAAAGTAGATAGAATTATGATAATAGTTTTTGGGATAGTTGGTTTAACTGCTGCTTTATCTGGAGTTATGCTTAGTTCACAATTAATGAATGTGACAGGATCAATTGGTCTCGGACTTGAAATGAATGCGATTGCTGCAGTTGTTCTAGGTGGCACTAGTATGCAGGGGGGGCGTGGAAACTTATTTGGTACATTAATTGGAGCTTTTTTGCTTTCCTCTATTAGTAATGCACTTGATATTCTCAATATTCCTAGCTTCTATCAGTATTTAGCAACAGGTTTATTACTTGTCGGAGCTTTAAGTCTTGATAGTGCCAGAAGACAATTTGTCAAATCGCTACTAAGGAGGAATGCATAGTCATGAAAAAGCTTCATAAGATAAAAGTATTTATGGACAATGGTTTAGTACCTGAGAAAGGTTTTGAACAAAATGATGAAAAAAAAATAGATATTAAATCTAGGCTAACTATGTTTCTCTACAAATATACTATTGTATGGATAGTTATTTTAACTTGGATAATCCTCTATTTTTTGAATGACAATTTTGGTACTTATGCAAACCTTACAAATGTTTTACGACAAGCTGCTTTTGTTGGAATCGGAGCTATCGGGATGACTTTTGTGATAATGGGGGGTGGCATAGACCTGTCTGTATCAGGAATATTATCACTCTCCGCAGTAATTGCGGTATTACTTATTCTTAAAGTCGGTGTATTGGTTGGATTATTGGTAGCATTGATCTGTGGCGCATGTCTAGGCATTGCCAATGGACTTGTAATAACCAAATTAAATATATCTCCCTTTATTGCAACTTTGGGAATGGGATATATATATTTGGCGATTACATTTATGATAACAAATCAGCAGGTAATTCTGGTTAGTTCCCCAGCTATTCTTAATGTAGGGATGGGGTCTTTATTTGGTATCCCAATTCCTTTCATTATTTTAGTATTATGTTGCCTTTTTTGCGCATTTATCTCTAAATTTACTCGGTACGGGCGCTTTGTAAGATCGGTTGGAAGTAGCTTAAAGGCTAGTAAAGCTGCCGGTGTTCCAGTTCACCGCGTGACAATTTTTTCGTATATGATTTTAGGCTTATTAACAGCACTCTCAGGGATCATTTTATCTGGATATCTCTCATCTGCTGAAGGAAATATGGGAATAGGCTATGAGCTTGACGCAATAGCTGCAGCTGTTGTAGGTGGCACTAGTCTTTTAGGAGGAAAAGGCACATTTTTAGGAACTGTAGCAGGGTCAATTTTCTTTGCAATGATAAGTAACGCTCTTGATCTGTTTGGTGTAGAATCCTATTGGCAATATGTTGCGACAGGATTAATCTTGATATTTGCAATTACGTTGGATGGTTTAAAAACAAGGTACCAATCTCGTTGATTTACAAAATAAATTTATGAAGAAAGTACTAGGCAAGAGGTTTTCAAAAAACTCTTATAATATTAAACTTTGCCTTCTTACTTAATATTCATATTTGTTCTCAGAGAATAATTGTTCAACGATATAACCAAAACGAGATGATTCATCTAGCTTTGAACAAACTCAAATTATTGAAAAAATAGGAAATACACGAGTTGTGAATACTTTGTAAAATGCTAAAACATAAAATATTAACATTTAAAGAGGGAGGAAAACATATGGTTGAAAAAGATGTAGTTTACCAAACATTTGAAGAAGGTGAGGGCATTTTAAATTTAGTTCCTAATTTTGTACCACGTAGATTTGGGGAACCGGGATATCGTTTAAGATTACATCCGGATGATTATTATCCATTTGGTTTAAAAAGAGGAGCTATTAAAGAGCGATGGTTCTCTTCAGTAGTACAAGCAATCAATGGTGATGATGCCCCTGAAGATGAAGGTTTGAGTTATGTTGCATTACCAAGTGATACAAGTAAAAGATTTTTGTTTAAAGAAGCTGTTGAAGTTTTGGGGGCAGAATTAATTGGTGAAGAATTGTACCAAAAGTATGGCACTTGGCCTATGTTTGCAAAGTTCTTTGATTATAAAACTCCCCTTTTCCACCATCTTCATCTTATGCAAAAACATGCAGATCTTGTTGGAAAGATGGCAAAACCAGAAGCATATTATTTTCCTTTTCAATTAAATAATCATCCGGGAGAATTCCCAGTAACCTATTTTGGTTTTGATCCAAGTGTTACTTTGGATGAGGTAAAAGAAAGATTGTTAAAGTTTGAAGAAACGGACAATCGAATTACTGAACTTTCGCGTGCGTTTAGAATACAGTTAGGAACCGGTTGGTATGTTCCAGCAGGTGTGGTTCATGCACCGGGATCTTATTTAACATACGAACCACAATGGAATAGTGATGTAAATGCAGTATTTGAAAATGTGGTTGCAGCTGACCGTTATCCATATGAATTCTTGGTTGAAAATTGTCCGGAAGATAAAAAATATGATATAGATTTCATTTTAAGCTTAATCGATTGGAAAAAGAATACTGACCCTGAATTTAGAAAACATTATTTTAGACCACCTCTTCATTGTGCAGGTGAAAGTGGAGTTTTTGAAGAAAAATGGATTACTTATGGTAATGAATATATCGCTGCAAAAGAATTGACTATTTATCCAGGTAAAACAGTGACAATAAAAGATAGTGCTGCTTATGGATGTATTATTATTCAAGGACACGGCAAATTTGGAGTTTATGATGCGGAAGCTGCTCAAATGATAAGATATGGACAAATGACTTCTGATGAGTTTTTTGTTAGTGAAGACAAAGCAAAAAGCGGTGTAGTCATTACAAATCACAGTAAAAGAGAACCTATGGTTATACTAAAACATTTCGGGCCAAATAATAAAGATGTTCCTAAATAAAAAGTAAGTCCTTATTTAATATGTTTAATATGTCAAGGTAAAAATGATCTCATTGAGACTAAAATTCTTAAGCAACAGTTTAAGGATGGCATCTCTAAAAATGGAACTTGTCTAACTTGGCGGCAAACAACCTGCATTTGTAAAACTGCTTTAGAGGATTATTGTTTTTCACTCGTTAAGTGCACAAAAGATGGTATGTGGATAAACTGCTGAGGAGAGATAAACCTGTTTTTTCATGACCGTTATAAATAAAACATACCCAGAATCAGTTACACTTGTAAGAATACCATGAAGAATTTAATCTCTTTTTCGCTGAGGTGCCTTTGGGAGTGGGACTCACCTCGCCCAAAGGCAATAAACAGATCCATTCTAAGATATACAATTGTCAGTGAAAGTAACAACAGTTTCTTTAAAAAGCAATACTACATTTAATTATATGAGTAAAGGTGTAATATATGATGACCTGAAACAATTTAAATATCTTTAAGTTGTTGCTTGCAGCAGTTTTCTTTTAATTTTTAAAAGTTGTAGTATTAGGTTAATTGTTAAATAGACTTCATTTTTTAATATGGTGGTGTTAAGCGTTGATATTATATGGAAAGCAGTGGACTAGGAGAGAAATTGAAAAGTATGTCGGAAGATTAGAACAAATAGGTGGATTACGTAGAATGATATATAAGGAGGGTCCAGAGGCAGGAGTAGAGCTAATACAGGTTCGAACAGGTAGTGGGCTCACTTTTTATATTTCTCCTTCCCGAGCAATGGATATCTCAATGGCCGAGTTTATGGGGGTTCCTTTAAGTTGGCAGTCGGCAAATGGTGATATCCATCCTGCTTATTATGATTCACGAGGTAGTGAATGGGTCAGAACCGCTGTTGGAGGTTTGTTGATGACGTGTGGATTAACTCAAGTTGGATCTCCAACAATTGAAAATGGAGAAGAATTAGGGCTTCATGGACGTATTCATCATATAGCCGCAAGAAATGTAATAGCTGATGGAGAATGGAAAAATGATGAATACCAAATGAAAGTAAAAGGTATTGTTGAAGAAACAACAGCGTTTGGCCAATATTTACGTCTAACACGCGAGTATACAATTTTTCTAGGGATGAACAAAATTTATATTAAGGATACCGTAGAAAACATAGGTTTTGAACCAAGTCCACACATGATCCTTTATCATTTTAACTTTGGTTTTCCTTTTATAAATGAACAAACTGTATTTACATTTCCATCAAATAAAATTACTCCTAGAGATCAAGAAGTATCTGAAGAAGGATATGATAAATGGGATTATCCAGAAATTGGTTATCAAGAAAAAGTTTACTATCACGAGGATCTTAATACATACAAAGAAGCTAATGGTGGAAAGTTTGCAAGTATCCTCATTTCAAATCCTAAATTTCCTCATCCATATAATAATACAAGCTATCCCTTAAATTTAAAACTAACATGGGATACAACCAATTTACCAAAATTTACACAATGGAAAATGAATGGTGCAGGTACTAATGTGTTAGGTATTGAACCTGGAAATTGTTTTGTCGAAGGAAGGAAAGTAGAAAAGGAACGTGGAACATTAGTAATATTGGAACCTGGTAAATCTTTAACTTACAATCTTAAAGTAGAGATTTTTTAAAGTCTAAGAGTGTAGAACTGGGTAAAGTTTATGTTGGTGGAATTCTTCATTGTATACAAAGAGTGAGGAATTTAAGGATTATGGGGATTTCAAAAAAGGTTTTAAGCTGTTTATATGCGAAGGATGTCATGACGTCCGAAAATGCCTATTGATGTAACCGACGATTCTGTACAACCAGTAGTTGAAAGTGAAAAGTGTAGTTGTCGGCTTACTTGCAGAATGTGTGAGAATTACTATGACTCAAGTTTGACAGAGTACATTAAAGAAAAGCCCGAAAATACTGGTGTTTTGTACTTTACCTACAACACGTACCACTACACTTGTTAGTGGCACGTGTTTTTTTCTAATACTCTAG
>ERZ777010.2223-NODE-2223-length-10091-cov-761.233559_pt1 | contig 10091 bp, 12 predicted proteins | sample MGYA00374963_ERZ777010 | MGnify/ENA primary metagenome ERZ777010 (study PRJEB29309, sample SAMN06268256) | bioreactor metagenome | isolation source: Joint BioEnergy Institute, California, USA | place: USA:Joint BioEnergy Institute, California, USA | collected...
TTATATCGAAAAATTACGAGCTGGCCCCGTCCGTTAAAGTGTTTTATCAATTTGCTAAAGAGTTTTTCTCAGTACTAGAAAAATATCAATAAAAAAGATGCTCTTCCAACACGACGCTGGAAGAGCGGAACGGCTGTCAATATTATAGAAGCCGGAGGTTGTAAAAACTATCAGAGGTCTTGCAGATGTTTTAGAGCTGTCAATTCTTATTATGAAGCCTAAGGCCTGGCACATCGGATCGTTTGCTGAGTGACGAGCTTCCGGCTTCAAATTTTCAAAGCTCTATTGGTTTGCTACCTCTTTTATAATGGCGACAACTAATTCTGCTGTTTTGACAAGCTCCTCAATCGGCATTTTTTCATTTGTTGTATGAATTTCCTCATAACCAACAGCAAGATTAACAGTCGGAATACCGAAGCCAGCGATAATATTCGCATCGCTTCCGCCCCCGCTTTTTAACAATCTGCTCTCTCTGCCGATTGTTTTGATAGCTTTTTTAGCAATTTGAACGACCTTATCTTCATCGGTAAACGTAAATCCGGGATACATTACGTTAATATCCACTTCTGCTTTTGCTCCCATTTCGGCAGCAGCTGTTTCAAAAGCTTCCTTCATTTTTTGTACTTGCTGCTCCAATTTTTCAGGTACAAGTGAACGCGCTTCAGCTAAAATATCAACGCGGTCGCATACGATATTTGTTTGCGTTCCCCCTTCAAAACGGCCGATATTTGCCGTTGTTTCTTCATCGATTCGGCCTAAAGGCATATTGGCAACTGCTTTTGCTGCAACCGTAATAGCGGAAATTCCTTTTTCTGGCGCAACCCCGGCATGAGCGGTTTTTCCGTGAATCGTCGCTTTAATTTTTGCATGTGTCGGCGCCGAAACAATAATGTCTCCAACTTTTCCGTCACTGTCCAATGCATACCCGTATTGCGCGGTAATCAGTTTTGAATCGAGCGCTTTTGCCCCAATTAAACCTGATTCTTCTCCAACCGTAATGACAAACTCGATTTTCCCGTGAGGAATGTTATTTTCTTTTAATACACGCACCGCTTCCAGCATTGCGGCAAGGCCCGCTTTATCATCAGCGCCTAAAATCGTTGTTCCGTCCGTCACAATATATCCGTTTTGTATAGAAGGTTTTACCCCTTTTCCAGGTACGACCGTATCCATATGAGAGGTAAAATAAATCGTATCAACGCCTTCTTTCGTCGCCTCTAGCGTACAAATTAAATTTCCTGCTCCATGTCCTGTTTTTTCAATTGATTCGTCTTCTATTACTTGTAGTCCAAGCTCGGTAAATTTTTGCTTTAATACATTTGCTATTTCCCGTTCAAATTTTGTTTCTGAATCAATTTTCACGAGTTCTAAAAATTCATTCACTAGCCGGTTTTCCTGAACCATTTTGTCTTTCCTCCTAATTATGTATTCATGTTTAGTGTAACCGATTTTGATTCCGCTTGTGAAATCAAAAAGATGCTGTCGATGAAGGTTGTCCCCTCTAAAAAATCGTTGTACAATGTTTTATAAATCATGTATGTGGAGGGAATCATGATGACAAGCAAAAAAATGCAAAAGTGGGTTGTTTATATTATGTTAGGTTCATTGCTGATCACCTCAATTTTAACAGGCATCACTATGTGGCTTTAAAAATTCAACATGCACTTTTTACACCACATAGGCTGTTTGGTGAAAAACAATTTCTTTCAAATCGGTGCTTCCTCCTCTCGATTGCTCGTCCTCATACTACCTTTTGTTACATATTTTCCGATAAAGTCCATGAATTCCGCACATTCATTTTCGCAAAATCAATCTCGTCCGCTGCGGACTTTTGGCATCGTTGCCGCGAATTTTTTTACAGATCACGCTGATTTATTCCATAGCTGTTCACGAATATTTTCAGATCATGCGAACCGATATGGTGAACATTCTTAGCCGATTTTTTTCAGCAGACACGGTCCATTCTTCTGTTTGTATTTTGAAAAGTGCAGCTCGTAAAGGCGTTTCTTCTAAACATATGTACGAAAAAAGCATTGACACGATCTCTCGTTTTATTGTGCTCAATGACAAGCGCTTCATCCTTTTCCTTTTTTGGCGTCGGCAAGACCTTTAAACTGGCTTTTAATAATTAAATATTGCTCCATTTCATATAAAAAATGATAAAGCCTCGCTCTCGTTTCAAATTCCTTTCTTGTTTTCGGAAGCGGTGCCCTTTCCATCTCTTTTTTGATGTCATCTAGCTTTTTTAAAAATTTCTTTGCTGTATTTCCGGAATGAATGTTGTCTTTTAACTCTTCAATAAACTGTGCAATAAGGTGCGCTTGTTCTACGTTTGCGGTGATCATCGTGAACGTCGGCAGCACTCGTTCAATGATTTCAAATTGTTTTTCTCTCATTTTAAAATATGCATAATATTGGTCTTCATGTCTTAGCAAACGATTTTCTACATTTCGGAGCGCCAATCCTTTCCCTTTTTCAATGAGATCGGCTGTCTCAGGAATTTCTTTTCCATCCCACGTATAGTCGCCTTCTCTTAAAAAAGCTACAATTTTTTCAAAAATAACCGCAAAGTTTTTTTCTACTTCTTTTCGATAAACATTAAGGTCATTTTCCAGGCTCGGCATATACAGATTCATTAAGAGCGCTACTCCGATCCCTGTCACAATAATCAAAAGTTCGTTTTGAACAATATCCAGCGTTATTTGACCTGCTTCATATAAGTGCAAAATAATAACAGCGCTCGTTACAATGCCTTCTGTCGTTTTAAAAAGCACCATTGTCGGTATGAAAAAAAGCAACAGAAATCCAATGACAATTGGATGGTAACCAAAAATTTCAAAAAAAAGAAAAGAAAACATCATTCCCGTTATACAAGCAAAAAACCTGGACCAAGCGCTTTTCAATGATTTCTTTTTTGTTACTTGAATACAAAGAATCGCGATGATGCCGGTGGAAACAAAATGGTTTAAATCCATCAGCTGTGCTAAAAATATCGATAGAGGAGCACCTATCGCTGTTTTTAACGTACGATAACCGATTTTAAATTTTCTCATTACTCATCACCATCATTTGCCTATTCTCTTTTCGAAATAAAAAAGGCGCCACATCTAAAAATGGCAGCCTTTTCTTTTTATACTTCGTCACAATATTGCTCGAATGCCTCTTGCAATTTTTGGACAACAGACATCGGCTCATGTCCTTCGATTTCATGGCGTTCAATCATGGTAACGAGCTTTCCATCCTTGAGCAGCGCAAAAGATGGAGAAGACGGCGGATAACCGGTAAAATAAGATCTAGCTCGTTCCGTAGCTTCTTTATCTTGACCTGCAAATACAGTCACTAATTGATCAGGACGTTTATCATAATGAAGCGCATGATATGCAGCCGGTCTTGCGATTCCGCCTGCACAGCCGCAAACAGAATTAACCATTACTAAAGTGGTTCCTTTTTTCGTTAAAGCTTCATCCACTTCTTCCGGTGTTTTCAATTCCGTATAGCCAGCGGCAACGATTTCCTCACGCGCTTGGCGAACTATGTCGTTCATGAAGAAATTAAAATCGATGCTCATTCATTCGCACCCCTTTCCCTTTTTTTCACCATTATATTGTTATCTTACAATAACAGCAATCTTTGAAGCAAATGTTAACCAATGTTGCTTAAGCATTATTTCTAATAACTCAAAGGACTAATATACGGATGTCGTTTCTTTCGAAATACCTTCTAATATTTGTTTTACTCTTTGCAAAAATCTTCCGCATACAACCCCATCTAATACTCTATGATCGAGAGAAAGGCAGAGATTCACCATATCGCGCACGGCGATCATTCCGTTTTTCATGACAACTAATCTTTTCACAATCGTTTCTACTTGCAGCAAAGCCGCTTGTGGATAGTTAATAATTCCCATTGATTGAATAGAGCCGAATGAACCTGTGTTGTTAACGGTAAATGTACCGCCTTCCATTTCCTTCGCTTCAATCGTTCCCGTTCTAACCTTTAAAGCAAGCTCGTTAATTTCTCGAGCAATTCCTTTAATGGATTTTTCATCAGCATGTTTAATAACTGGTACATAAAGCGCATCATCTGTTGCAACAGCGATCGAAATATTAATGTCTTTCTTTTGAATAATTTTATCCCCCGCCCAAGTCGAATTCATTTGCGGATATTCTTTCAACGCTTCTGCAACGCTTTTCACAAAAAACGGGAAAAATGTTAAAGGAAAACCTTCTTTTGCTTTAAATTCTTCCTTGATCGAATTTCTTAATTCAACTAACCCAGTTACATCGACCTCAATCATCATCCAAGCATGGGGAATTTCTGTTTTGCTTCGCGCCATATTTTGAGCAATGGCTTTGCGCACCCCAGAAACAGGAATTTCAGTATCACCGGCTGTTTTAGGTGATTTATAGGATTTCGTTTCTTGGATCAAGGAGCCCTTTTTCGGTATATTACCTGCTTCAATCAGCTTCAACACATCTTTTCGGGTAATTCTTCCGAAAGCTCCCGTTCCGTTGACTTTTTCTAAATCAATATCATGTTCTTGAGCTAGCCGGAGCACTGCCGGAGAATACCTGTTTTTCATAGTCTTCTTTTCCGTTTCTTCTTTTTCAGCCGGCTGATGGTCATTAGCATAAAGACTGTCTTTTGGCTGAATGTTTTTTTCTTGTTCAACCGCCACAGCCTCCACTTCAATTCTGCAAATAACTTCGCCAACTTGGAGAGTATCTCCCTCCTCAGCTAAAAGCTCTTTAATTACACCTGTATATGATGAAGGAACTTCTGCATTTACTTTATCCGTCATAACTTCTGCAATGGGATCATATTTGTTGACCTTATCGCCGATGGAGACGAGCCACTTGCTGATTGTTCCTTCTGTCACGCTTTCTCCTAATTGAGGCATTTTCATTTCTTCGATTAGCACGTTGATTCCTCCTTGAGATTAGGGTCAACTTTTAAAACTCTGCCAATTCTCTCATCGCTTTTTCAATTTTTTCTGCATTCATCATAAAAAATTTTTCCATTGTCGGTGCAAATGGCATCGCAGGTACATCCGGGCCTGCAAGCCGTTTAATTGGTGCATCAAGATCAAACAAACAATGCTCTGCAATAATGGCGGATACCTCGCTCATTACACTGCCTTCTTTATTATCCTCAGTCACGAGAAGCACCTTGCCGGTTTTTGAAGCGGCCTCAATAATAGCCTCCTGATCAAGCGGATATACCGTTCTTAAATCTAAAAGGTGGACAGAAATTCCATCTTTTTCTAATCGTTCAGCTGCCTGCAGAGCAAAATGAACGCACAATCCATATGTAATAACGGTAATGTCATCCCCTTCCAGCTTGACATCCGCCTTTCCAATCGGCAAAACATAATCATCTGCCGGAACTTCCCCTTTAATGAGCCTGTATGCCCGCTTATGTTCAAAAAATAAGACAGGATCATCATCGCGTATCGCTGCTTTTAATAATCCTTTTACGTCATACGGCGTAGAAGGTATGACAATTTTCAAACCGGGCTGGTTGGCAAATACCGCTTCAACAGACTGAGAATGGTATAAAGCACCGTGCACTCCTCCGCCAAACGGCGCCCGAATCGTAATCGGACAGTTCCAGTCATTGTTGGAGCGATACCGTATTTTCGCTGCTTCTGAAATAATTTGATTGACAGCCGGCATAATAAAATCAGCAAATTGTATTTCACAAACAGGGCGCATTCCGTACATGGCCGCTCCTATTCCAACGCCAGCGATAGCAGATTCAGCAAGGGGAGCATCGATTACCCTCTCTTCTCCAAACTGTTCATATAACCCTTGAGTCGCTTTAAAAACTCCTCCTTTTTTCCCGACATCTTCTCCTAGTAGAAATACTTTTTCATCTCGCTCCATTTCCTCACGAAGTGCAGCTGTAACTGCTTCGATATATGACATAATTGGCATCTTTTTTCCTCCTTCAGTTTCCATACACATGTTTCAGTGCATGTTCCGGAGCCGCATAAGGCGCATTTTCTGCATAATCAGTTGCTTCATCGATTATGCTTGCAATTTTCGTCTGCATATTTTGTTCCAATTCCTCTGTTAACAATCCAATTTCTTTTAAATAGGATGCAAACGTATAAATCGGATCTTTTTTCTTAGCTTCTTCGATTTCTTCTTTTGTCCGGTAGCTCCGATCATCATCATCGCTCGAATGGGGTGTAAGGCGGTGCACAAGCGTTTCAACCAATGTCGGTCCCTCTCCTCGGACAGCTCTTTCTCTCGCTTCCTTCACAACTTTATACACTTCAAGAGGATCGTTTCCATCTACAGTCACCCCGTGCATGCCGTACCCTGCTGCTCTGTCTGACACTTTTTCGCAAGCTAATTGCTTTTGAATCGGAACGCTGATGGCGTATTGGTTATTTTCACACATCAAAATGACAGGTAATTTATGTACTCCAGCAAAATTCGCCCCTTCATGAAAATCTCCTTGGTTCGATGATCCTTCCCCAAAGGAAACAAATGTGACAAAATCCTTTTTATCGATTTTTCCTGCTAAGGCGATCCCAGCTGCATGAGGAACTTGAGTTGTAACAGGGGATGAACCAGTTACAATCCGATTTTTCTTTTGGCCGAAATGTCCTGGCATTTGCCTGCCCCCGGAATTCGGGTCTTCCGCTTTTGCAAATGCTGATAGCATTAATTCTTTCACGGTCATTCCAAAGTGCAGGACAACGCCTACATCACGGTAGTAAGGCAAGATATAATCCTTTGTTTTGTCCAAGGCAAAGGCTGCACCAACTTGAGCGCCTTCATGCCCTTGACATGAGATGACAAATGGGATTTTTCCTGCTCGGTTTAAAAGCCACATCCGTTCGTCCACTTTTCTTGCAAGAAGCATCGTTTCATACATGTTTAATACGTCCTGATCCGTTAAACCTAAAGACTGATGACGATTTTTGGGCATGACAAGACCTCCCTAGCTTATATATGTATTGCTTTGCCATTTACCGCAAGAGCCGCTTCCATTATCCCTTCTGACAATGTTGGATGGGCATGAATCGTACGGGAGAGTTCCCAAGAGCTTGCATCGAGAAAGCTTGCTAAACTTCCTTCAGAAATCAGCTCTGTTGCATTTGGTCCGATAATATGAATTCCTAAAAGATCATCGGTCTTTTCATCTGCGACAATTTTGACAAACCCTTGCGGTTCTCCATAAATGAGCGCTTTTCCAACTCCTTGAAAAGGAAATTTTCCGATTTTGACGGTATAGCCTTTTTCCCTCGCTTCTTGTTCTGTTAAACCGATACTTGCAGCTGCAGGATTCGAATAAATACATTTAGGGACTTTTTTGTAGTCAATTGGCAAAACATTCTCTCCTGCAATATGTTCTACGGCGCGTATTCCTTCTTGCGATGCGACATGGGCAAGCTGAAGACCGCCGATGACATCACCGACTGCATAGATGTTTGATTCCTTTGTTTGATAAAACTCGTTTGTCACAATATAGCCATTATGGATTTCAATTTCGGTATTTTCCAATCCAATTCCTTCTGTGTTCCCTTTTCTCCCTATTGACAACAGCAGTTTTTCACTGTGCAAACTGATTTCTTGTCCATCCTGTTCGATGAACACTGTGATTCCGTTTTGTATTTCTGTTTTTTCAGGCAAAATCGATATATTCGTAAAAATGCGGACTCCTTTTTTCCTCATTAGCCGTTCCATTTCTTTACTTATTTCAATATCTTCTGACGGCAAAATTCGATCCGCCATTTCAAGGATCGTGACTTCAACTCCGAAATCAGAGAGCATAGATGCCCATTCCATTCCAATCACTCCGCCGCCCACAATGATCATAGATGAAGGAAGGCGTTGTAATTGCAATGCTTCATCTGACGTCAAAATAGTCTCGCCGTCAATCGTTAATCCAGGCAATTCACGAGGGCGCGATCCAGTTGCAATAATAACGTATTTCGGAAGTAAAATTTGGTTTTCCTCCCCGTTTTCCATCTCTACAGAAACTGTTCCCGGCTGCGGAGAAAAGATGGACGCACCTAAAATTCGTCCGATGCCATGAAACACATCGATCTTTCCCTTTTTGACTAATTGCCTGACCCCTTGATAAAGTTGAGAAACTATCTTTTCCTTCCGCTCCTGCACTTTATCAAAATTGACTTGAACATTGGACAGCTCGATTCCAAAGTCGCTGCTTTTTTTTGATTGAGCAAATATTTCAGCGCTTCGCAATAAAACTTTGCTCGGGATGCAGCCCGAATGCAAACAGGTCCCCCCAAGCTTTGATTTTTCTACAATAGCTGTTTTCATACCGAGCTGGGATGCCCGGATCGCTGCGACATATCCTGCTGTTCCTCCTCCTAAAATCACTACATCATATTCCTTGGCCATGAAACTCTCCTTCCTTTAATCTCTTCTATGTATGCTAAAAAACCGATTTTTATAAATATTTATATAGAAAAGACGTCTGCTATTTGTCCATTCACCATTAATAAAATGGCATACCTTCATCATAACATGTTTATTTGTATTGACAAATTGTTAGATGACCGTAAAAATGAAATTGATCCGTACTATTTTAACAGAAAGGGATATAAAGTCAAATGATAAGGCTTATTGCATTGTTGATTATGGTGATTCCAGGGATCCTGGCGGTTTACGGAATTAAATTAATGAGAGACATGCTTTTTGGCATTTTACAGCCCCCGTTTCCTTATTTATGGCTGCAATTTTTAATGGGTTTATTATTTTTCCTAGCAGGATTGTTCTTTATAGGAGGATTTATTTTGCATAGAGATAGAAAACGCAATCGAGTTCAGCCGCGTTTTCAGAAAAAAAGTAACCGCCGTTAGGCTCAGCGGTTACTTTTTTTTCAGGAGGCCTTATGCTCCAATCTCAATTTATCTGCCACCATTGCAATAAATTCCGAGTTCGTCGGTTTGGCTTTTGACATGCTGACTGTGTAGCCAAACAGCGATGAGATAGATTCAATGTTGCCGCGGCTCCATGCTACTTCAATAGCATGGCGGATAGCACGTTCCACACGGCTTGCCGTTGTGTTAAATTTTTTCGCAATATCTGGATAAAGCACTTTTGTAATCGATCCTAACAGCTCGATATCATTATAAACCATGGAAATCGCTTCTCTTAAATATAAATATCCTTTGATGTGCGCAGGAACCCCGATTTCATGAATAATGCTTGTAATACTAGCGTCTAGATTGTCATTTTTATTTTCAGAAACAGCAGAGCCAGATTTATGTAAAGATATATTTTTCATTAGAGGCGAAGGCTTTCCACTCACTTGACGAATATTTCCAGCCAGCTGTTCCATATCGAACGGTTTTAAAATAAAATAAGCAGCCCCTAGGTCGACCGCTTTTTTCGTTACATCCTCCTGGCCAAAAGCAGTTAACATGATTACGTTCGGCTTTTTCGCTTTGTTTAGCTCCTTGAGCTTTTGCAGTACTGCTAATCCATCTAAATGGGGCATTATAATATCCAATACAAGAACGTCCGGGCTTTTTTCATTTAAAATATTTAAACATTCCTGACCATTGTAAGCAACACCGATCACTTCCATATCCTCCTGGCTGGATAAATATTCATCCAAAAGGGCAACAAGCTCTCGGTTATCATCAACAATACATACTTTAATTTTTTCCACACGCACTCCTCCCAATCCTCTTTACAAAATTATACATTGTTTGATCTACAAGATATTTTCGACAACTTTACAGAGAATCCTTTTCCTTTTTTAAAAAAAAATGAAAAATTATGTGTTTTTTCAAAGTTCTTCTTTTTTCTTCCTATTTTATTATGAATAAAGTCTTAGATTTCAACCAAATTTCTCCTCTAACAAACATAAACAGCGTTTTTGTAATAAATATGTATGTCGAATTAAATAAGTTTATACATAAATTTTCGCTTGATTCAGCCAGTACACTTCCCTTGCTTTTAAAGCAAACAGCCCACTTCACAAAATTCCTTTATGTGAACGTGACGTTTTTCGCAAAAGGATTTATTTAAGAACGCTGCATCATGTAATAAGAAAAAGCGAGTGCGTTAACTCGCTTTTTGCTGCTTTTCGTCCATACTAAT
>ERZ777010.2234-NODE-2234-length-10045-cov-174.410711_pt1 | contig 10045 bp, 9 predicted proteins | sample MGYA00374963_ERZ777010 | MGnify/ENA primary metagenome ERZ777010 (study PRJEB29309, sample SAMN06268256) | bioreactor metagenome | isolation source: Joint BioEnergy Institute, California, USA | place: USA:Joint BioEnergy Institute, California, USA | collected...
GAGGGCTTTTTTTATTCAAGTCCCCGAAAAAACTTCTAACAGGAATGCTCCTTTTCTGGATATATTCTTGCACTAGTTAGTGATAATTTTAGGAGATATATTGGTACGATAGAGAAAATTATTTACATATCGTTTTTATGGCCTTTTCCCGTCCCCATGACCAGTTGAAGAGCGTTCCTTTCACCGACTGTTAAAGACGATGATAAAATCCCCACAACAACAGCGGCTTAAAATTTCTCAAAATAATAGATAATCGTTTCCAAACACCGTATGGATGGAGTGGAGAAGTGATGTTGAGCCAATGTCTATATTATTTTCTTAATTTTTTAAATTTTTTCTTGAATTTAACTTATAATATTGTATACTTGTATTACAAATTCAATATGAAGCGTTTTCATTTATAAGGGGGAAGGGAAAATATGTTTAATATGAATCGAAGGTGGAAGGCAATACTCAGTATTATTTCACTCGTAATTGTTACGATTTTTGCTATGAAAACGGCTGCGGAAAATAAGAGTAAACAATTTGTTTCTGTAGCGACAGCTTCTACCGGAGGGACATACTACCCTATTGGTGTTGGAATGGCGAATATTTGGAGCAAATACTTAAAAGATGAAAAAATTCAGGCAAGCGGTCAGTCTTCTGCCGGTTCTATTGAAAATATTGAATTATTACGAAATGGGGAAGCTCAGCTTGCTATTTTACAAGGATTAGTTGTAACACAAGCATTTGAGGGGAAAAAGAATTTTAAAGGAAAACCTTATAAAGATTTGCGTACAATTTCGATGCTTTGGCCTAATGTTGAGCACTTTGTGTTAATGAATGAAAAAATAAAAACAGGTACCATTGCAGATATAAAAGGGACACGATTTTCCGTTGGACCACAAGCAAGTGGCACAGAACAGTCAACGATTGCCATTATGGAAGGGCTGGAGCTTACCAAAAAAGATATTGTAAGTGAGTATCTTGGATATAGTGACACAGTTTCAGCAATGCGAGATGGCCGATTAGACGGCGGTTCTCTGCCTGCAGGCATTCCTACTTCTGCAATTATAGACATGTATGCGAGTGATGTAAAGGCTTCTATCTTAGAAGTAACAGATGAACAATTACAAGCAATTAATAAGGTTTCAAATAGTTGGTATCGTTTTATTATTCCAAAAGGTACGTATCCTCGCGTAGAGAAAGATATACACACCATTGCTCAACCAAATATCTTAGCAACTTCTAAAGAAATAGATGAACGAATCATTTATCTTCTCACGAAAACACTTTATGAACACCTCGATGAAATGTACGAAGTCCATAACTCAGCAAAAGATATAAAGCTAGAAACAGCGCTAGATGGGGTATCCGTTCCATTACACGCTGGAGCTTATAAATATTTTAAAGAAGTGGGATTAGACATTCCACAACATTTAATACCACCAGAAGTTAATCAGATTAAATAATAAGGAGAGGGTTAAATGGAAAAAGTTTTTAACAAAGGTATGTTTGAATCTGGCGAATTTGATAAAGAAGCAGGTGGAGGGATAAGATCGCTCAACGGTATTTCCGGTTATATAGCAAGTGCGATTGCAGTTTTATTATCTGGTTTTGCTATATATTCTAACAGCTTATCAAATATCCAAGAAATCTATCGGAATTTAATCTTTCTTGTTCTTTTGCTAATCCTAACATTTTTTTTGTATCCTTCCAGAAAAACGTTAAATCATAACCGTTTCACTCTCGTTGATTATATATTTGTTGCTCTGTCTTTAACAGGAATCGGATATCTTTTGTTTAACTATACGGTTATTCATATTGATAGAGGATCCCAGCTGATTCTAATTGACTATGTATTCGCGGGAATTACGGTTATTGTTTTGCTAGAAGCGGCAAGACGTTCAATAGGTTTATTTATTCCGATATTGTGCGGGGGCTTCATCATTTATGCTTTGTTCGGTCCATATTTTCCATGGATCTTTGGCCATGCTGGTTTTTCTCTAGAGCGCCTTCTTTATCGTTTATATATGACAACAGAAGGGATTTTTGGTCTTACGCTGTCAACTGCCTCAACGTTTATTGTCATGTTCATCTTGTTTGGCTCGTTTTTATCTGTGAGTGGAGCAACACAGTTATTTAATGATCTTGCTCTTGCGATTGCTGGTAAGAAAAGAGGAGGACCAGCGCAAGTGGCAGTAATATCAAGTGCATTAACTGGCTCTCTGAGTGGCAGTGCCGTTGCCAATGTTGCAACGACAGGCACTTTCACGATTCCTTTAATGAAATCAATTGGATTAAAATCGACATTCGCCGGTGCAGTAGAAGCAGCTGCATCAACCGGAGGAATGATTATGCCGCCGATTATGGGGGCCGCTGCCTTTATTATGGCTGGCTTTCTAGGAATCTCTTATACAACCATCGTTTTGGCAGCGATTATTCCAAGTTTTCTCTATTATATTGCACTTATTTTTGCTATTGATTTAGAGGCAAAAAAACAAGGTTTAAAAGGAATCAGTAAGGAAAATGTACCCGATGTTGTACAAATATTAAAGGAACGTGGACTGCTGCTTATACCGATTATTGTTGTTATTGTTACACTACTGATGGGAAAAACTGCATTATTTGCTGGTTTTGTTGGGATTGGCTCAATTATTTTGTCAAGTTGGTTAACAAAAGATAAATCAACACGAATTACGTTTTCAAAAATGATTGATGCATTTATTGATGCAGGAAAAGGAACCATTCAAGTGGGAATTGCTTGTGCAGCTATCGGAATCATTATTTGTGTGGTAACAATGACGGGAATTGGTTCAACACTAGCGTTCAATATTGTCGAACTTACAGGTGGACTGCTGTGGATGATTTTAGTTGTTGTGATGTTAACCTGTATTGTTCTTAGTATGGGATTACCGTCAACAGCATTATATATCGTTGTAGCTGTAACAGCAGCTCCGGCATTAATTGAGGCTGGCGTACATCCGCTTGCTGCTCATTTTTTTGTATTTTGGTTTGGTGCGTTATCAAATATTACTCCTCCTGTTGCTTTAGCATCGTACACTGCGGCAGGACTTGCTGGAGCTGACACGATGAAAACATCGTTGGAGGCACTTAAAATTTCATTGCCGGGTTTTATTATTCCCTTTATGATTGTGTACAATCCAATTCTTCTGCTTCAATCAAATGAACAAGAACCTCTCTCTTTTTTAGGGATTGTAGGAATCATCCTTACAAGCACTATTGGTGTATATGCACTTGCGTGTGCACTAGGTAATTATTTAAAATCAAAATTAACGATTTTTGAGAGAATAATGTTTTTTATTAGTTCTTTATTACTGATTAAACCGGGATTACTCACCGATGTAATTGGCATTAGCATTTTATTGATTTCATTTGCCTTGCATTTCACAAGAACAAAAAAGAAAAATTTTCAAATTACTGCATAAGGGGAGAGTTTATACATTCATGAAAATTGAACGTAAAAAGATATCTTCACAAGTTTTAGAAGAGTTAAAAAAAATAATCAAGGAAAATAAATTCCCACCCGATCAACCTTTACCGTCAGAAAACGAACTTGCGATGATGTTTGGAGTCAGCAGGGCACCCATACGTGAAGCATTAAGCGTACTTGCTGCAAGCGGCATTATTGAATCACGCCAAGGTGGCAGAAGTTATATAAAGAAAGTTGACCTTTCAAACATGCTGGAGCCGCTCACTTTTGAAATGATACCAATCGAGCAAATTTATGAGCTGCTTGAAATGCGTATCATTATGGAAACACAGGCTGCTTCGCTTGCCGCTATTCGTCATGATGAAGAGGCACTAACATTGATAGAAAAGGCTCTTGAAAACTTTTATATCACTGTCACTAATCCAAACGAAGTGGGAGATCAGGCAGATGTAGAGTTCCATAAACAAATTGTTCATGCCTCGAAAAATAGGTTTTTAATTCAAACGTTTGAAAATATTGATGAGTTATATAGAAAATCCATTGCTTTTTCTTTAAAGAAAAATATTGGATTAGTGGAAAAGAGAATACAAGTATATGAGGAGCATCAAAAAATTTTTTTAGCGATTAAAGATAGAGATGAAAAACAAGCGGCTATAGCGATGAAAATTCATTTAGAAAATGTAATGAGTAAGCTAAAAGCACTTGAACAAGATTGAAAGAAGGGGCCGATATGGTATCGCAAGACATCTTAAGTCAATTGAGAGGAATAATGAAATCAGAAACAAGAATTTTAACAGAATCAGCCGATTTATACTCGTATTCGTATGATGCCTCATTTGGGACGTATATCCCTGGTCTTGTTTTGCAGCCTACTTCAACAGAGGAAATTGTGGGGATTGTGAAATTGGCTAACGAATATCGAATTCCCATTTATCCACGTGGCTCTGGCACAAGTTTAAGCGGGGGACCGCTTCCTGTTTACGGTGGAATAGTCCTAGATTTTTCGCAATGGAATCAAACGCTAATTATTCAGCCGGAAGATACGATCGCGATTGTTTCTCCGGGAGTTATTACAGGAGAAATAGATAAAGAGGCGAAAAAGTATGGCCTTATGTATCCTCCTGATCCTAGTAGCTCTAATATCTCTACAATTGGGGGGAATTTAGCGGAAAATGCAGGAGGACCGCGTGGATTAAAATATGGCGTGACAAAGGATTATGTATTAGGTCTTGAAGTAGTAACACCGCAAGGAGAAATTATGAGAACTGGTGGGCGAACGATAAAAAATGTCACTGGATATGATTTAACAAAGTTAATTGTTGGATCAGAAGGAACGCTTGGTATTATTACGGAGGCGATCCTTCGACTGATCCCTCGTCCTCCTGCAATCCAAACGCTTATGGCGATTTTTGACGATATTGTCGATGCTGGTCGTGCTATTTCTTCTATTTTAACATCGCGTATTCTTCCTTCAAAAATGGAAATTATGGATCAAGCATCGATTATTGCTGTTGAAGAGTATAAGCCAATTGGTCTGCCTACGGATGTAGATGCTATCATTCTCATTGAACTTGATGGTCATCCGCAAGCAATAAAAGAGGAAATCTTTCAGGTGAAAAACATTTGTTCGATAGTTGGTGCACGTGATGTTATTATTGCCGAAGACGAAGTTTCTGCTGAGGAATTGTGGAAGGCACGGAAACTTGTTTCTCCTGCTATCGCAAGGAAAAAGCCGACAAAAATCTCAGAGGATGCTACGATTCCGAGAAGTAAAATCCCAGAAATGTTCAGACGTTTAAAAGAAATCAAAACAAAATATCAAATCGATCTAGTTGTATTCGGACATGCTGGAGATGGAAATCTCCATCCCAACATTGTTGCTAACATACAAGATAAAGAAGAAATGCGCCGGGTTGAAAAAGCGGTGGAAGAAATATTTACAACGGCAATCGAGCTTGGTGGGACACTTTCAGGGGAACATGGGATTGGAACGATGAAGGCGCCTTTTATGGAAATGGAGATCGGAGAGGTGGGAATAGATATGATGAAACGCATTAAAAAAGTATGGGATCCTAATGATATTTTAAATCCAGGTAAAATCTTCCCTAAAAAGGGGCAAAGGTTTGTGTTGATAGATGAATAAACATCTTGCTTACGAGGAAACCAATGCTTGTGTTCAATGTGGCTACTGCCTTCCCGCTTGTCCGACATATGTTACTTTACGAAAAGAAAGTTATTCACCGCGAGGCCGCATCCATTTAATTAAAATGGCTGCAGAAGGGAAATTATCACTGAATGATATTTCCGATTCACTTGAACTATGCCTTGGTTGTCGAGCTTGTGAGGTTGTTTGTCCAACAAATGTTGAGTATGGAAAAATTTTTGAATCCTATAAAGTAGAAAAAGCAAAAAATGAGCAGACATCGCTTGTTGAAAAGTTTATTATGCAAAAAGTACTGCCGAATAAGTTCTGGATGCAGTTTCTCTCACATTCTTTTAAGTGGTATCAAAAAACAAATATGGATAAGTGGGTTCGCAAAAGTTCGATTCTTTCGATATTCCCAGAGCAAATACGAACTTTTGAAGAAATTACTCCAACTATTGAGTCGCAGAAAAAAAAGAATCGAGACAGTCAAGTATTTAAACCGAAAGACAAACCAAAAGCACGGGCAGGCTTCTTTGTTGGGTGTGTTATGGATGTTTTCTTTGCGAAGGTTAATGATTTAAGCATAAAGCTGCTTCAGTATGCAGGATATGAAGTAGTGATGATTAAAGAACAAACGTGCTGTGGGGCATTGCAACACCATAGTGGTGACCAATCGTTTGCTAAAAAACTAGCAAAACAGAACATTGCTGCTTTCGAAAAATACGATGTTGATTATGTTGTCAACAGTATTGGCGGATGCGGTGCCATGCTGGTTGAATATGACAAGCTTTTGGAAGATGAGACTGAGTGGAGCAGTAGAGCTAAACAATTTGCAGAAAAAAGTGTTGATATTAGTGTATTACTTAATAAAGCTGGCTTATCGTTTGTCAGAGAAATTAAGGGAACGGTAACATATCAGCCTTCCTGTCATTTACGAAATGTACAAAACGTAACAAATGCACCGGTCGATTTACTAACATCTATTCCGGGAATAAGGTACTTGCCTCTTCCTGATATGGAGATGTGCTGCGGATCTGCCGGTATTTATAATCTTATTCATTATGATACAGCAATGAAAATTCTTGATGAAAAAATGAGCCATGTAAAAAAGATAACCCCTGATATTATTGTTACATCTAATCCTGGTTGTCATTTACAGATGCGTTTGGGAGTTAAACGAGAAGGCCTTGAAAAAAAAGTGAAAGTTTTGCACCTTGTTGAGTTATTAGCCGAAGCATGTAATATTGATGAACCATTATAGAGAGGAGATTGCTTATGTATGATTACATCATTATCGGGGGTGGAATTGTTGGTCTTTCTGTCGGAATGGCGCTTTTAAATCAAGAGCCAAAGGCAAAAGTCGCTGTTTTGGAAAAGGAAAAGCATGTTGCCGCTCATCAAACGGGACATAACAGTGGTGTCATTCATTCTGGCATCTATTACAAACCAGGGAGCTATAAAGCTAAATTAGCAAAAAAAGGAAATGAAACGATGATTCATTTTTGCCAACAACATGGAATAGATGTAGAAGTATGCGGCAAAGTCATTGTCGCGAGTCACGAAGAAGAGCTTGTTCTGCTTGATAGATTGTACAACCGTGGAATAGAGAATGGTCTTGATATTCGATTGATTGAAAAAGAAGAACTTCTTGAATTGGAGCCGCACGTAAATGGAATGAAAGCGATTCATGTTCCGATGGCCGGGATTGTCAATTATAAAAAAGTAGCTGAAAAAATGGCCGAACTCATCCAGGAAAAAGGCGGACACATTCTTTTAAATCACATGGTGGAATCGATTACAGAAACAGCGGATGAAGTGGTGATCGATACGAATCAAGGGACAATAAAAGGATCTTTTTATATTAATTGTGCTGGTCTTCATTCAGACCGCATTGCAAAGCTGGCTAATATTAAAACGGATGTAAGAATTGTTCCGTTTAGGGGAGAGTATTATCAATTAAAGCCGGAAAAAAAATACTTAGTAAAAAACTTAATTTATCCCGTACCGAATCCCAATTTTCCATTTTTAGGGGTCCATTTTACAAGAATGATCGATGGCACCATTGATGTTGGTCCTAATGCTGTGTTGAGCTTTAAGCGGGAGGGATATTTAAAAACAGATTTTAGCTTAAGAGATATGAAAGACGTACTTTATTTTAAAGGATTTTGGAAGCTTGCATCTCAATATATGAAAGAGGGAGTAGAAGAAATGGTAAGGTCTTTTTCAAAAAGACAATTTGTGAAAAGTGTCCAAAAATTAATGCCTGATATTCAAGAAAATGATTTGCTTCTAGGTCCTTCAGGAGTGCGGGCACAAGCACTAAAAGAAGACGGGACGCTTGTTGATGATTTTTATATTGTTCATGGCAACCGTTCTATTCATATTTTAAATGCCCCTTCTCCGGCCGCAACTGCTTCCATTGAAATTGGAAAGGAAATGATTCGACATTTAGAAAAGTTCCGTTTGGTTGTATAAAATAAGAAATGTACAAAAAACAACCCCATACCCCTTCATCGCGGTATGGGGTATCTTTATAATTTTGCTTGTTCCTAAGAACAACAATAGCTGTCTGTTCTTGCATTAAATTGTGTTAAGTACTTCCTTGACATAATTACGACTACCATGTGATTCTATATAAACTACTCTAAAGAATGGAGATATTGATCGCGTACTAATTGAGTAATGCCAATCTTATCTAGATATTCTACAGGGCATAAGAACGTTACCGTTACTACGCCTGGATGTCTGCCAATTTCGATAGAACCTGTAATCGTTGCCCGATTCATTACTTCCGGAACCGTAATCCCTAAAACCTCGGCGGCTCTTTTTAAACCATTTTCAGTTGCTTCATTTAAGTTTGCCCCCGTTCCAATAAAGGAAATAGGGAGGGATTCCTCTAATTTTTTTACACCCCATTGTTCCGCTATATCAAGTGCCATCTCTTTTTCTTTCTTAGTAATAGGTTTTGCCAGATAAGGAAGATCCTCTTCTACAGGTAAAAGAATAGGACCATCAATATTTAAACCTTTAATGACTTTCACTTGAAGAGTTACTATTCCTGCTACATCAGTCGTATGCCCTGCTATTTCACCATCTCCTTGCATAGCGTGCATATCCCCGAGGTAAACACCGCCGCCTCGCACTTTTACAGGACAAATGTGAACAGCGCCTTCCCGTACCCGATTAATATCCATATGTCCATCGGTACGATCTTTTAATTGTTCCCGTGTTATAGCATATTCATGCGGAGCGTCTATTAAAAACTGACCAAAATCCCCGGCATTATGGGAATCTGGTAAAGGCCGTGCAGGTGTCGTACCAAGCTGACCCAAGAATGGGCGAACTCTTGCAACTGTTCCAACCAAATCGTGCCAAATCGTGCGGAGCAAATGTTACAATCGGATTTTGTACTGAATTATCAGGTGTCGCCATATAATAGCGACCTTCTCTAGCAATCTGTTCTGCTTCCTCTTTATGCAAAGTAACTCCTATATTCTTGTTGGAATCGAAAGCGATCGTATAACCATTAGTAAATTCAAATGGTGATACATCTGCACCACAATTTGCACAACGAATGGCCTCTTGGCCTATTCCCTCAATCTTAGTCTCCGGATATAGCGTTCCGCATTCAGGACATTTTACAGCAACAAATGGATCCCCTAAAAATCTTCCCTCTACCGGCTTATCATTTCCCGATGAAGTGGCGATTGAAGTTACACGGATTGATTTAATTTTAATGGCAATAGCGTCTCCCACTTCTGCACCTTCTACAAAAACAGGTTTAGTTACCTCATGACCGCCACGGATACAAGGTGGTATTATGTCAATAATATGGACACAAAAAATTAAGATTTTCACTTTGAACTCTACCGCGCTTTCGCTTGGTGGCCTCTAGATAAGGGGCTGTCCGAAAAGTCGATTGAATCGACCTTGGGCTCAGCCCTTTTTTCTGTTTTTAGGGTACAAAAAAATCGTCCTTTTTTATAGAATGAAATTGACCAAAAAACATTCTACAGAAAGGACGATTTCTTATGAGGCTGTCCAAAAAGTCAGGGTAACTGATTTTTTGGACAACCCCGTGGAGGAAACAGTCCCTCTCTATTCCAAATCCATTTCAGCGATCCCCTATCTATCTTATATTACACAAAATTGTTGACGGTACCTAGTCAGTATATATTGTCCCTATTAATTATCATTTCTCTACAAGTATCATTGATATTAGCTATACTATTAAAAAGAAAATAATGTTGCGCCATTAATGAAAAAGAAGCTCCCCAAAAGCCCAATGAAACTAATGAGAAGCTTTATAAAAATTTGTGATTTTTTCGTGGTCAAAATGTGGTCAAAAAAATAAGGAACACCAGGAAACCCTGGTGTTCCAAGATTTTTGAGCAATTATTACATCATGCCACCCATGTCAGGCATGCCTGGGTTGCCGTTGCCTTTGTTTTCTTCTGGTTTGTCAG
>ERZ777010.2238-NODE-2238-length-10020-cov-79.969594_pt1 | contig 10020 bp, 7 predicted proteins | sample MGYA00374963_ERZ777010 | MGnify/ENA primary metagenome ERZ777010 (study PRJEB29309, sample SAMN06268256) | bioreactor metagenome | isolation source: Joint BioEnergy Institute, California, USA | place: USA:Joint BioEnergy Institute, California, USA | collected...
TTTTGCATTGGACGATCGCTGTTTTGTCGCCGATTTGATCAAGCGCTTCTCGTAATATCGACGAAAGGTTCATACTTTTATTTCCTCCCTTTGGCGAAAAGTGTGTAATCTTGTTTAAATGAAAGTTGGTGGAATGGAAACTGTCCAGAAAGGAATTTGATTGCTTTCTATTATACGAACAGAATGGTCAATCAGCAGATAATTAAAGATTTAATGGGTTTGTTTACAGTTTCGGGTATAAAAAAGAGAATAAAATGAACAATAAAAATAAAAATGATTGACATTTTGTGCATTCAATAGTAAATTATAACTATAAAAAAGAGAATGTAATGAACAATTGGAGGTGTGGGTGTATACAAAAGTTTATATGTAAAAAAGATTTGCAAACAGAACGTTTAGATCCATATTATTATCAAATTGAATTGGAATTAAAAAAGAAATTAGAAAATAAGCAAACCATTCCTTTGCGGATGCTATGTGCAGAAATTACAGATGGAACAAGAAAAGTGAAAGAGTTTACTGATCATAAAACGAATATCCCGTATATCCGCTTGTCAAATATAATTGATAATAAGTTGGAGCGAAAAGGGATGAAATATTTATTTGATTTAGATGGAATTGAAGGGAAAGCGATTGTTAGAAAAGGGGATATTTTGATATCGAAAATTGTTTCGCTTCCTAAAATGACTCTTGTTGACGAGACATATGATGGAGCGGCTATTAGTCCTGATATAATCAAAATTCGTCCTGCTGGTCAACGAGCTAGATCCATATTGTTGAAGTTTTTTTCTTCACATATCGGACTGCTTTCATTAAAGAAAACAGCGGTTCCATCTGTATTACCGAAAATTTCAATTAAACAGTTAGAGGATCTAAATGTTGTAACAGATATGGATGAAGGTGGTGTCAATCAAAAAGAAGTTTTAAAACAGCAACTTTACAATCTATATGAAGTCGAATTAAATGAGGCGAAAATATCACTGCCTACAGAGTTTTGGGTCAAAAAACAAATTTCGACTGAACGATGGGATGTTGACTATTATCGTTATCAACAATCCGAAATGTTTGAACAGTTGAAATATAAAATCAAAAACGAAAGATGGGAAAGGTTAAAAGATGTCTGTGAAATAGTAAGACATACAGTTAGCCCTGCGGATTTTATGAATAAAGAAATTCGTTACATTGGTTTTAAAAATATTGATACAAATTCGCATAGTATTATTTCGACAGAAACCATTTCATTCGAAAAAGTAAGAAGTCGCGCCCGGTATGTGTTGAAAGAAAACGACATTCTGTTTGGAATCGTCGGACCGTATATCGGAGAAGAGAATCAGCCTTTGGCTTTTGTAACTAAAGAATATGAAGGGGCACTAGCGTCTAGTACCTTTGTGATTTTACGTAACTTTAAATATTCGACTGCATATTTGTTGTGGTGTTTGTCCCATCCTTTAGTACGATTCCAGTTAAGGGCTAAGCGAAGAGGACAATTGCAAATGATGATAAGTATAGATGATCTTAAAAGAATTTACCTCCCGGTTGAATCACCTGAAAAGATCGATTTGATTGAAAATGTGGTGAAACAATTCATTCCTTAATCGGAGGGATAAATATGAGGTTACCGTCTTTATACGGATTTTATAAATACTATTTCAATTATCCTTTAAAAGGGAAAAAGCATTATGCGCTAGCAATTCGAGATGCAGAAAAGCAAATTTTTGATGCTTTTGACTTGAGAGATGAATCGTATATTACGGAGTATGAACATGAATTGTATCCTAGACAACTTACAATTTCATTTTTAAAAAAACTGGATCAATTAATGAATGACCATTATGATCATCCTATTTTTGATCTAGATTATCATAGAAATGAAATTCACATCCCGAAGGAGTTGCTTACTGATCGTGTTCAACTAGATATTGACTTTGGGTACTTTTACGATCGTAATGCTGAAAAAATCATTCTACTTGAATATGGTAAATTAAATGATGTTTCTCATTGGATTCCAGTTTTCAAAACGTTGGTAACCTCATTTGAATTAACTTCTATGCTTCCAACAAATATTGAAACGATTGCATTTTGGGATTTATCAAAAGGACTCACTTATGAAGAAAGTTATCATAATGAAATTACCGCACCTGTTGATCAGGTTCTTAAAATTGCTAGAAAAATAGTGAATGAAAGAAGGAGGGGTTAAATGATTTTATATGAATATTTAAAAACCCCAAAAACGATTGACCAGCTTGTGACGATTGCGCATGAAAATGAGTTATATTGGAATCGGGAACAAATGGAGCTATTTGTGCGCTTAGATCCAAGTATCATTCAAAATGAAGCAGGGCTTTGGACAGTAAGACAAGATGAACGTAAGCAAATCATTTTGGCGGCAATTGAGCGGGCGTTGCAAGGCCGCCCGCTAACAAAAATTGATCCCGATGTTTTCGCTCAGCTCCCTGCTGATATAATTGTGCCGCAACGTGAAATTATTGATGTTGCCATTAGAAGCGCCAAATACGAATCACCGCGGGAAAATTTACTTCGTGTCAAACGAAAATAGGAGGAAACAGTATATGGAAACGACAATTCAACAAGTACAAGACCAATTAACAATGAAAGGATATGGCCAGTTCTCTGAACCTACTGTAAATGAAGAAGACGGAACAACGATTTTCACAGCAACAGGAGATGAGAAAGTCGTTTATGTAAAAATTTTTGAAAAAGATGCTGATTTATCATACGCTGTGCAACAATCGGCGCTCATTGAAGCGCAATATCATGAATCGGCTCCTGACTTTATTTGGGCCACGAACGGAGAGGTAAACTATTACGCCGACTGTATTGAATCTACGCCTATTGCAGAAATTCCATCTGTTGTCGATGTAACAAAAAAAGAAAAGAAAAAATTAACAAAGCAAGAACTATGGTCGTTGGATATTTATTCTAGCCTACAAAAACGTTTTGATGATTTACACGAACGTCTTTACGGGCCTGCTGGTGCCGATAATATTAGCTCTACGAACGAGGCGATCGATGAAATAAGTAAATTATTGTTTGTGGAAATTTTTCGCCTTTATCACCCTGACTATGTATTAAAAGAAGGAGAAAATGCCAGTTTAAAATTATATGACATTTCAAAGCATGAGTACATAAAGCAGCATGGAAAAGAAGCGGTAAAACAAATCAAAGCGGCATTTAAAGAAATAAAAAATCATGACGACTATGTAGCGATCAACGACAAAGGTGAAAAGTGCTATATTTTTAACGAAGATGAGTATATTAAGTTGGAAAATCCAGCAAACTATGTTGCCGCGTTTGAAACATTCCAAGAGCTCGGTGAGTTCGAAGATGATAACGGAGTCGTTAAAAAGGCGACATTAAAAGATGTTACAGCCGACATTTTAGGGCGTCTATTCGACGTTTTAATCCGCGGTAAATACGATAGTAAAGTCGGTCAAGCGACGTATTTAACACCGCGTCAAGTAACTGAAGCAATGGTTGATATGGTGATGCACGATTTAACAACAAATCCAAAAGAAGCGGCTAAATTACTAGAAACGGATGAAAACGGGAATCCAACCTTTCGTGTACTTGACCCAACTTGCGGCTCTGGAGGATTTTTAATTAAAGCCTATGAAGCAATAAAAAGATACTTTACGAGAGAATTTGCAGGAATTCAAAAAGAAAAAATAAAAGAACATTTAGAAAAAATGAAAGAGCATAGCTTTGTTGGTGCCGATAAAACGCGGAGCATGATTGTAAAAGCACGTTTAAATATGGCGATGCATGGATTGCCAAAAGCGCCGATTTTCTGGGTAAGCGACTCGTTAATGACCGATTCATTGCAACCCGAATCATTTGATGTGATCATCACAAATCCGCCATTTGGCTCCGGTTCTGTATCCAAAAAAACAGAAGAAGGCAGAGCCATTTTAGAACGTTATACATCCGGCATTGACGAAGACGGAAAACCGATGAAAAAAGGTTTATGTCTTGGAGCAAAGCCAAATAATAAAGGTGTTTGGAAACAAGTCAATTCGACAGACCAAGCGGTATTATTCATTGACCGAAATTTAGAGTTATTAAAACCAGGTGGTTATTTGATTATGGTCCTTCCAGATGGAATTTTAAGTAACTCAAGCTATAAACATGTACGTGAATATTTAATGGGTAAGAAAAACGAAGTAACAGGCGAATTTGAAGGTGGTCGCGCGATTGTGAAAGCGGTTGTTTCATTACCGACAGTTACATTCCAATTATCTGGTACAGGTGCGAAAACGTCATTCCTCTATATTAAAAAGAAAGAACACGAAAACGAAAAACAAGGACCTGTGTTTATGGCGGTTGCGGAAGAAATTGGGTTTGATGTGAAAAATAAAGTCGAAGTACAGTTAGGGAATGACCGGAACGATTTATTAAAAATTGTTGAGGCGTATAAAAAGGGAATGTAAATCAATCTTTGTAGTATAAGTTATCCTATTATAGAAATTTGTTTAAGTTTCATGAACTGTAAGAAATTATTGACGAATGGCCGGAATAAGCGAATCAACATTATCAAATAGCAATAACATGTTCAAAATAGTCGCCGAATATTACGCAGAAGTCTAAGGACTAGGAAGTCGAAATTCTCACTGCAATGAGGGGGTTAAAATCATACAAATCAACCAAACTAACAATGAAAGAAGGGATAATGTGAGTACTCTAGTCTCTCTAAAACCTAAACTAGGTTGGGTTTCTAGTGAATTATTCGATGATAGAATGGACAGTTCTTTTTATTTAAGTCAGATAGAATTAGGCTTAGATAAGATATTTAACAAAAAAGATATTAAATTACTGACATTAGAAGATATTACCCGAAGAATTGTCGATGGTCCTTTTGGTTCAGCTGTATTAGCTAATGATTATGTTTCGGAGGGAATACCGTTTTTAAGGGTACAAAATGTCACTGATTATGGTCTTAATTTAGACGATGTTATATTTATAAGTAAAGAATGTAATGAAAGAATCGCCCGTTCTCAAGCTGTCAAAGGAAATATAGTATTTACTAAAACAGGTTGGTTAGGTAATACTTGTGTCTTAACCTCAGAGTATGATGTCTATAACATTAGAGGAGATTTAGCTGTACTCGAGTGCAAAGATGATGTAGATCCTTATTATATATCAACTTATTTGAATTCTTCTTTTGGGAAAAAGGTAACTAGCTCATTCGGAAGTGGATCTACTAGACCTAGGATACTATTGAGTAATATTAGAAAAATACCAGTACCAATACCATCTGGAAAAATCCAATCATACATCGGCAACAAAGTCCGAAAAGCGGAAGAGTTACGGGAAGAAGCAAAACGGTTGAAGAAAGAGGTAGATAATTTAATATATTCGATACTAAAAATTGAAGAGTTTAATCAAAAAAATAATGGTCAATCGAGAAATAATTGGGTAAGAGTCGAACAATTAGAAAATAGACTAGATGCTACCTATTATAAAGAAATATACTTAAAAGTATTTTCGCATTTAAAGGAGCTAGGTTATCCATTAGTAAAAATCAAAAAAATCGGACAAATAAATAAAGGTACTTCTTACGATGAAAAATATAGTCTAAAAAGCTCTAAAGAGTATAGTTTTGTTAGAATATCTGATATTGGCGAACTAGAAATAAATTATAATGAAGTCGTAAATATTTCGTTTGATGCGTTTCAATCTTTAAAAAAGTACCATATTAATCAAGGTGATATTTTATTTGCAATAACAGGAGCTACTATTGGTAAGGTTTGTATTAATCACCTGGGGAAACCATCTGTTACTTCTGGAGATATTGGTTACTTAAGAGTAAACCATCCTGAAGTAAGTCCTTATTATGTGCTTATGTATTTCAAAACTATATTTGGTCAACTTCAATTAGAGCAGGGAATAACCGGTGCCACTAATAGGCATTTAGCAGTAAATTTCATAGAGGATATTGAGATTCCTTTAATCCCAAAAGAAATTCAAGAAACTATCGAGAATAATATTGTTAAAGCAATTAATAATACTTATTTATCTAAAAAACTCATAGTTGAAGCCAAACAAGACGTCGAAGACCTGATCGAAGGCAAGTTCGATGAATCGAAAATTTCCGAGGGAGTGTAGGGACACTCCTTCTTTTCTAGGAGGTGAATACGTTGGAGCTGAAAAGGTTACATAGTCATTTAGAGAGGCTATATCACTACGGTGAAACGGCTTATGTCGATGAGCTTGAGCCGTTTGTTAGAAAAGGTCTTTTATATGTGCGTGAGAAAAAGGCAGTGATCACGAACAATTGGATTGCGTTTGTGAAGCGTTTTCCCAATCAAACAGATTTTCTTCATACATTGTTTTGCTTTGATGAGGATTATCAACAATATTTGTTAAAAACGTCGTTGTTAACCGTATTAAAAATGCGTGAGGCAGAGGATATTGATGGAATTGTTGATTTCGTTCACAAAATGCCAAAGTTTGCAGGAGAAATAGTAAAAATATTAGATGAGTTGAAACATGGTGAGCGATACGAAACGAAAGCTTTAGAGCAGCATGTAAAGGAAGTTGAGCCTCTTTTCCGCGAACGCAATCATTTGATTTTTAACGGGGCACCGTATTATCAGCGCATTATTTACTATCTAGCCCATATTCAGCAGTATCAACAAGAAGCGGTTGAACAACACGAACCGCTCGGTACAAAAATTGATGAACAATGGGCAAAAGGGCGAAAAATAGCTGCTAACTTGCAGTTACTACCGTTAAAAGATGAACCGCTTGCTGTATTAGCCCCGCATGAGCCAAATATCTCATTAAAGAATCCGTTATTCAAACATATCTTCACACATCCTTGGAACCTATTTATTTTTCTTTGTTGCGTTGTCCGCGAACAGACGGAGGCGCAAGGAATGACGACCATTCGGTTTCATGCGGTGAACGACGAAGTTGACGTTATTTTAATGTCGTCAAAAAAACAAGAATATCGTTACGGAACGATCAATGATTTCGTTTTAGAGTTTTGTAAAGTGAGCAACTATCAACTATTCCCAAACGAAATCGCTCGTTTAGAAACAATATTCCATCATTTGCATGATCGCGGTTTTTTAACGATTGTCGATGAAGAATATCGCATTCCGAGCCATATTGAAGATGAGTTATACAATACAAGTTTGTTTATTTCGCTGATGGCAGGAAGCAAACAGCTCCGCCAGCGGATCGAACAGTGGATTGATGAATTGAGGGACAGAGGATGAAGCAAATCAAACTATCGATTGAGCGATTTTGGATTGAGCCGGGAAATTTTGAGAGATGGTGTGAGTTGTTATCGCGCATTCCCGAAAAAACCGAAGCGCGCTCAATTAAGGAAATAGCAAAATTATACTTAGGAAAAGATGTGGAAGAAAAAGATAAAAAGCTAGACCGTTCCAAAGAATTATTTGGACTACATGGTTATGAGTACGCAAAACTTTCGCGGAATTTTGAAATTAAAGGTGTCCATTTCCTAACAAGAGCAGACGATGGATATTTGATTCGTACAGAGGAAGCAAATGAACTTGTAGCTGCGTACGAACAAAAACACGGATGGGAATTGTTGCTTGCAAAACAACTATTGCGATATTCGCCAAGAACACGAGTCATCATGCATTTATTGTTGAATGATGGTTTATTTGAAACAAACGGTCACTCGCTCGAACAGCTAAGCAAGTGGACATTGCGATTTGCCGATGCTCTGTATCATCCGTTTTCAAGCAATCCAGATCTTAATGATATGAACTTTCTTCTTCATGCTTTTAAAAATGAAGCATTAGGGAAAGATTGGCGTGGCATTCTTGCTCAAGAAGAAATTGAATTAGATGAAGATTGGATGTTTGTTGGCTCAAGCGGTAAAGAGCCGGCAAAAACAAATATTTCTTCGTTTATGCGCGCACCGATGCAATTATTTGCTTATTTAGATTGGTTTATCGAAGCTGATGTCGGAATCATCATTTTAAATAAAGAAAAGATGTTGGAGCATATCGATTCACATTTTTTATTTTCATTTACGAACGTTCAGAGTATATCAGAAATCGAATGGTTAAAGAAAAAAGTGGACGAAGAGCAGGATGATCGCGGTTTTGTTGCGATTGAACCGTTACTTCGTAAGCTGATGGAGCGTTTTTATCCAACATGGGAACAAGGGCTTGCGCGCTTTGTCGATTATTATATGACAAAAGGTATTCGTGAAGGTTTGTTTTATATTGCTGATTATGAATCAGGCCAGCCGAGACATGGAAGGGGTTATTTAGGTAAACGAGAATACCAATTATTAAAACTTGAATTTCAACGATAAAGGGGTTGAAAAGATGAGCAAATCTGTCTGGTTAAAAGATGGGGTTTCCACATTTCCGGTTCAACAGCCAATGGTCGGTCAGTGTGATTTTTATGATGCGTTTAAAGAGTATTTACAAGATTTAAAGTCAGCACCAATGGCGCGAGTTTTTACATTGATTGCTAAATGGGGAATTGGTAAATCGCGTATTGCTTATGAATTAGTGAGCGAAGCGCTTGGAATTGATAAAGGATGGACGATTCGTGACCAATCAGGTCAACTGCAAAAAGTCCGGTTATTAAAGCCGGATTTCGCTGACGGCATTTTACCTATTTATATCCGCTATGAGCAAATGCATGAGGATCTTCTTTATGGGGAAAACTGGGTCGGTTATGGAGCGTATGTAGCGTTAGCAAAATTAGCGGAACAACAACCTGCCCGCACGATTCAAGGTTCGATTGTGAAACATATTCAAGACCATTTTCTCCCGCTTGGTTTTTCACCGGCAAAATTGGCAGAGGCAATTGAGTTAGGACAACATGAAACCGATGATTTGCTGCAGCATCTTGATCAGCTTGATCAACTTGTGCAAAATGGTTTAGCTTACTTAAAATCGTTTGGCATCGAACATTTAATGGTGATTGTCGATGAAGTGGAATCCGAATACGAATTATTTATGGATGGGATTCAAGAACAAAGTGAAGAGCGGAAAAAGAAACTAGACGGTGATGCGATTAAAGTGATCACATCAGCGATTAAACATGAAGATAGCCGCACTCGCCATCCAAATGTTTCTTTCTTGCTACTTTGTTCTCCGGCAATTGGCGATCAAATTAAAGCGTTGGAGGCCTTGGCCCGTCGTTTAGATAAATTAGAAATTACGCAGAACTCTTATGCCGATATTAGCGATTATATCGCATCGCTGCAGCAAAGCGGGAAATTGCGCGAATATCCTGCAGGTCTTGTCGAAGCTGCTTACACGATTGCCGCCGGAAACTTTGGTTGGTTAAATGTGATCATGGCTCATTGTGACCAATATCTTGAGCAGCACTCAGACAAGGAAACAGGTGAAATTTTACAAGACTTAGCTTATTCAGTGCCGCGTTTTAAAGAAAGTTTAATCGATCATTCACAGCTAGATTACATTGATACAAAGCCAGTCAATATTCCGTTTGTGAAAAAAGCGTTATTGCAGCAGCTGCCATATCCAAAAGACAGTTATAGTATCGAAGAACAACAAATTTTATTATCCGCGAAACATATTGAAGGCATACCATTATTTAGAGAGTTTGTTGCATTGCCGCTTGCGAAAAATGATTTAGGTTTTTATCTTGTGCAAAACAAATATAAAGCTGAATCCGATCATTTATTCGTCAATGAAACGACCGGTGGATCATTTAGTTTAGAAGTCCTCTTGCGCAGTCTTGAAACGTTCTCGATTAATGCGCCTAAAGATTCTTTTATTGTCGGAAAAGAGCGGGGAACGTTTTTAGCACAAGTGCGCATGCTTTATCCGAAAGACGAAGTCGTTGAAGCGGCGGAGCTTTTATATACGTATCTTGAGCAACGAATGAAAACAGAACAACTCGAAACATATATTGGCCCAAACTTTGCGTTCCTTGAACGGTTAAATCGCCGTTATGCCGTCAAAACAGGTATTGCAAACTACTTATTAAATGAAGAAAAAGATCAACAGCTTCAACAACATTTAAACGAATTGGCGA
>ERZ777010.2253-NODE-2253-length-9924-cov-6.606444_pt1 | contig 9924 bp, 5 predicted proteins | sample MGYA00374963_ERZ777010 | MGnify/ENA primary metagenome ERZ777010 (study PRJEB29309, sample SAMN06268256) | bioreactor metagenome | isolation source: Joint BioEnergy Institute, California, USA | place: USA:Joint BioEnergy Institute, California, USA | collected...
CGACCACCGAGATCTACACTCTTTCCCTACACGACGCTCTTCCGATCTCGAAAACTCGTTCATTTTTATCTAAATGTGGGCGAACGATAGAAGCATAAAAATGTTGTTGTTTAAGAATACCTGGAAGTGACCAGTCATTTTCCATTTCCTGTTTAATTGCTTTTGACCAATGGGCATTTAACTGAGCTAAATACCAGTTTGTATATAAATTTTCTACCACTCCTTGCAGCTTTTTTAGGATCTCGTTATTACTTTCTTCATCATAAGCTACGTAAAATTTTCGATAATATGTATCCATATAATGATACCGGTCAACATACGCTTGATAAATATCATGTGCTTTTCCTTGTGGTATTCCATTTTGATATTCTTTATAGAATTTAAACATTAGCACGGTGTAATAAAGAGCTTCATATAAATTTTGATATTTCTCATAAAAATGTTTTGTACGTCTAATATTTATATAATTTATATATTCATCAAAATCTTCTTTTTCTTCCAAAATACTATTAACGATGTAAATAATTATCGCCCGGTCAATTGCCGGAAAAATTTCAGCCTCGATAAACTTTTCAATCGGTTGCTGTTGAATAACGGACATAATTTGAATTTCTTGTTCAATTTGTTCTGCATATTTATCAAATATTTCATAATCTGTTTTATGATGCATCCAATGATCAACAAAGACTAATGCGTTTGGTCGATTATATTCTGCAATGTAACCTTGTAAATTTGTAAGTACCTTTTCATCTACTGTATGGGATAAAGTTGTAATAAGTAAATGGATAAGTAAAGTCTTTAAAGACTTCGTTTCTCTTACATAACCGTATTTTATTGCTACATGCTGCCAAAAAACATCAATGTCAAAAAATTTCTCTATATCAGTTAAAAACTTATTATTGTTATCATCAAGCGAATCCATAAGGATTACTTTTAAAACTTCTTCAAAGTCCGGTGTTTTGACGTTGCACAATACACTCATCATCGCAATTTCGATTAATTCATCCGTATAATCTTTAATTCCAAAGGTCTTAAATTTGCGATACCGGTTTTTGTTTTCGAAAAACTTTTCATATTTTTTCAATACTCCACGAAATGATGGATCAATCTGTAATTCGTTCATTATTATTGATAATTTATCAGCATAAAAAGTTTGTGAATAAAATACGGTATCCGCCAACCAATTATCTTCCGTATCCAGTTCTAAATCTGTATATACTAAATAGTTGGAATTTGGATCTTTCTCTTCTAATAAATACTTCGTATAAAACTGATTAGACTCATTCATTACATGGATTTTGACATTATTTATTTCAATCTGATTTATATCCTCTGTAAAAGACTTTTCCGGATCCATCCAAAAGACAATTTTTCTTTTTTCACCATCTTTCAATGGCTCCTGATAGATTTTTTCTAAAGCTGAAACGACTTGTCCCAAATCCACATTTTTCACCTACTTTGTTTTAACAATCCTTAATAAAATTCGTATATAAAATTGTTAATAATGTAAAACTTAATTATTAATATATATTTTACGCTAATAAAAGCCTGGAGCAAACCAGGCTTTTACAATTTAATTATAATTTAGCAACCAACCCTTTAAATTTCTCATAATTTACTTTTACACCATCATCCAAATCAATTTCAATTTGCTGATCTGCCATATGATGTAGTTTTTCATCATATGCAATTAACTCATCAATCTTCTTTTCAATCGATTTTAATTCCTTTTTCGCATCGCGGATTTCTTTGGATGTCGAATCTCCCTCAATGATATTAATTAAATCTTGTTTTCTCGCTTCATAGCGATTCTGCACTTCATGCAAATAATCGGTCCGAATACGTGATAAGGTTGTTTTATCATAGCGATGCATATAAATTAAGCAATTAAACGCTTTTTCTTTTCCAGAAGTAAACAACCAGTATATCGGACATTTCTTATATGTTTGAACATGATCTTTGTAAAAATCATTGAGAAAATAACGTCGGATCGTTTCACGAGATGTTTCATTTTTCTTACGCCCCAGGACATCCGCAATATAGGCAAGGTTTTCTTCTAATGTTTCCTTTCCATAGGTAACTTCAACGAACTGAATAAAGCGGGAAACAATATCATCCTCAAAATAGGTATCCGGTAAAATTGGCAAAATATTATCTTGATCTGCAGGGAACGTTTGATATCGATTTGTATCAAACTCCCCACCTGCATAAATCAAACCTTCCTCATCAAGAGAATATCGACCAAAAGCACAGCCGATAGCATAGGAAATAAAACTCTTAATCTCACGTTCCAAATCAGCTCTACGCACAGTAACATCCTTGTTAGCTACATCTGGTTTCAACTCATCTTGTAAACCATAAATTTCAATAAAAATTCGATTAAGTTCCTCTTCATTTACTTTCAATTTATAAAATTGACTCTCGGTAAACTGTTCCCATTGTTCAAATGATGAATTTATTTTATTTGAAGAGAATTTTAATAATGGATGCTTTAAGAAACCCCAAGATGTTTCAAAAGAATCCCAATCGGTTTTAGAAATCTCAATATTTTCATTTACAATACTTACAATACCTTTGTTAGTTTTTAATTCCTTGAAAGGCATTTTTGCAACTGTACCATTAGTATAATGTAATGTTGGCATGGTGAATTCTGCTAAATAATTAAATACTTTACTGTTTAAATAAGCCAACATTTCAAGTAGATTTTCACCAAAATAACAAGGACCAGTAGCATCGAATAGAAAGCCTTCTGGAAAATAACGTGCCCCGAATTGTCCCATAGTTAAGTCTGACCAACTTAAACCCTCTTTAAAATAAAATTTCTCATTTCTGATATTAGCCCTTGAGCTGGATTTTAATTCTTTACCATTCTCCTCCCAGTTAATAAAATATTCCTGATTTCCATACCACTTTCTAAATCTGCCACCCTTATTGATTGGGAACCACTTGCTGCCTTTTTTATAATAATCAATTTCAAACCAAAATCGAAAATATAAATTATTATTTCCTGTATCCAAACCTTTTTTTGAATACCCAACAGCATTTATTTTTTTGCTATTCCGAAAAATAGAAATAACAGCATCAGAAATCCAATATACAATAGGACTGCCTGGGATATCTTTAGTATATTGTTGATTAAATGAGTATCTGTATGAAATTGAAGGATTTTGTACAGCTTCTTTCGCTCTTTCTTTTTTTTGAATTGCATGATCACTATCAACTAACCTTATAAAAGAGCCTTTAACATTTTCTAAGTTTACATTCCTAAATACAAATGCTGTTGTTTGAACCACTTCCCCCCCAATTTCTGTAAATGCACGCGGACCTAAATGAAGCATAGTATCAATAAACTTATTTGAAATAATTTTTTTTCTTAATTTTTCATATGATGTCAAGAACATCCAAGCATGTTGATTAATAGCTGCGTAAAAACTATTTTTCTTTAAATATTGGTCGATTTCCATAAAAGCTGCAAATAAATCAGATTTTGATTCTGGATACTCTTTACTTAAATATGTCGAAAGCTCCTTATTCATATTTCTAGAGCCCATGTAAGGAGGATTCGTTACTAATACATCATATTGCTGCTTCATAATTTTCGTTTGCTTAATAAGCTTTGGTAACAAATCTAGAATTTTCTCTCGCATTTTATCATTAAATAAATCTCCCGCTGGATTTGACTGTATTTCTTCTAGTCTTTCTGTGAATAATTCTACATTTGACTCGGTCAATTTAATTAAAGAGCCAATCGTTTTCGCATCTTTAAACTGATTGAAGAATGATTCAACTTTGGAATTTCTCTCATCATGTTGTTCTCCTGCTATAAATTTTATATCCTCTTCTGTAAGTGAATTTGTCTCTTGAATAGATGCCAAATTAAGTTCCAATCCGTCTCTCTTAATACTTCTTAAAAATTGGGCATTGTACTCCATAGCTTTCATAACAACTGAAAAACAAGCTAATTGGTATGCGCGATCATCAATATCTAATCCATATAAATTGTTTTCAAGAATTAACCTAGGAATATCTCTTTTAAAATAGCCTTTTTTGCTGTAAATTTCATAGAGCACATCAAACATATACACTAATATATGGCCACTTCCCATAGCAGGGTCAAAGCATTTGATGTCTTCTACCTTTAGATTTTTATTTATAGATGGTGAAATTTTTTCCTCAAAATCTTCTTCATGCTCAATAAAAAACTCCCAATTATCCTTTAAATCGTTGTCTTCTGGATGAGATTCAACCCATAAACGCCCAAGTGCATTTTGGACCATATAGCGAACAATCCATTCAGGAGTGAACAATTGAGTAACATAAGGAATTTCTTCTGCTTTATATTTCTTTTTCTCTTTAAATACTCGGTCTTTTTCTTCTGCAATATAAAATTGATATAACCAACCAATAATTTCAATTTTGGTCCAATCTTCTTCAGGAATTACGTCGGTATTCGTCATTTCACGTACAAAAGAATCTGGACTAAGTAAACCTTCCGGGAAAAGAATCTCAGTATAATCTTCAATTGTTTCAAACATAAAAGGCATATAGCGGTTCAAGTCATTACAATGAACTTTTATCAAGTATTTAAATAACTCATCGGTTTTATTATTAAGTTTTAATTCATACACATATTCTTTATCAATATCCAAATCCAACGATAAAGCTTCTTTCATCATATCTGGTTCTGAACTAGCTGGATTAGAAGAAGAAAGTACACGAATTTTTGTTGGTAAATAATCATTCACTTCCATAAAACGTAAAGCTATGAAACGGTTAAACCAAGTATATGCAGTCTCTTCCATTACTTGGTCAAAACCAATTTCTTCGATACGAGCTATTAATTTATTCCGCTGTTTCCGTTCAATATCGGAAAGCTGTCTGCCATCAATATAGATGGCATCCGAGCTTTCCACATTTGCTTTTTGTATTGAATCTCTCGTAATTCCAATTTTTCGGGCTTGCAATTCGACTTTTTCTAGCAACTCACGCCTTGCTTTCGTCGCAAAATTTTTCAACGCTGTCTTATTCAACTCATTTTCACCCTTTACTCAATAAACTCGATTTGTTTGTTTGCTCTTATAATCTTTTTTAATTTATTCGACAAAGTATTAATATATTTATCGACGTCTTCTTCAGTGGATAAGGTTGTTATTTGAACAAGTTCAGTCAATTTAACTTTTTCTGTTTTTACAACCGGTGGTGTGTCGACAGGAATTATAGGATCTATAGGATCTTCTCCAACTTTGTCATTTTCTTCCTCTTCTTTCCGACGTTTCCATGCTTCAATTTCCCTTAAGATTTCCCTTGAGGTTCTTTCCTTAAAATTCGTGCTTTGTGATATAGTCGCATCAACTTTAAATATGTCATTATATGCTTCTAAAGATGCGTTAAGTTGCTCATAGAAGGTTTCAACTTTTTCTTTTGTTTCTTTAGATACACCATATTGATTAGCAAGTAACGAAAGTTCCTCATAGTCGACTTGAATTTTTTGTTTAGCATTTTCAACACTTATTGCTAGAGCTTTTTCTAATTCTTCCTCAAAAATATTTACAAGTTCAGGTATATCTTTGATTTCATTATAAGGAATCGGGTTTTTTAGAATTTCTTGTAAACGTGTCATAGCCTTGCTTAATTCATCACTAGAAAAATACCTCTCCATTTCATTATATTTTTCAAGTGTCGCAAGTCCCCGATCAAAGATATCTTTTTGATTGCTAAAGAAGTGCTTCACCAGTTCGACATCTTCTACCCAGTATGCTAAATCGTCTTCCAAATCTTTTAAACGAGTAAAGAATGTAACATTATCAATGCTCTTATCGAATTGATCAAAATACTCTAGACCTTTGTCTAGTAAACTTTCGCCAGGATACGGTCGACCTTCATAACGGTTCTTATAAGCATAAATTTCATCTACTTGTTTACTAATGAGGTCCCGAATATATTTGACTAAACTGTCTTCATCTGTTGGTAAATCTGTTTGGTTAAACACATCTCGACAAACTCTTCTCGCTGCACGAATTAACGATTCGTCCACTTTTTCCCGTTTTGTAATAATCGCCCGATCTGCCTCTTGCGCCTTTGTAAAAACAGTCATTAATGTGTTTGCATCAGTTTCCGGTTCTAAATACTCTGCATTGTAGCGAATTCGAATACGTTGTTCTTTTAATAGTTCAGCAATTAGTGCAGCTATGTCTAATGTTTTCCATCCATACGGTTTATCACTATATCGGTCATAAATAATTTTTACTCGGACTTGTTTTTTAATTTCATTTTGTAAATTAATGAAATCGTAAACTTCTTGTAATGCTAATTCATTAGGTTTTGTTTGTAATGATTTATCAAAAGTAATTTGATCATCACTTACCGTTAATCTGGCTTTTAACTCTCGCTCATTTTCGATATGGCTTGTAATGTAGTGTAATTTTGTATATACATTTTCAACTAATAAAGCAAATCCATTATTGATTTTTTCTTTTGCAGTAGTTCCTTTGATTTCTGCCTTTTCTCCGTTAATATAGAAGTAACCTTCTTTAATCGCGTCTTCCAACAGTTCTCGAACTCTTCTCCGACGTTCTCGAGCCTCAACCTGTTTGTTGTTTAGAATATTTTGGATGTTTTCCGGATATTCTTGAGGATTTCTTTTACCGCGATAAGTTTCGATTTTTAATGCTTCTTCCATCTCCTCAACATAGGATTCATTACCTTCAAGTTTAATAATCATTTCTCCACTGCCAGAGCTCATCATCATAAACTCCTGCTCTGATTTATGATAATGTTCGGAGAGAGGAGACAGTATTTGGATTCCAATACTTGCTGTTTGACTTCCGTATGTTTTTTCATCCATTTTTTGATTAAATGAAAATGAATATTCCTTATTATACGTATAACGTTTTACATCATAGATATCCTGAAAGATATAATTTGCAAGTTCCCGTTTTACTCTTTCTTCTTCAATAGAAACTTGTTTAATTTCTCGGTTGATATCTTGCTCATCATCTGTTAAGAAAATATATTGTTCACCGTGTTTTTGAATTAACGTTTGTGAAATTAATTTCCTTAATGCAACTTTAATTTTTTCTTTTAGCTGCAGTTTATCTTCATCAACATGTGTAATCATTAATGTAGCAATATTGTCAATATTGCTTGGCAATTCTTTAATGTATTTAATCATGAACAATACTTTTAACAAATCAATATTAAATTCATCATCTTTTAGCGCTGGATTTTGATATGCACCTTCAATCACTCTTGAAACAGAAGGTGTTAAAAACTCTCGAATTGTATCATAGAAAGCATAAAATGGGATTAACGTTCCTTCCTCTGCATCTTTATAACGAAGACCAGCTTCTTTAAATGCGGATAACATAGAACGTTCTCCTTCAGATAAATGTTTACCTGATGAACCGTGTTTTCTCACTTGTTCAAATACATTTTGAAGTAACTTAAATTGATATGGGATAAAAGGATATACTTCTGCAAATTCTTGATCACTTTCGTATCCTCGTAAATCAGCAGTACTTTCACGGAAACTGATTAGGTTTTTTAATATAGCGCTTTTTTCATGATATAGCAATTTTAGGCGTTCATGTACATAATCCTTTTTTTCCAACACACGTTTTTTAATAACTTCATCAACAGAAATGGAAGATAAAGATAATCTAGTATCAAAACGACCTTGAATTCGTGAAAAATCATCACCTTTAACTTTAATAAGTGAATCGATACTTTCCTGTGCAGTAACAATTATCCATACTTTTCCTTCACAATACGTTCCCAAGTCTTCTGTAACAGTTTGTAAGTTCAACATTAAATCTCTGCTGTCACCAATATATTGACCGATTTCGTCAACAAGGAAAATAAGATGAAAATTCTTTCCTTTACTATCGATATATTCCTTAACTTCTTTAGCGAACTTATCAATACTTACTTCAACACTATGTACACCATGTTCATACCAATTTCTAGCAGCTTCTTCAGACATATTTGTCACTTTAGTTAATGCACCGATTACATAATCCTCATCGAAATGGAATGTATTTCGTCTACTTTCCCAATCTTCACCGGCTAGCGCTTTGAATTCTTTTTTAAACTCATCGAACAACCTTTGTTTATCCAAATATTTTTCCATTTCAGCTATGCCAAGATGTTCACCATAATAGCCACGATGCTCATTAAAAACTTTTAAAAACACACGTAAAATCGCATCTTCCTTTGATTTATTGTTCAACGGGCTTTTTGAGTCAATGTTAAAAAGAATGACTTCCGTTTCAACATCAGCCGTTCTTTTCATATTGGCATAAACTAGTGGATCTTTAATCTTTTCTTCAAAGAAATCTACTGGTCTTTTTCCTTTAACTTCCTTATTTTCTAATAGATATGCTAAAATTTTTAATAAGTGAGATTTACCGGATCCAAAGAAACCGGAAATCCACACACCCATTTTATCGGTTTTACCATTAATCCCTCTTTGATAATTTTCATAGAACTTTGAAAAATGTTTGTGAAGCTCTTGGGTTACAACATATTCTTCAAGTTCGTTTGCAATATCCTCCTCAGAAGTTTGCGCAACCTTAATAACGCCTCTTATATCTCTTTCTATATCTTTTAAAAATAGTTCTTTAAGCTTCATGAATATCCCCCTTTTCATCTACTAACTGAAATGCACGATAATAGTTTTCATCCTTAAACTTGCCGAATAACTCCAATGATTGACCGGTATATTTACCCGGATAGAAAAGAATAACAGGAATTTTATCTAAAACTTCTTGCAGGTTGTTTAATATCGTATGCGAACGAACAAATGGGTAAACTTTTCCAACGCCCGTTAGAAACACAACATTATAGCCTTCTACTTCAGTTTTTATTTTATCGAGGAAAATAGATGGCTGGGCAAAATTTGTCATAGCATTATATAAAAATTCCTTTCCCTTTTTCTGTTCTAGGTCGAATATTTTGTCTAATATTCCTTTTTCATTTGCAATATCTAACATCATTTTATACAGATCAAATTCAATAATCTTTCTTTCAGAGGTAGGCCGGCTAAAATATTTTTTTATGTATTCAATATGCTCCCTGACGATTAATTCATCTTTTGGGTCATAATCAAAAACATAAAAACTTATCTCGTTACCTAAACCGCGTCCTTTAATAAAGGTTTCATCTTCAATTTTCGGTATAATTTTGTTTAATCGTTCATAAATATTTAGTTTTCTTAACACTATTGATCACCCATTAATTCAATATATTGACCATCACCAATTGATCGAAGATGACTTTTCAATTGATCATCTATGATTAATCGCTTTAATTCACCAGTTTTTCTGTCTGTTAGTATTCCCATTTCTTCTAGCATTCGCATATATACTTGTTTTAGTCTTTGTATCGTAGAATCTGACCAGCTTTTCAAAGTATCATTTTGTTCGGCTTTATAAGTAAAAAATGCATTTAAATCTTTCTTCTCAAGGTTATAATTATTCGATTTGAATTTTTCTTTTATAACTTCATTCATAAATTCATAAAAAAGTCGATCAGTTTTTAGAATGGAATAAAAGTTGATGACCTTGCTAATGTCTATTGATTCATGAATAACAAAACACCTTAATGTCTCATCTAGAACGTTGACACGAGGCAAAAGATATCGAAGTCGTCTTTTCAAACTAGAAACTTTTTCCTGTTGAAGGATATTTTCATCAATTACTTTTTCTTTTATCTCCTCATCAGTAAGTCCTTGTTCTTTTAATTTCACTATTTGTGAAAATTCATATAGCAAAAATTGTGCACCATTTAACGTGGTTGTATATTTATTATCACTTTCCATTGAATCACCTTTCAATTGAACATATATGTTAAACATTAAAATATATTTGATTATTACTCAACTTTCGCACACAGTAATATTTAAGCATTGCTTGATATAATTAGGTA
>ERZ777010.2268-NODE-2268-length-9841-cov-187.313407_pt1 | contig 9841 bp, 4 predicted proteins | sample MGYA00374963_ERZ777010 | MGnify/ENA primary metagenome ERZ777010 (study PRJEB29309, sample SAMN06268256) | bioreactor metagenome | isolation source: Joint BioEnergy Institute, California, USA | place: USA:Joint BioEnergy Institute, California, USA | collected...
TTCGATAATTAATGGAGAAATAGCCGTGAATCATCATATCTCTCATGCCAGCCATAGGGTTGTTTTACATACACCACCCTTCATATTTAGAAAAAAAATCACTTTGCCCTCCGACATTTAAGATTCCTCTCTATAGAAGTGTTGATATCTTATGCTCTACAGCCTTTCTTTGATAACTATTTGTCAAGTAGATTTATTAACTACATAAACTAAAAGTTTTAACTTATAACCGAATGAAACGGCATGTCCCTTATTTTTGGATAAAGTAGGCCTATATATACACCCCAAACAATATCAAAAGTCATCAAAAATATTTGTCGAATTCTGTTGTAAAAAACAAAAAAGACAGAAGCTATGACAACTTCTGCCGGAAATGAATAATTAACCATTTATCTTCTCTGGAATCCTTGCAAGCTTAATTCTGCCTATAAACCGCTCCTAACCCTTTAATCGTCTTATTCGAATCGACATCATCGTGTGGGATTAATAAGTATACCCATTCTTTGCCGCCGTTTTCGCGGGCGTGTTTAGAAGCGTGTTGGCACCAGGTGATGGCAGCTTGGGCTTTCAGTGCTACTTCCTGGTCTTCTTCGATTCTGTTTGTTGCCTTGATTTCGCATAAATACATTTTTTCATCTGTTTCAACAATGAAATCCGGGATATATGCTTGTGTTTGATTATAGTAAATTTTGATATGATTTTGCGTTGGTTTCAGCCATTTTAAAACGGACGGATCGCTTTCACAAATTACGGCAAATTTTCGTTCAGCGTCAGATTCAAATTTTTGTGTTCGGTACAGGCATTTCTTAAAGCCACCAAAACACATGCTGCGAATCGCTGCTTTATTTGCTACTGGCTGTCGGAAATCACGTACTTCCTCATTGGCGTCCACGGCTACGCTGCTGCTTTTTAATGTATCAAAACCAACTCGAACGATGACCTCATAATTTGTCGGCTCTTCATAATAATGTTCTTTCATCTGCGCATAAATCAACTGTGCTAAACGTTTTTGATTGTAAATAACGACATTTTTTACATCGTCTTCTGTTTTTAAATAACTGCGAAGATAAGAAATCAACTGTCCTGACAGCTTATACAACAATTCAGCATGATCTTCATAAGAAACAGCCTGATAATCCATTAGATGAAAGACAAGATAATCTTCTAAACTCTCTTCTGTTGTATTTACATCTTTTTTAATTTGTAACACTTCTCTTTGATGAGTACGCAAATGCTCAATCAAAATATTTTCAGCAACTGGTTGCAGTTTCGGAATTAAGCTGCAATCTAAATCAAAATCGTGATAGCCCCATGAAATTTCTCCGGTCGGTTGCAAGATGATTCTCGGGATTTCAATGGACAGATCAGGAAGTAAATCAACTGCTTTTGCAACCATTTCCTCAATCACTTTTTCGGGTTCTTCCTCAAATAAAGACAACTGGGATACCGTATAAGTTTCCTTAACATCACTAATAATTTGTTGTTGAACGGCAGGATCTTTTAGTTGTTTAGAACTATATAACGTTTGTTGCTTGGCAATGACTCTTACAACGGATTCCGCAATATTTTTCTTGATTTCTAGTTTCTTTTCCTCTTCAGGAGTGGTGGATTCCTTCCTTCCAACTAACTCATCGATTAGTGATGTTTCTACGTTCGACTCGATTGTGATTAATTTCTTTTCTGTCTGTGCCACATCACGGCCAATGACAACCCCGCGACGAATAATGGAATTCGGATTATTCGCCTCATCAATAATTTCTTGGAATTTATCATGAGCAATAATTGTTAAACGATCGACTGCCGGCACCCCTGTGCGTTTTCCGTATGGAAGACGGAGACCGCGACCAATGGACTGTTCCACTAACGTCTTTGAGTTTGCGGCACGGAGTGGAATAATCGTATACAAATTCGTTACGTCCCATCCCTCTTTTAACATGTTCACATGAATGACAATTTCAACTTTTGAATTTGGATCCTCAAGAGCAAGTAATTCTTTAATTGTTTCATCTTTTTCTTCGCCACGCTGATTGGAATGAACGGTAATGACTTTTCCTTTATAACGTCCCTCAAAAAAGTCATCGCTTTCAATGATATTCATAAGTTCTTCGGCGTGATACGTATCTTGGGCAACGACAAGAATAAATGGTTTCACTAATTTTACATTATTTTCCCGCGCGTATAACTCTAATTCCACTTTTGTTTCTTCATGGACGCGAACACCGTCTTCTAATTTTAAACGTTCCAATTCACGTTCGTTCAACTTCTCAGGATTAAAGTTTTCTCTTGTAGCGACAGCCGGCTCTTTCACATATCCGTCTTCCATTGCTTTATATAAAGGATAGCTATAAATCACATTCTTAAATGGAATCGTTTTATTCCCGCTTTCCACCTGTGGTGTAGCCGTTAATTCTAAGCCGAGAATCGGGTTTAATTCATTAATTGCTTTAACCCCAGCAGAGGCACGGTAACGATGCGATTCATCCATTAAAAGAACAAGATCAGGAAGGGATTTCAAATAATCGAAGTAACTCTCCCCTAAATACTCACTTAACCGCTTAATTTTTGGCGATTTTCCGCCTCTCACTTCACTATTAATCTTAGAAATATTAAATATATTAATGTTTACAGCCTCTGGATCCTCTAAGAAAAGCGCCTGTTGAAAATAGTTATCCCCGGTAATAATGTTTGGCTGTTTATTAGCAAACTCGGAAAGCCCTTTAAATACATATTTCGGTGTATTTGGCGTAAAATCTTGGATTAATTTTTCATAAATCGTTAAGTTAGGGGCTAAAACAAAGAAATTACGAATTCCTTTTGCAATATGTAAGTAAGCGATAAACGCTCCCATTAAACGTGTTTTTCCGACACCGGTTGCCAATGCAAAACAGAGCGAAGGAAACTCTCGTTCAAAATCAGTCACTGACGGGAATAACCCATTAACAGCCTCTAGCTTTTCTTTCAAAGATTGGGGATCATTGTTTTTATTTAAGCCGAAGTGTTCAATCACTTCGGCAAGAATTTCAAGTGATTCTTTTTGTGGTTTTCGAAGACTAAGCCGGGATGAAATAGCACTAACGATACGATTCATCTCTCTTCCCCCTAAAATAGCTCTAATTGTTCCGGTTCTCTTTCTTTCATTGGCAATTCATTGATTTTTAAACTGTAATCGTCGCGACCAAACTCGCATTTGTTTAAAATCGCTTGCGGAATTTTTTTAATCGTCACTTTCGGGAAATCCTCAACGTTAACGTTATATGCTTTACAGCAAATTAACAATGTTTCATTTTCTTTCATTTGTTCAACGATTCCCTCAACCATTTGCTGCGTAACAAGCTGTGTTGTTGTATAAATAAAATCATTCTCCGTCGATTGACCTTGCTTCCAAAACACTTCTGGATCAGGATTGTACGTAAATCCTTCATGTTTGCACATTGCTTCCGCTAACATTTCGGCATTGTATTCCGGATTGATAATCCAATTACCAAATTTATCTTTCTTTAACAGGCTTGGCGCCAACTTGTAATAGCGGAATCCGCCTCCGCCTTGCCAATTCACCGCTTTACTAATTCCTCCTTGATCGGTCCCATCGATCACTTTCTTCATTCGCGTAATAATATGCGTATGGCAATGCTCACCAAGTTCAATCATTATCCAACGCCGTCTCATTTTATGAGCTACTGCTCCAGTTGTACCAGAGCCAGCAAACGAATCAAGGACCCAGTCACCTTCTTCAGTAACCATATCTAATATTGTCTTAATTAAGGCTTCGGGCTTCTTCCCTCTCTTAAAATTAACTCCTCCTTCATTAGCTAAATTAGCTTTAGGAATATCCTCGTTTCGCCAGAAATCACCCATTTTATTAGTTTTAACAACCTGATTATCTTTTATTTCTGCAGAATCTTTTAACCAAGCAAATATCTCCTTATTAAGATAGTATTTATTAGTTAATATTCCTTTCTCTTTTCCGCGACTTGGAATATATTCAACTGAGTATAAGCAATCCTTATCCATGTAACTAATTAATTCATTCTGAAATGAATTTTCAGCTTGCGGATTAGTTGTTCGGAAAATGGAATCAAAATACTTAAAGTATAATTTCTCAATTTCATCTTTTCGATTATTAAAGTTAGCCAAAGAGATGGTTTCAATTTTATAATTTCTATGTCTGTAAATTTTTACTGGTTGTCCGTTTGATTTAGAATTAAATTCCTTAATTAGTTCTTTTGAACCTTGATCAATTAAGATTTTGTTATATCTCTTCATAATCTCTTTATCCAAATGCTTATAGCTCTTTGCTTCTATCTTTTCAATTTGTTTTTTATCTTTTGCATAAACTAGAATATACTCAGTATTGTTTAATAAGAAAGTTGCTCCTTGTCCTATACCAGCACTTCCGGAACGTTCATAAGCAATCATATTTAAAAAGTTGTTTCTACCAAATATTTCATCCATTATTACCTTTAAATATGCTTGCTCATTATTATCTATTTGCACAAAAATAAAACCGTCTTCTCTTAACAATTTATGAAGTATCTTTAATCTAGCAAACATCATATTTAACCAGATAGAATGCTCTAATCCATCATCATAATGCTCAAATGCATTTCCTGTATTATATGGAGGATCGATAAAAATACATTTTATTCTCCCTGCAAACTCCTGTTCCAATGCCTTCAATGCTAATAGGTTATCCCCGAAAATAAGGCGATTATCAAAGATATCATTTTCCGTCACTCGTTCCTTCGCATGATAGGAAAGTTCCGGATCTTCAAGAAGAATGCGCGGTTCGAGCTTCGGTTGTTCGTCTTTGCCAATCCATGTTAGTTCTAATCTTTGTTTTTGAGCCAATGTACTCCCTCCTATTGTTACACGATTCTCCATTTTATTGTGAAAAGATGTTCTGTTGAGGTGCGCTGTTCTAGTCGTTTCTCTACTTCCTCGAACAATCGATCTTTTTGTTCATCAATTTCATCCTGCTGGTCATAGAGATTTCGCCTCATCTCGTTGCGCTTCTTTTCCAATTCCTTAATTTGCTTGTTCTTTCCCAACTTTTCCGCTAAATTGCGCGTCAGTTTTGCCTCTCTTTTTAAATGTTCAATTTCAACTGTCATTTCATCTATATCTTTTTCGAGTTTATTTTTCAAGTCTTGTGACCATTTTTCCAGCTTTTCTAACTCTGAATCAAGATAAGCAGATGCCCTTTCCATAATTTCATTTAAGATTGCTTCTTGTTGTCCTTCACTAATACGGCGAAGCGTATTGCAAATCGACTCGGAAAGCTCAATCGCTTCCCCTTCAACGGCAGGTAGTTCAAACATTTTTTCGCACATTTCTTGATCGAGTTGCTCTCCTTCTAAATCCATCGCTGAAAAAACAAGGTGCTGTTCATTTTCTAGCGATTCTACATGAAGCAAATCTAACGATAGCCACCCTTCTTTCCCGATCAATCGCTCTAATATACTCACTTTCCCTTCATAATCAGAATAACGGAACGTAATTTCTTTTGGTATGAGTTTTCTCTTCTTTGCTTGCTCAATCCATTTTTGTGCAAGCGGATGAGAAAAACGATAGTGATGAACATTTGGTCTGTCTTGCTTTTTCACTTGCGAAATCATTTGATATGTTTCATGCTCTTTGACAAAACTCAATGTTTCATCATCAAACGTTGCTTCCTTCGCACCTTCATATTTCGATAAATTCCAAAGGTAACGTTCCATGCGATTGAGATGTAAGCTCGTTTGATGGTAATGGTCACGTAGTTTTTCTCTTACCTCATCATCAAAATTTTCCAATAAATGCATGCGTGTTTCTTTCATTTTTAATTGAATTTGCTCATCCAGCTCCGCTTGTAATTTTTTAAATGCTTGTTCAATTTCTTCTGCGGTGCGGCAAGTTTGATAGATTTGTTGAATTCGTTTTTCAAAATCTACACCAGACTCTAGCGACCCTAGTACCTCATCTGAAGAACCAAACACTCCTTCAAACAAGCGGAATTTTTCTGAGAGAATTTCATACACTTTTTTATCAGCTTCATTTTTATGGTTTAAGAAGTTAATCACAACGACATCGTGCTTTTGACCGTAACGGTGACAACGTCCGATACGCTGTTCAATCCTCTGTGGATTCCAAGGCAAATCATAGTTAACGACTAAACTACAAAATTGCAAGTTAATCCCTTCTGATGCCGATTCTGTCGCAATCATAATCGACGCTTGTTCTTTGAAATATTCAACAAGGGCTGCACGCATATCCGCAGTTTTCGAACCGGTAATTTTGTCATCGTGCTGATGTTTTTCTAGCCATTGTTCATAAATTTGCTTCGCCTGTTCATCTTGGTTTTCTCCATTAAATAATCCAATCTTGCCAGCGTAGCCGTTGCGCTCGAGAAATTCACGTAAATAAGCTTGCGTTCTTCGTGATTCTGTAAAAATCACCGCCTTTTCATTTGCACCTAGCATTCTTAATTTCTCAAATCCTTTTTCAAGCGCAATTAACAATGCTTCCGCTTTTGAATTTTCTTTAATCGATTTAGCTAGCAAGTAATATGCTTCTAATTCTTGTTTTTCTTCTTGAATAAGGCGTTTCATTTCATCTAGCGATAATTCACCTATGTATGATGACTGTTCCTCTTCTCCCCACTCTTCCATTGTATCATCAAATTCATCAACATCTGCATAAACGTCCGAATACTCTGCGGCTATTTCTGTTTTTCCTCGCTCTAGTTCCAGTAGTAACTGCTCAAGTCGTTTAATTAGAGAAAGCAATGTGTCAGAAATAGCGAAGGAAGAAGATGCCAGCAATTTCCGGACAACTAATGTCATTAATGCCCTTTGGCTTGTCGGTAACGCAAAAAGTTGTTCTCTCTGCAAGTACGCAGATACTTTTTCGTATAATTCCCATTCCGCATTCGTTGGCATAAACTCCTGAGTAATCGGAATACGCTGTGTATAATTCACATACTCGGTAACTTGCCGTCTTAACGTACGATGACAAACAGGCTTAATACGTTGCTTTAAATCAATAAAATCCATTTCCGACATTTCTTTCGTACCGCGGGCAAACTGACGTCTAAACGTTGTTTCATCTCCAAAAATATGAGGGTCGATAAAGCTAATAAGCCCGTATAATTCCATTAAAGAGTTTTGTAATGGCGTCGCCGTCAATAAGATTTTCGGATAACCAGCTGTTGCTGCTCGTAATGTACGTCCGATTTTATTTGATTTTTTATACACATTCCGCATACGATGCGCTTCGTCAAAGACAATTAAATCCCAAGGCACCTTTTGTAACATGTCTGCTTTATTGCGAGCGTATTGATACGAAGTAATCACAATTTGGTCTTGTTGTAAAAAAGGATTTTTGTGCCCCGAACGTACCATTTCATTAAAATTTTTACTTTCTAAAATAATGGACGGAATATAAAATTTTTCCCATAACTCTTGATTCCATTGTTTCCGAAGCGGTGGAGGAACAATAACAAGTATGTGACGCTTTCTTTCCGCCCACAATTGACTAATAATAAGTCCCGCTTCAATGGTTTTTCCTAATCCTACTTCATCAGCTAAGATCGCTCCTCTCTCCAATGGAGCACGAAAGGCAAATAAAGCGGCTTCCACTTGATGCGGGTTTAAATCAACCGTCGCATTAATGAGCGATTGACTTAACCGCCCTATCGAATGTGAGGAATTTTGTTTCGTTAATTCATAAGCAAAGTATTTGCTTTGATATGGTGTTGTCACTCATTAGACCTCCCAAATGTAAAACTATTCCTTACGCTGCCGAACATAGTATCTGTCTTTATTATACTCGACGTTATTTTACAATAACAGACATCCGACAAACTATGGCAATGTTTTTTAGTCTCAAATTCTTCTCGCTATTATTCTCGATTGTTGACAAGAAGAAAGTTACATGTTCATTTCAATCCATTCCATATTATTTATAATATGGGAGCAATGAGTGATTTTTTCTCGCATCAACAGCTAAGAAAATATTACAATATATTAGGAGACGAAAAACTAATTAACTCTCATTAAAGTTTATGAAAGAAAAGAAAGGATGAAAATAGATGCACACCCCTCTGAACGCTCAGGAAATGCCGCTACATAAAGTATTTAGTGATGATTTTTTATTTACCATTCCTTCTGTTCAAAGACCTTACTCTTGGACTACCGAGCAAGCAGGAGAGTTATTAGATGATTTACTTGAGTTCATTGAACATCACGGAATCACTGAAAAAAATATTGAGCAAATCCCGGAACCTTATTTTCTTGGAAGCATTGTCCTTGTAAAAGGGGAGAAACCAGAGGCAGAAGTATTGGATGGGCAGCAGCGTTTAACGACTTTAACTATCTTATTATCTGCTCTTCGCAGTTATTTACCAGAAGAATATGCGAATGAAATTGACGAACTTATTGTTCAGCGCGGTAGCCGAATTCGTAAAATTGAAGATACATATCGTCTTCGTTTACGTAAGAAAGACAATGACTTTTTTAAAAAATACATTCAAGAGCGCGATGGAATTACAAAACTAACAGAACAAACCCCTGTAAAAACAGACAGTCAAGCATTAATTAGGGATAATGCGCTATATTATTTAGAGCGCTTTAATGACCTTGATGAATCTACTTTAACAACGTTGCCAAGTGTCATTGCTACGCTATGCTATATGGTTATTGTGTCCACACCGAATTTTGACTCTGCTTTTCGTATCTTTACTGTTTTAAACGACCGTGGACTAGATTTAATGGTTACTGATATTTTAAAAGCTAAAATTATCGGTAAAATTCCTGAAAGCGAGCAAGAAATCTACACAGAAAAATGGGAAGATATTGAAAGTGCGCTGGGCCGAGAGCAGTTTAATGAATTATTTTCACACATCCGTATGATTTTGCAAAAAAGAAAAGGCATGGGAAACCTTAAAGATGAATACGATAGTATTTTAGAAAACATGTCTGGAAAAACATTTATCGATGAAATATTGATACCATACAGCGACATTTATATACAAATAAGAAATTATAAAACATCGTTTGTTAATGATGAAGAAACCGTCAAGATTTTAGAATTTCTAAATCGAATTGATAATATAGACTGGATACCTGTAGCTATGTACTATATGCATCATTATAATAACAACATTCCAGCTTTCTTAAAACGTCTTGAAAGATTTGCAGCAGTTCATATGATTTTACGGAAAAATTTTAACTGGCGACAATCAAAATATTCGACTATTTTACGAGAATTAGAACAAGGCAAAGACCCTTTTTCGAAAGCGAGTACGTTAAATCTTACTGACGATAAAAGAAAGAAGTAATTGAAGCGTTGAATGGGGATGTATACAAAAAATTAAAAGATGCTGCTAAACGGTATGTACTTTTACGTTTAGATGCATTGTTATCTAAGGGACAGCCTTATTATGATTACAATACCATTACGATTGAACATGTACTGCCACAAACTCCTCCTAAGGAAAGCGAGTGGACAAAGAATTTCCCAAACATTGAACAGTATGTGCATAAATTAGGTAATTTAGTTTTACTCACAATAAAGAAAAATTCACGTGCCAAAAACTTTGATTTTGAGCGTAAAAAATCTACCTATTTTCAATCTAAAGATGGAGTCAGTACATTTGCTTTGACAACCCAAGTGATCCAAGAAAACGAATGGACACCAAAAGTACTTGAAAGACGGCAAAAGTTTCTTTTAGATTTGCTGATAAAAGAATGGGAACTTCGTTAAAAATTACTTCCATGTTAAGATAAAAACCCCAGAAAATGTTGTTAAATAAGCATTTCGTTTTAAATGGTTGATTGGTTATTTTCATTTTAACGAAGGAGTT
>ERZ777010.2290-NODE-2290-length-9716-cov-4.667943_pt1 | contig 9716 bp, 7 predicted proteins | sample MGYA00374963_ERZ777010 | MGnify/ENA primary metagenome ERZ777010 (study PRJEB29309, sample SAMN06268256) | bioreactor metagenome | isolation source: Joint BioEnergy Institute, California, USA | place: USA:Joint BioEnergy Institute, California, USA | collected...
CCGCAACAATTGACTTAATTCTAACCGAAGAACATGAATTAATTATGTTGGGTGAAAATAGTATTGATGATGGGATTAAGAAAATGGAAAAAAGAGTTAAAGAAGAAGTAAAGTAACCTTATAATCTAAATAAGACAAAAGTAAAATCAAATAGTCTTAAAAAATACTTTTGTCTTATTTTTTCCATTATAATAGTCTCTTATTGAAAGGAGAGAACTACCTAGTCTTATATGGTGGGGATAATATGAGTAATATAAATACTGAAAGCTCTACTCGTTTAGTATTAGCAAAGAAAAGAAAAAGAAGGAACAATTTAGTTGCTTGGTCATTTATTCTTCCTAACTTTGCAGGATTCTTTATATTTACATTAATTCCGGTTATTGCATCATTTATTTTGGCATTTATGAAATGGGATGCATTTTCTGCACCTGAATTTACAGGTTTAGATAATTTTAACAAAATGATTCATGACCAAGTATTTTGGAAGTCCTTATGGAACACAATTTATTATACAGTAGGAACTGTTCCGCTTACTTTAGTATTATCATTAGGACTAGCATTGTTATTAAATAAAAAGATTCGTGGAATTAGTACTTTCAGGGCGGCAATTTTCTTTCCCTATATAACTTCTCTTGTTGCAGTAGCAGTTGTTTGGAATATGTTATTCCATCCTGAATTGGGTATAATAAATGAATTCCTACGTTTTATTGGTGTCGATAATCCACCGGGATGGACTTCCTCTTCTAAATGGGCAATGCCTGCTATCATTATTGTAAGTGTTTGGCGTGGTATGGGTTATTATATGGTTCTATATTTAGCCGGATTGCAAAGTATTCCAAAAGAATTATATGAAGCAGCAGAAATTGATGGGGCAAATACTTGGCATAAATTTAGAAATGTGACGCTTCCAATGCTTACTCCTACAACATTTTTAGTCCTTATTATGTTGACCATCTCATGTTTTAAAGTATTCGATTTAGTCCAAGTAATGACAATGGGTGGACCTGGTGGAGCAACAAATGTACTCGTTTATGAAATATTTAACGAAGGCTTTGTAAAATATAATTTTGGTTACGCTTCGGCTATATCCCTTGTTTTATTTTTACTTGTACTAGGGGTTACAATTATCCAATTCCGTATCCAAGAAAAGAAGATTGATTATTAAGGAGTGAGAACATTGGATGCTACAGTTAAGAGTACTACCATGTCAAGAAAGAAAAAACAAAAAATAATAAAGGCTATCACTTATATTAGTTTAATAATATTATCTTTATTAGTTTTAATACCATTTTTCTGGATGATTTCGTCTTCATTAAAAGCAGATAATCAAGTTTTCACGATTCCAATTGACTGGATTCCTGACGAACCAAGATGGAGCAATTTTTCAGTTATTTGGCAGCAAATCCCATTATTAACATTTTTTAAAAACACTATTTTTCTTAGTGTCGTAATCACATTTATTCAAGTATTAACAAGTAGTTTTGCAGCATATGGATTTTCTAAAATGCAATTTAAAGGTAGAAATACACTTTTTCTAGCATATATTGGAACAATTGCTGTTCCTTGGCAAGCCTATATGATTCCTCAATTTATTATGATGAGAGAATTTCATTTAACTGATACACTTTGGTCATTAGTTCTATTACAAGCATTTAGTGCATTTGGTGTATTTTTAATGAGACAATACTATATGAGTATTCCGGAAGAGCTAAGTGAATCTGCACGAATAGATGGTCTTAGTGAATATGGCATTTACTTTAGGATTATTTTGCCATTATCAAAACCGGCAATAACAACTTTAGCAGTTTTAACCTTTGTTAATACCTGGAATGACTATATGGGGCCATTTATTTATTTAAGTTCAACAGAGGTAAAAACAATTCAACTTGGTTTACGTATGTTTGTTACTCTATATGATGCTCAATATGCACTTATTATGGCTGCTTCCTTAGTTTCAATTATACCAATTACCATCGTATTTTTGTTTGCTCAACGATATATTATTGAAGGAATAGCTACAACTGGAATGAAAGGTTGATAGTAATGGATAGATTAAACCTGTCACATCAGCAATACAGTATGATTTTTAATTATTTTTATTGGTTCCTAATTTTAAACATTAATTTTGCGATTGCAAATATATTACTTATATTTGCGATCATCTTTTTACAAATGGTCCCATCAAATAGTATCTATTTCTTTTTATCAATGATACCAATGGGTCCTGCAATTGCTGCAATGCTCGGATCAGTAGAAAAAATAGCAACCGAAAAAGATATTAATGTATTTAAGGACTATTGGAAATTTTATAAAGCCTTTTTTTCAAAATCCTTGATACTTTGGACTTTAACATTAACATTGCTATTTATTCTAGCCCTTGATTTTGTATATTTTATTGGAAAACCACTATTTCCAGTTATTTCACCCATCTTTATTATATTAGGATTTTTATCATTGAGTATGGTTGTATGTGGCATGGTTTTGATCATCAAAGTAAAGCAAAGTATGAAAAACATTATTGTTCTATCTTTCTACCTTAGTATTAAAAAAATTTATATAACTCTTTTAAATGCATTATTAGTAGGTTTATTTATATTCTTGCTAGTCATAAAACCATTTTTTGCATTGCTTATTATGCCGAGTTTGCTATTTTTCTTTATATTTAAAAATTGTCGGCTCGCTTTCCAAAATTATTTAGAGGAATAGACCGTCTAAGGAAGTGGCAATATGTTAACTGTTGATGAGTATTTTGAAAAGTTTAAAGTAAACTCAACCTACACAGAATCTTTTCGAAAACAAGTAGAACAACATGTTGAAGACTTATCTGGGAAAGAATTCCTTCTGTTACCCTACTTTTCAGGATACAGTTCATATTTGAATGAGGGAAATAGAATTGAGTTAGAAAATATATATTTTCAAAGAAGACGGGATGCAGTTGCTTTAGCATTGTTTTTACAATGGAACCCTAATAGTGATAAAATTAAACTTTTTGAGGAAATGTTATTTTCTATTTGCCAGGAATATTCGTGGGCATTACCGGCGCATATTCAAATAGATCATAAGCAAAAAAGCTATCTCAATGCGAATGAAACCGTGGACTTATTTGCTTCTGAAACAGCTCATTTTTTAGCAGAATGTACAGTTTTATTCAGGAAAATTATAAACCCAACATTGTTAGAAATAATAAAAACAGAGATTGAAAAGCGTGTATTAAATCCTTTTATCCAAAAAGATTGGGGATTTGAAAAACTAAGAAATAATTGGAGTGCAGTCTGTACTGGAGCCATAGGAATTACAGCAATGATTCTAATTAAGGATGAAGAAGTGAAGAAAAAAGTTTTAACCCGAGTAGAGAATGCACTATCCTGCTTTTTAGAAGGATATGGCGAAGATGGTGCTTGTGTAGAAGGAATGGGATATTGGGTTTATGGAATTGGTTATTATACTTATTTTGCTGATATGTATGAAAAGGTAGCGGGTATAGATTTATTTAAGAACCTGAAGTGGAAAAACATTATCCTTTTCCCGTTAATAGCCAGGATGCCGTCAGGAAATTTTCTTCCATTTTCAGATTCTCCGGAAACAGTTATTGTTCCATCCGGACTTAATAGTTACTTTTTTAACAAATTTAACATTGTACCTGCATATGAAGAAAGTATTACAGATTTCCATTTTGACCATTGTTACCGTTGGGGACATTTAAGTCGGACATTATGGTGGAGTACAGAAAAGGTACGAAATGCTTATCAAAATTTATATGGTGAATTTGTATTTAATGATGCAAACTGGGTCATTCTTAAGAGAAAAAAATTATATTTTGCAGCAAAAGGTGGAAATAATGACGAATCACATAACCACAATGATTTAGGTCATTTTATATTAGGTGATCATAATGGATTAATATTTGATGATTTAGGTGCACCGGTTTATACAGCGGATTATTTTGGTGCAAAGAGATATGAATATGTTCATCCAAGATCATACTGGCATTCTGTTCCATATATAGATAAACAAGAACAACTGCCTGGTTCAAATTATTTTGCTTTCATTTCCAATGTTTACAAAGATGACCATGAATTTAGTGTAACAATTGATTTGCAACATGCTTATCCAAATTTGAAAGATAACCCATTGAAAAGGTCTTATATGATAAATGACTTAGAGCGTCGGTTGTTGATTAAGGATACAGTAGGCAAACCGGTTCATTACGAAACACATTTTATCTCCAGAATAAAACCAGATCTATTGGAAGATAAAGTAATCTGGAAAGAAGGGGAATGGACTCTTCAATTTAATAAAAATTTATTACATGCACATGTTGAATGCATTGAAATTAAAAATCATTTCAATCAGTCTGAAATGGTTTATAACATTATTTTTACAACAAAAAAAGAGGAAAATAAGGTTTATACATTTTTAGTAAATTGGGCAGGCGGTGAGTTCGATGAATAGTAAAAACATTAATATAACAAGAAGACAGGATATAGAAAGTATATTAGAGGAAATTTTAGAACCGCTTAATATAGAAATTAAAAAAGAAGGACCAGGTTTAAAATTTGATACAGGTGGAACTCATTACAGTGAATCAACACGACAACTTGAAGCTTTATTTCGTCCATTATGGGGAATGGTGCCATTGCTTGCTGGGGGCACCCAATATAAGGCTCTACCTAAATTTATAAAAAAAATAAAAGCAGGCATTGATCCAAAAAATCCTAACTACTTTGGAAAGACTCATGATTTTGATCAGCGGCTTGTTGAAATGGCAGTTATTGGTTTAGCATTGTGTATTTGTGGTGAAAAGTGGCTTAAGTTTTTTAACGATAAAGAACAGCAACAATTACATGAATGGTTAGATCAAATTAATACATGTGAAGTACCAAGAAATAATTGGTTATTTTTCCGCGTTTTGGTTAATCATGGTTTTAAAAAGAATGGTATGGCATACAACGAAAAGAAACTAAGAGAAGATTTAGATACGATTCATACTTTTTATCGTTCAGAAGGATGGTATGTTGACGGGTATCCAAATCAAATAGATTACTATGTTGCCTTTGCTATTCATTATTATAGTTTAGTTTATGCAAAGACGGCAGAACCTGGTGATAAGGACGCAGCTATCTTCATTGAAAGATCCAAAGAATTTGCAAAATCGTTTGCTTGTTTCTTTGATGGTAATGGTGCAGCAGTACCATTTGGAAGAAGTATGACCTATCGATTTGCACAAGTATCATTTTTTAGTGCGGCGATTTTTGCAGAAGTCGAGGTACTACCTTACTCAGAGATGAAATGGCTGGTTGTTAATCACCTGAAGCATTGGATGAAACAATCTATTTTTAGTAATGATGGGTTGTTGACAGTAGGTTATTACTATAGAAATCAAGTATTTGCTGAAGGGTACAACGCATTTGGGTCTCCTTATTGGGCTTTAAAAGTATTCTTATTATTAGCATTGCCGGAAGACCATCCCTTTTGGTCAATCCCTGAAATCGAACCTAGTCTTCCGAAGAAAAAGTTAATTCAATCTGCACGTTTTCTTGTGACACGTGATGAAAGAAATAAGCAGGTTCAGTTATTTACAGTTGGATTACATTGTGAACCGCATACCCATTGTGATGCCAAATATGAAAAATTTGTTTATTCCAGTGTTTTTGGATTTAGTGTATCAAAGGGCCAATTGAGTCTTCGCCAAGGTGCGTTTGATAATACTTTAGCAATCAGTTTACAGCCTGATATGTATTACAAGATGCGTTATGAAAAATCTCGATATCAACTAACTGACCAATACTTAGTAACAGAATGGTCGCCATATGTTGGTGTAAAAATTAGAAGTATTATTGTTCCTTTTTCACCATTCCACTTTCGAATTCATGTTGTTAAAACGGATAAAACCATTTACTTAGCAGATGGCAGTTTTGCACTAGGCTTTGATGTCGATGGATATTATATGGAAGATAAAATGTTTACTGAACAAAATCATATAGAAGTAAACAATGGAGAGCATAAAGTAGGTGTATATGATTATGATAGTAAATCATCATTAGAATTTGTCTTTGGGGAGCCAAACACAAATATTATGAAGGATCAAACATATATTCCTACTGCAAAAAATACTGTTGAACCTGGTACTGCTCTATTAATTCACGGATTTTATGGAACATATCTTGATGATCCAATTATAAATCCAAGATGCCAAGTTGAAGAAGATGAAATTAAATTATCAGTTGGGAATGAAATAGTACTAGTTCCTAGAAAATTACTGGATATTGATACTTATCAATTGTAGATTCTGAATAATTTTTTGGAGGGAAGAAATTGAAACAAAATCATATATTTTATGGTGGCGATTATAATCCGGAACAATGGCCAGAGGAAGTTTGGCAAGAAGACATGCAGCTAATGAAAAAAGCGGGTGTGAATTTCGTTAGCATAAATATATTTAGTTGGTCTAGTATCGAAAAAGATGAAGGAAAATATGATTTCTCAAAACTAGATAAAATAATGAATTTACTAGCTGAAAATCAAATTGGTGTTGACTTAGCAACTGCAACAGCATCACCACCGCCTTGGGTTGCTCGGCGGTATCCAGAAACTCTACCTGTTAGTAAAGAAGGGGAAAAATATCTTCCCGGATCAAGGCAACATTATTGTCCTAATAGTGAAGATTATAAACGGTTGGCTTCAAAGTTGGTAGAGAAAATTGCAAAGAGATATGCCCATCACCCAGCCTTAGTAATGTGGCATGTAAATAATGAATATGGTTGCCATATAAACGAATGTTATTGTGATAATTGCCGCAATCAATTTAGAAAATGGTTAAAAGAAAAATATAAAACAATTGATGTCCTTAATAAAGCATGGTCTACGGATTTCTGGAGTCAACGATATTATGATTGGGAAGAAATTAATCTACCGGGAAAAACTCCAACTTATGCAAATCCTAATCAACTAGTAGACTATAAGCGTTTTATGAATGATTCAATTTTAAATTTATACAAACTAGAACATGATATTATCAAAAAATATAGCAAAGATATTCCTGTTACAACAAATCTGATGGGGTTACATAAACCTATAAATGGCTTTATGTGGTCAAAGGATATGGATATTGTTTCATGGGACGCTTATCCGGATCCTTATCGAAAATATCCGCTAGATACATTTTTAGCACATGATTTGACAAGAAGTTTAAAGAAAAAACCATTTTTATTAATGGAGCAAGCACCGAGTGCGGTAAACTGGCGTGCACAAAATTCAGTTAAAAAACCCAATCAAATGCGATTATGGAGTTATGAAGCAATTGCACATGGTGCGGATGGGATTATGTTTTTTCAATGGCGAGCTTCTCAAGGCGGTGCGGAAAAATTCCATAGTGGAATGGTACCCCACTCTGGAGATGAAAATAGTAGAACTTTTAAAGAAATTGTGCAGTTAGGCAATGAATTACTAAAGTTAACGGACATAATAGGGTCTAACTATGCAAGTCAAGTGGCAATATTATTTGATTGGGAAAATTGGTGGGCGTTAGAACTAGACTCTAAGCCTTCTGACCAAGTGAAATATGTTGAAGAAATTCTTACTTATTATGAAATTTTATATAAATTAAATATTGGTGTGGATTTTGTATCACCAAATGAGAATCTGGAAAAATATAAAATTATTTTTGCTCCGGCAAGTTATCAAGTTAGTGAACTGTTCTCTCGACAAGTAAAAGAATATGTCGCTAATGGTGGATTATTTGTAACAAATTATTTTAGCGGGATTGTGGACCAAGATGAGCGTATTTATCTTGGTGGATATCCGGGAGCTTATAAAGATGTGTTGGGAATTTATATAGAAGAATTTGCACCAATGGAAAAAGGTAAGGAACATCAAATTATTACAAATACCGGTGAAATTTATGCGAATTCGATTTGGGAAGAAAAAATTCATCTTAAAAGTGCGAGGTCACTTGCATACTTTAATGAAGGTTATTTAAAAGGAAGTCCGGCTATAACCGTTAATCAATATTATCAGGGAACTGCATTATATATTGGTACAAAACCTCAAAAAGAATATTTAGAACAAATAATACATTACATTTTAAAACTTAGAAATGTACAAACTTCATTAGAGGTTCCAGAGGATGTAGAAATTACAAAGCGTTATGATGAAAACAATGAATTCTACTTTATTTTAAATCATAGTAATGATGAAAAAATAATTAAACTAGATGATGAGTATATAAACTTATTAACTGGTAAAAAAGTGATAAATCAATTAATTCTACTTGGTCTGGATGTTGCAATCTTAAAAAAGATATAGTTCTTAAGCAGAGGAAAAAACTGAGTATCAATATAGATGAACAATGGATAAAAAATGATTATGTTGCTGTGAGTGTTGACGGGAATCTAATAGCCCTGCAAAAGAAGGGAACTAAAAATTTTTGCATGTAAAGTTTCCGATTAATCAATGATCATATTTTAATTGTTGATGGTGGCTAGTTGGCTAGTTAAAATAGAACTCAACTTTCGGATTAAAAATTGATCCCATTCTCTTGTCAATAGAGTTCTCAAACAAATTATTAGTACCACTGGTATCTTCTATATCCGAAAGTTGAGCAGATTTATTACAAAATATCTTCCCATATTTAGAGATAATGGGATTAATTTAATTTAGATGCTAAGGAGAATACGTATGTCCAGTTTAAGTTTGAAAGTGGTAAGTAAAGAAGGCATAGTAAAGAAAGAGAAGGTAGGATCAGAAAGGGTTCATATTGAATTTTTTGAAGAATATCAACTTGGAGATCAAATAATCGTTACGATTGAAAAAAGTGAAGCATACCTAATGGTACAACTTGATGAGGCCTTAGCACCATCTTTGCTTTATATAAAAGGAAATGAATGGGTTTACGAAGTTCCAATAGATGAAAAGTTGAGAGAAGCATATTCCCCGAAAGTATTTTCTGGAAATATACATTATATATGGGTTCGATATGCCGATGCTACTGAAATATATAACTATCAAAATTTAGCTATTAATACCCATGATCAAAAGCATATAAATGGTGCATATCCACATGCTGTTGCAAATGTTGAAACAAGAAACGAATCAACCTTTTATGCCCGAAATGCCATTGACGGATGCTTGGCGAATGAAAGTCATGGATCTTATCCATATCAATCATGGGGAATAAATCAACAAAAAGATGCTGAAATTACAATCGAATTTGGACGTATAGTAGAAATAGATAAAATTGCTTTAGTATTAAGAGGCGATTATCCACATGATAGTTATTGGAAAGAAGTTACCTTGGAATTATCTAATGGGGAAAAATTTGTTTTAGAATTGAAAAAGATACTTGAACCACAATATTTTTCCTTTAAACCTGAAAAAGTTGAATGGGTACGTCTGAAAAATTTAGTAAAAAACGAAGACGAATCTCCATTCCCTGCGTTAACAGAATTTGAAGTTTACGGAAAAAATGTCTAGTAAGTTAAAAAGTTTTATAATATGTAACAACACAATTTTACATTTATTCAATATTAAGAAAGGTGTATTTTATTTTGAATCCAAATTGTATTCATTTACAAAGAGTGTATGATCAGCAGCGAAATTCTAATGCTATTTATATCCTAATCGATCGACTTTGGCCTAGGGGACTCAAGAAGGAAGATGCCAACATTGATTATTGGTTTAAAGAGGTAGCACCGTCTAGTGAGTTGAGAAAGTGGTTT
>ERZ777010.2303-NODE-2303-length-9650-cov-5.261699_pt1 | contig 9650 bp, 10 predicted proteins | sample MGYA00374963_ERZ777010 | MGnify/ENA primary metagenome ERZ777010 (study PRJEB29309, sample SAMN06268256) | bioreactor metagenome | isolation source: Joint BioEnergy Institute, California, USA | place: USA:Joint BioEnergy Institute, California, USA | collected...
GCCAGCGCCCGTTCCTGAGCGAGTTCGCCGAGCTGTCCAGCCGCCTGCGCCCCGGCGCGCAGGAGCTGCGGGCCGCGCTGCCCACCCTGAACAGCGCGATCGACGTCGGCACGCCGGTGCTCGCCCGCACGCCCAGGCTCAACCGCGACCTGCGGGACGTGCTGGTGGAGCTGCGCCGCCTGGTCGACCAGCCGAGCACGGGCGTCGCCCTGAACCGGCTCGTCGACACGCTCGAGACCGGGCGCCGCCTGACCGAGTGGGTCGTCCCGGCGCAGACCGTCTGCAACTACTTCAACTACTGGTTCACGTTCCTGCCGGAGGCGTTCAGCGACCGCGACCAGGTGGGCTACAACTTCCGCCAGACGCTGGTGAACGCCCCGCTCGGCCCGATCGGCGTCCACCTCGGGCCGATCACCATCGAGATCCCGGGCGAGGCGCAGGGCCCGGTCGGCGGCTACTCGGGCATCCAGGCCAACGGCCGCTCGGCGATCAACGGGATGTTCAACCCGCACCACCTGCCGATCCTGCACGCGAACCCCTACGCACCGACCGGCCAGGACGGCTCCGACTGCCAGCCCGGCCAGACCGGCTACATCAAGCAGGAGCTGCGCGTGCCCGGCCAGCCGCGCTCGAACCCGGCGGTGGTGGTGCCCGACATCCCCGGCTCGCGCGGCCCGACGACGCTGTACTGGAACAACGACGGGACGCGCGAGTGGCGCGACACCCGCGTGGAGGAGCGCCAGCCATGAGGACGGCGCGGCGCAGGCAGCGGGTCCCGAACGCGGTCATCGGCCTGATCGCGGTGATCGTCATCGCGGTCGCCGCGTACCTCGCGTTCAGCAAGGAGCTCCCGTGGGGCTCGAAGTTCACGGTCCAGGCCGTGGTCAAGTCGGCGAGCAACATCCGCACGTCGGCGCCGGTGCGCATCGCCGGCGTGAACGTGGGCGAGGTGACCAAGGTCGAGCACGTCGAGGCCGGCGAGGACGGCGTGCCCCAGGAGGGCGCGCTGATCACGATGGAGCTGGACGAGGACGCGCTCCCGCTGCACACCGACGCCACCCTCAAGCTGCGGCCGCGTCTCTTCCTCGAGGGCAACCTGTTCGTGGACCTGAAACCGGGGAGCCCGAACGCCCCCGAGGTCGAGGACGGCTACGTGTTCCCGGCCTCCCAGACCCAGGTGGCCGTGCAGCTCGACCAGGTGCTCACGACCCTGCAGGCCGACGTGCGCCGCGACCTGCAGGTCCTGCTCGACGAGTTCGGTAACGCGCTCGACAAGCACGGCGGCGCCGAGGGCTTCCGGGAGGCCTACCGCAGCTCGCCGGGCGCCTTCCGCTACTCGTCGGAGGTCAACGAGGCGCTCCTCGGCCTGCGCCCGCACGACCTCTCCGGCCTGATCAAGAACCTCGACTCCACCGCCGAGGCGCTCGCCGCGGAGGGCACCGCGCTCCAGGACACGGTCACCAACCTGCGGATCGTCACCGAGGCGCTCGCCGCGGAGAGCGAGCCGCTGCGCGAGGGCGTCGCGGAGCTGCCCGCGGTGATCGAGCAGGGCCGGTCGGCGTTCGCCAGCCTGAACGCCTCGTTCCCGGCGCTGCGCGCGTTCTCGCGCGAGGCGCTGCCCGGCGTGCGCGAGACGCCGCGGACCATCGACGAGGCGATGCCGCTCCTGCGTCAGGTGCGCGGCCTGGTCTCCAAGCCGGAGCTGCGCGGCCTGACCGCGGACCTGCGCCCGACGATCCCCGCGCTCGCCCGCCTCACCAAGCGGACGATCCCCTTCATGGAGCAGGCCCGGGCGCTCTCGAGCTGCTTCAACGAGGTGATCGTCCCGTGGTCGAACATGACCGTGAACGACCCGTGGACCCCGGCCACCGGCAAGGTCTTCGAGGAGCTCGGCTACAGCCTCGTCGGCCTCTCGGGCGAGAGCCGCTCGGGCGACGGCAACGGCTTCTACATCCGCGTCCTCGCGGTCGGCGGCCTCAACACCGTGGTCCTGCCCGACAGCATCCGGGAGAACGGCGCGCTCGTCGACGCGGTGGGCATGACGGGACTCCCGATCCTCGGCGCGCTGCCGTCGATCGAGTCGTCGGCGAAGACCCCGTTCCGCCCGGACGTCCCGTGCGAGACCAACGACCCGCCGAACCTGAACGCCGGCGCGCCGGGCGACCCGCCGCAGCAGTCGCGCGCCCGCGCGCTCGGGACGGCCGACCTCTCCGGCGGGCTCGAGCGGCTCGCCAAGTCGGTCGACGACCAGCTCGAGCGGGCGAGCGCGCTGCTCGACGCCGGCCGCAAGACGGCGCGCGCCAAGCGCCTGCGCGCCGAGGCGCTGGAGGGCCTGAACGAGGTGCTCGGCAAGGCGTACGGGCTGACCGACGTCCTCGAGCGAGTGGAGGCGCTGGCCAAGTGATCCGCGCGATCCGGAAGAACCTGCGCAACTTCATCGCGGTCGCGGTGATGGCCGTGATCGCGCTCGCGGTCAGCCTCTACATCGCCCAGAACCAGCGGCTGCGCATCCCCGTGCTGGAGGAGCGGCCGTTCGAGCTCAAGGCCGAGTTCGAGACGGCGCAGGCCGTGGTTCCCGGCCAGGGCCAGACGATCCGCGTCGCGGGGGTGCGGGTGGGCGACGTGCAGAAGGTGGAGGTCGAGGACGGCCGCGCGATCGTCACGTTCGCCATCGACCGCGAGTACCTGCCGATCTATCGCGACGCGACGGTGCTCATGCGGCCCGCCACCGGCCTCAAGGACATGTTCTTCCAGCTCGACCCGGGCACGCAGGCCGCGGGCGAGTACGAGGAGGGCGACGTGATCCCGATGGCGAACACGGCGCCCGACGTCAACCTCGACGAGATCCTCGCCGAGCTCGACGCCGACAACCGCGCCTACCTGCGCGTCCTGCTGACGAGCGCGGGCCAGGGGCTCAAGGGGCGCAGCAAGGAGCTCGGCGAGCTGCTCGGCAGTCTGGGCCCGATCAACCGCGATCTCGAGCGCCTGCAGACCGAGGTCGCCAAGCGCGACGAGAACCTCGCGCGCCTCGTCCACAACCTGAGCCGCCTGACGGCAGCGGTCGGCCGCCAGGAGCAGGACATCCGCCGCTTCGTCTCGGCCTCGGCGGCCTCGCTGGGGGCGATCGCCGAGCAGGACACGGACGTGCGCAACACCGCGCGTCTCCTGCCCGAGGCGCTGCGCGAGACCGAGCTCGCGCTGCGCTCCGCGCGCGCGCTCGGCGACGAGCTCGGCCCGGCCTTCGACGAGCTGCGGCCGTTCGCGCGCAACCTCACCGAGCTGACCAGCGCGACGCGCAGCCTCGCGCGCGGCGTGACGCCGGTCCTGCGCGAGCGGATCCGCCCGTTCGTGCGCGCCGCGCGGCCGGTGAGCCCGGACCTGCGCAAGGCGGCGAAGCGGTTCGGCAAGGCCGCGCCGCGCCTGACGGTCGTCGGCGAGAAGCTCAACCGCCTCGGCAACATGGCGGCCTACAACCCGCGCGGCGCCGAGCCGCCGGGCACCCCGGGCCGTGACGAGGGCTACCTGTACTGGGGCGCCTGGGCGGGCCACAACGGCACGAGCGTGTTCGGCGGCCAGGACGCCAACGGCCTCTACCGCCGCATCTACTTCACCGCGAGCTGCCAGAACCTCGCGAGCCTGCTGTACGGCAGCCCCGTCGGCGGCGTCGTCGCCGGCATCGTCACCGGCCTCGCACCGTTGTTCGAGCCAGGAGGGCCATGCGGCTGATGCGCAGGCAAGCCCCCTCAATCGGTCGGATCATCGTCGCCGCGGGCTTCACGCTCTCGTGCTTCGGCCTGATCCTGTTTCTGTGGATCGCCTTCGGCGGGCCGGTGCCGCTCAAGCCCGAGAGCTACCGGATCACCGCCTACTTCCCGGAGGCGACCCAGCTCGCGGTCGAGTCGGACGTGCGCATCGGCGGCGTCTCGGTGGGCAAGGTCAAGGAGATCAAGCTCGCGCCGCCGGACAAGCGCGTGGACGGCAACGACACGACGGCGGCCGTGCTCGAGATCCGGCCGGAGTTCGCGCCGATCTCCTCTGACGCGCGCGCGATCCTCCGCCAGAAGACGCTGCTCGGCGAGACCTACGTGGAGCTCTCGCCGGGCCGCAGGCCCAAGTCCGGGGACGACCCCGCGCCGGTGTCGCTGGGCGCGAACGCGAGCGTGAGCGACGCGCAGGCCGAGGCCGCCGAGCCGATCCCCGAGGGCGGCGAGCTCGGGATCGGCCAGACCGAGAACGCCACCCAGATCGACGAGATCTTCAACGCGCTCGACGAGGAGACACGGGCCGCGTTCCAGCGCTGGCAGGCGAACGCGGCCGTGGCGATCCGCGACCGCGGGCTCGACCTGAACGACGCGATCGGCAACCTCGGGCCGTTCCTCACCGACGCCTCCGAGGTCGTCGCGGCGCTGAAGCGCGAGCGCGACGCCCTGCAGGGGCTCGTCCGCGACACGGGCACCGTGTTCAGCGCGCTGTCGGAGCGCGACCAGGCCCTCGCGGGCGCGATCCGCGGCGCGCGCGGCACGTTCGGCGCGCTGGCCGACGCCGACGAGGCGCTCGCCCGGGCGGTCGAGATCCTGCCGACGTTCCAGCGCGAGACGCGCGCCACGCTCGCCCGCCTCGACGAGTTCCAGGCCGACACGCGGCCGCTGGTGCGCGACCTGCTGCCGGTCGCAAACGACATCTCCCCGACGCTCAAGAGCGTGCGTGAGCTCTCGCCGCACCTCGAGCGCCTCTTCCGCGACCTCGACCCGCTGGTCAAGGCGGGCAAGGACGGGCTGCCCGCCCTGCGCCGCTTCCTGGGCGACGAGGGCCTGCGCCCGGCGCTCGACGCGCTCGACCCGTTCCTGGCCAACCTGAACCCGGCGACGCGGTACCTGACGGCGTACCGGACGACCGTCACCGACTTCCTCGCGACGCCAGGCGTGGCCCTGTCGGCGAGCCTGCCCTACCAGCCGGGGCAGCCGTCGGCGCGGCACTACCTCAAGCAGCTCGCGTACCTCTCGACCGAGGCGCTCTCGATCTGGGGCACGCGCCTGCCGACCAACCGCGGCAACGCCTACCCGTCGCCGGACTACCTCGCCCGGCCGGAGATGGCGGCGCGCGGCATCTTCCCGAACTTCGACTGCAAGAACCTGGACTTCGTCACCGACCCGACCGGGCTGCTGCCGCAGCCGACCGACGAGGACGAGGCCTGGGAGGGCAACCAGCCGCCCGACGTCCCCAAGGTGGGGCTGACGTTCGCACCGTGCTTCATCCAGGGCGACTTCCCGGCGGAGCTCGGCGGCGGCCGCGCGCCCAACCTGTACGCGGACCCGTGACGCGGGCAGCCGCGCGGGGGGTTACGCGGCGCTCTTAGGATGTGGTCGTCCCTGAGGAAGGAGAGGAAGTGGGTTACTTCAAGGACGCCGACGAGGTCTACGCCACCCTCGGCAAGCTGATGCGGGACATCGCAAGCGACGAGGAGCTTGGCCCGAAGTTCCGGCGCGCGGACACGATCGTGCGCTACGAGTACAAGAACCCCGACGCGACGGTGACCGTCCGCCTGCAGGAGGGGCAGGACTCGCAGGTGGACTTCGGCGAGTCGACGATGGAGCCCGAGGTGACGATGACCATGGACGCCGACGTCGCCCATCGCTTCTGGCTCGGGAAGGTGAACGTGACGGTCGCGATGGCGCGCGGCCAGATCAAGGCCACCGGCCCCGTGGCTAAGCTCCTGCGCCTCGTGCCGCTTGCCAAGCCCGTCTTCCCCCGCTACAAGGCGCAGCTCACCGAGCAGGGGCGCCCGGACCTCGCCGAGGTTTGAGCGCGCGCTCGGAGGCCAAGGCGTGGGCCGACACGGTCCGCGCGCTCGCGGCCGACCGCGGCCTGCGCTATGAGCCCGTCGGCGGGCTCAACCCCAAGGGCGCGCCGGCGGCGCTCTGCCCCGGGGGGACGAACCGGATCACCGGCGAGCTGGCGCCCGGGTTCTTCGGGGCCGCGTGCGACGCCGACGAGCGCGAGGAGGGCGGCTTTCTGCGGCGCGCCGTCCTGCCCGGGGCCGTGCTCATCAAGTCCCACATGCCGGACCTGGCCGAGGTGCTGCCGTCCTTCAACGTCGAGTCCGTCGAGGGGCTCGAGGTGATCGAGCAGCGCGCGAGCCGGCGCAAGGTCGAGTTCGAGAGCATCGAGTTCAACCGCCGCTACCTGGCGACGGTGCCGCGCGAGTACGACCCGATCGCGCTCCGCGAGCTCTTCAGTCCCGGCTTTCTGGACTGGGCCGCCGGGCTCGACGCGCAGATCGACTTCGGCGTCGGCGAGCGCCAGCTCTACTTCCTGTGGCGCCTGCGCGAGCGCACCCGGGCCGAGTACGAGGGGGCGCTGGACGCCGCCGCCGAGCTCTTCCGGCGGGTGCGCAACGAGATGGTGGAGGAGGGCGTCCACACCTACGAGGCCGGGCCCTGGCACGCGGGCCTGGCGCCCTTCCCCGGCGCGTAGGCGTGCGCCGCGCGCGGCGCCTACAGGCGCGGGGGCACGTAGCCGTCGTCCCCGGGGAAGACGAGGCGCCACCCGGGCGGCTCGTCGGCGGGGGCGACGTTGGGCAGCACCGGCTCGACCTCGCGCTCGCGCGCGGTCGCCAGCACCTCCTCGGTCGAGGTGAACGGCAGGAGGGACTCGAGCTGCCTCATCGTCGGGAAGGGGAGCACGAGCTCCCCGGCGCGGCCGCGCTCGAGCGCGTCGGCGGGCTCTATCCACGCGGCGTCGACCACCTCGCCGCCGTCGGGGTCGGGGCGCGTGTGCGCGGGGGCGAGCGCCACGTAGAAGCGCGTGTCGAAGCGCACCGGGACGGGCTCGGGGGTGATCCAGCGCGCCCAGAGCACGAGCTCGGCGTCGTCGGCGAGCTCCACGCCCGCCTCCTCGCGCAGCTCGCGGATGGCGGCGGCGCGGTGGGCGAGGTCGTCGGCCTCGGTGTCGACGTCGCTGCCCTTCACGCCGAGGATGAGCTCGTCCGCCTCCAGCGCTCCGCCCGGGAAGACCCAGGCGCCCGGCATGAAGCGCGCGTTGGGGTTGCGCTGGACCATGAGCACCTCCAGCCCCCTGTCGGCGTGGCGGCCGCCACGCCGGAGGAGCAGCAGCGTCGCGGCGGCGCGCGGGGCGACGGGCTCGAAGTCCGGGGCGAACGGGTCCCGGGCCCCGGCGGCCTCGGGTGGGAGCTGCGACATCGGGGTAATCCTCGCGCATCCGCGGGACGGGCCGCGTTGATCCGGGTCGCAAAAGGAACGTGATGTTTCGCCGGGAGCGCCGTAGTAGGGGCATGCAGACCGCGATCACGGCACCGGCCGCGGACGCGCCCAGCGCCGCCGAGCGCGAGTTCGAGGAGCTGTACAGGAGCTCGCGCGACGACGTGTACGCCTACGTCGCCGGGCTCCTGCGCGACCGCGCGGCGGCCGAGGACGTCACCGCGACCGCCTTCGAGCGCGCGTACCGGCGCGCCAAGACCTTCGACCCGAGGCGCGGCTCACGGCGCGCCTGGCTGTTCGGGATCGCGCGCAACGCCGCGCTCGACGAGCTGCGCCGGCGGCGGCGCCACGCCGAGCTCGCGACCGACCCCGTCGCGGACGAGCCGGCGCCCGACGAGGAGGCCGAGGTGGCCCTGCGGCGGGCCGCGCTTCGCCAGGCGATGGGCAAGCTCAGCGCCCGCGAGCGCGAGCTGGTCGCCCTCAAGTTCTTCGCTGGCCTCTCGACGGCAGAGATCGCGAGCGTGATCTCGGTCGGCGAGCGGGCCGCCGCCATGCGCATTCACCGCACGATCGAGAAGCTGAGGAGGGCCTGCGATGAGGCTGCGTGAACTGATCCGCCGCGAGCGCGACGAGCGCCCGCTGCCCGACGACGTGCGGGCCGAGCTCGATGCCCTCGACCGGGCCCTGGCCGGCGAGCCTGTGCCGGACGGGATGGAGGGCCTCACCGAGCTTGTCGCCGACCTGCGGGCCGAGCGCTCCGAGCCGAGCGCGACGTTCGCCGAGCGGCTGGACCGCTGGGCCCAGAGCGGCTTCGACCGGCGTCGCAGGCCCGGCTTCGGCCGCGCGGCCGCCGACGCCCGCGCCGGCGGCTCGCGCCGGCGGCTCAGCCTGCGCGCGCCGTGGGCGCCGGCGGCCGCGACCGCCTGCCTGCTCGCGGTGGTCGTGGTGGCGGGCGTCGTGGTCTCGCCGCGCGACGGCGACGACGACGCGGGCGGCGGGGACGGCGCCGTGAGCGAGGTCGCCGCGCCCGCGGATGCCGAGGGCTCGGGCGAGCTCGCGCCCGACGCGATCGAGCCCGCCATCGGAGGCGGGGCCGGCGACGCCGAGCGCGTCGCGCCCGGCGGCGTGGCGCCGGCGGGGGCGGATCTCCGCGGCGGCACCGCGTGGAGCGCGACGCGCAGCTCGCGCTCGCCGCGCCCGCGGACGAGGTCCAGGACGTCGCCAACGACGCCATCGCGGTGGTCGAGGCGCACGACGGCATCGTGCTGAGCTCGCGGGTCGACACCGGCGAGGCGGGCGCCTCGGCGGTCCTCCAGCTCCAGATCCCCACCCCCAACCTCGACGCCGCCCTCGACGAGCTCTCGGGCCTCGCGGACGTCCGCTCCTTGAGCGAGGCGGCCACCGACATCACGGCGCGGTTCCTGGGCGCCCGGGAGCGGATGCGCGACCTGCGCGCCGAGCGCCGCAGCCTGCTGGCGCAGATCGAGGCGGCTACCGAGGCGGCCGAGCTCGACGAGCTCAAGGACCGGCTCGCCGGGGTGAACCGCCGGCTCGCCCGCGCGCAGGCCGCGTTCGGCAGGGCGAAGCACCGCGCGCAGCAGGCGCGGGTGACGCTGCAGATCACCTCGGACGGGGCGCGGGACGACGACTGGTCGCTCTCCGACGCGCTCGACGACGCGAGGCGCGTGCTCACCGTCGTCGGCGGCGTTGCCCTGGTGGCGGGCGCGGCGCTCCTGCCGCTCGCCCTGATCGCGGCGATCGCGTTCTTCGTGCTGCGTGCAGCGCGCGGCAGGGCGCGCGAGCGCGCGCTGGACGACTAGCGACTAGCTAGTCCCGATCAGTCCTCGTAGGGCTCGAAGTCGCTCTTGCGCGCCCCGCAGACCGGGCAGAACCAGTCGTCCGGGATGTCCTCGAACGGGGTACCCGGCGGGATCCCGCCGTCGGGATCGCCCTCCTCGGGGTCGTAGATGAACCCACAGGACGTACAGATCCAGAGCTGCTGAGTCTCGGTCGTCACGGTCGAAAAGCTAGCCGAACGCGCCCGCGCGGGGAGCCGTTCAGGCGGCCAGCTCGATGTCCAGCGGGTGCGAGATCGGCTTCGGCGCGAGCTGGTCCGCGTCGGCGGGCGTGCGGATCCCGTAGGCCGCCTCGTGCGCGGCGCGGATGGCCTCGGCCGTGGCCTCGGCGAGCCCGCGCAGGTCGGCGGGGCTGATCGCGAGCGGCGGCGTCAGCACGACGGTGTCGCCGACCGCGTGCACCAGCGCCTCGCGCTCTCGGGCGGCGTCGATCACGCGCCTTCCCATGCGCAGGGAGCTCGAGTGCTCACCGAGGTCGATGCCCGCGACGAAGCCGCGGGCCCGCACCCCGGCGACCTCGTCCATGGCCTCGATCTCGGCGAGCAGGCCGCGCAGCAGGCGGAGCTTGGGCGCGAGC
>ERZ777010.2311-NODE-2311-length-9629-cov-5.630457_pt1 | contig 9629 bp, 7 predicted proteins | sample MGYA00374963_ERZ777010 | MGnify/ENA primary metagenome ERZ777010 (study PRJEB29309, sample SAMN06268256) | bioreactor metagenome | isolation source: Joint BioEnergy Institute, California, USA | place: USA:Joint BioEnergy Institute, California, USA | collected...
TGCTCCCCGCGCACGCGGGGATGATCCCGCGGTGTGGGTGATCCTGTGGCGGTACACGCGGTGCTCCCCGCGCACGCGGGGATGATCCCGTGTTGTGCAGCACCTGGATGAGCGGCACACCGTGCTCCCCGCGCACGCGGGGATGATCCCCAGTTCTCCGACTGGCGGAAACTCCTCGCCCAGTGCTCCCCGCGCACGCGGGGATGATCCCGGCGGCACCTGGCCCCCGAAGCAGCACACACCGTGCTCCCCGCGCACGCGGGGATGATCCCTGAGGGAGTGCCAGGGCCTAAGCCAGGACGATGTGCTCCCCGCGCACGCGGGGATGATCCCATGGAGGGCCACGTCCGCTGAGGTGGTGTAAAAGCAGCCACCGCGTGATCCGTTTCCCGCAGGTTAAGCGGTAAGCGACTCAGGAAGCCGCTCTTGGTCCGGTGTGCCGCCGGCAATCACCTGAAGCCGGATCTTGGCCAAGATGTCCAAGCCCATGGAGCGGCGGGATTCGGTCCACTCGCCGGTCTGCTCGGCCAAAACCGCGCCGACCAGCCGGATGATCGCAGCCCGGTCCGGGAAGATCCCCACCACATCCGTGCGGCGGCGGATCTCTTTGTTCAGCCGTTCCCGGGGATTGTCCGACCAGATCTGCCTCCAGATCTCCCGGGGGAAGGCGGCGAAGGCCAGAAGGTTGTCACGGGCCGCATCCAGGTGGTCGGCGGCGGCAGGATACTTGGCTGCAAGGGCGTCGACGACCCAGGCGTGCTGGGTGCGCACCTGCCCGGCCGATGGCTGGTCGAAGATCGTGCGGACCAGCGTGGCGACCCAGGGCTGGGCGGACTTGGGCACCGTGGTGAGCAGGTTGCGCAGACAGTGGGTACCGCAGCGCTGCCAGGCGGCGCCGGGCAACGTGGCGCCGATCGCCTCGACCAGCCCGGTGCGGGCGTCGGAGACCACCAGCCGCACGCCTGACAGGCCGCGGGCGACCAGGCCGCGCAGGAACGCAGCCATCCGGTGCCGTCCTCGCCTGAGGTGACCTCAACCCGCTGCCCGTTGGCGTTGACCGCTGTGGCGATCAGGACGTGCACGTTGACGGTCCGCCCGCCTTCGCGGACCTTCTGGGTGAGGGCGTCCAGCCACACAAACGTGCAGGGGCCGGTGTCCAAGGGGCGGATGCGGAAGGCCTCCACCTGCTCGTCCAGCGTCTTGGCCATGGCCGAGACCTGGCTTTTGGAGATGCCGGAGATGCCGAGCTGCTCGACGAGCTTGTCCATGCGTCTGGTGGACGCCCCCAGAAGGTAGCTGGTGGCGATGACGCTGATGAGGGCCTGCTCGGCACGGCGGCGCTGTAGCAGCCATTCGGGGAAATACGGCCCCCTTCGCAGCTTGGGGATGGCGAGCTCGATGGTGCCGGCGCGGGGTGTCCCATTCGCGTTTGCGGTAGCCGTTGCGGTGGTTGGCCCGCTGGGCGCTGCGCTCGCCGTAGGCGGCGTTGCAGAGGCTGTCCGCCTCGGCTGGCATCAACGCCTCGGCCATGGTCTTCACCATGGTTCGCGACAGATCGGGATCCTGGGCCTGGATCTGCTCTGCAAGCCAGGCGGCGGGGTCCAGGCTGTTGCCGGCGGCCATCGCTTGTCCTCCTTCGATCTTGACCGGGAATCACGAAGGATCTACGCGATGGCCGCTTCGTGTGTCCGGCGGCGTTCCTGTCACCTGGTCAAACTCTTACACCACTTCCGTGGACGCAGCTGGGGATCATCCCCGCGTGCGCGGGGAGCACGGGCCGTTCGAACAGGCGCATGGCGCGGGCGAGGGATCATCCCCGCGTGCGCGGGGAGCACCTGCTCATCAGCGTGACCGAGTACCAGTCGGAGGGATCATCCTCGCGTGCGCGGGGAGCACGGCCTCACGCTGATCTTGAACTGCTGGCCGGCGGGATCATCCCCGCGTGCGCGGGGAGCACCCGTTCAGCTCGGCGTAGACGGTGTCGTGCTTGGGATCATCCCCGCGTGCGCGAGGAGCACATCGTGCCGAACGGCCCGGCCCGCAGCACCGTGGGATCATCCCCGCGTGCGCGGGGAGCACGTGACACTGTATGAAATCGCCGTAGGCAAACCGGGATCATCCCCGCGTGCGCGGGGAGCACCCGCCCCAATAGATCACCACCGCCCTCCAGGGGGGATCATCCCCGCGTGCGCGGGGAGCACCGCCGACGCCCTCGCCGAAGACCTGCCGCAACGGGGATCATCCCCGCGTGCGCGGGGAGCACACGGTGGGAGACACGTCGTCTTGGGGGGACGGGATCATACCCGCGTGCGCGGGGAGCACGGCGACCTGTACGGAAGGGCTGTCGGTGCCGCGGGATCATCCCCGCGTGCGCGGGGAGCACTTCGGGGAGACCGCGAGCAAGGAGGGATGGTCGGGATCATCCCCGCGTGCGCGGGGAGCACACCTGGGCGGCGGCTTGGAGTTTGCGGACGGTGGGATCATCCCCGCGTGCGCGGGGAGCACACCGAGGCGACGATCGTCTGCGGACGCTCCGAGGGATCATCCCCGCGTGCGCGGGGAGCACGCTCCTCGCGACGCCTCTTGGCGCTGGTCACCGGGATCATCCCCGCGTGCGCGGGGAGCACTCCTCGCCCGCCTCTCCGTCCCCGGAGCCAAGGGGATCATCCCCGCGTGCGCGGGGAGCACCGACGGGTCACCTCGCCGGCGGGCGAGGTGCCGGGATCATCCCCGCGTGCGCGGGGAGCACATCGAGCCGACCGTCGAGCTTGTCGCCGAGATGGGATCATCCCCGCGTGCGCGGGGAGCACAAGGTCCGTAGCGAGCTGCTGCTTGACGAGCGGGGATCATCCCCGCGTGCGCGGGGAGCACTCCCACCTGGGCTGCGCCTCGACGTCCCCCGGGGGATCATCCCCGCGTGCGCGGGGAGCACCCGACGAGGAGTACGCGGCGACCCTGAAGGCCGGATCATCCCCGCGTGCGCGGGGAGCACTACGCCGTGCTCGCGCTGGTCGGTTCGAGCGGGGGATCATCCCCGCGTGCGCGGGGAGCACGTGACCAGGCCGTGGTAGCGCTGGCGGTGGCAGGGATCATCCCCGCGTGCGCGGGGAGCACGTTCGGCGGCTGGATCATGCGCGGATGGCCGAGGGATCATCCCCGCGTGCGCGGGGAGCACACCCTCGGCATCACCCAGAAGGTCACGGCCATGGGATCATCCCCGCGTGCGCGGGGAGCACTTGAAGACCACGCGCGGCTTGCGCTTTTCGGGGGGATCATCCCCGCGTGCGCGGGGAGCACTGGCCGGGGGTGCTCGCCAGGACGGCCAGCAGGGGATCATCCCCGCGTGCGCGGGGAGCACCGGCGCCGCGACACCGGCAAGGTCACCGAGGCGGGATCATCCCCGCGTGCGCGGGGAGCACCGCCGGGACTTCGCGCACAAGCTCTCCACCACGGGATCATCCCCGCGTGCGCGGGGAGCACGCCCGGGAGCGCATGGCCGCGGCCGCGGCCGCGGGATCATCCCCGCGTGCGCGGGGAGCACACCACCGGCCAGGCGGCAGGCACGGCCACGTGGGGATCATCCCCGCGTGCGCGGGGAGCACAGAAGGGTGAGGGGGAGGGGGGTCGCTGCGGGGGATCATCCCCGCGTGCGCGGGGAGCACATCGAGGTGCTGTCGGAGGCCCGCGGGGAGCGGGGATCATCCCCGCGTGCGCGGGGAGCACCGGCCGATGACCTCGTAGGGCCATCCGACCGTGGGATCATCCCCGCGTGCGCGGGGAGCACGACGGCACCCCCATTCGGGTCTCCGAGCGCACGGGATCATCCCCGCGTGCGCGGGGAGCACGCGCGGTAGGCGTCGATCGGGGCTCGGAGAATGGGATCATCCCCGCGTGCGCGGGGAGCACCTCTGGCCGAAGTCGATTCCGCAGATCAGGTTGGGATCATCCCCGCGTGCGCGGGGAGCACACCGGGCGGCCGATCGAGCCTGGTGACGAGCTGGGATCATCCCCGCGTGCGCGGGGAGCACTGCGCCAGGGCCCCTAGCTGGGGCTCCAACTTGGGATCATCCCCGCGTGCGCGGGGAGCACGACGACCATGGCCACCGTGTTTTATTGCCGCCGGGATCATCCCCGCGTGCGCGGGGAGCACGGCCGACACCCCGTAGGCGCGCGCCAACTGCGGGGATCATCCCCGCGTGCGCGGGGAGCACTGCTGGCAGGTCCTAGCTGGATTGAGCGGCGGCGGGATCATCCCCGCGTGCGCGGGGAGCACAGCAGGTCCGCCAGCGAGGTCGCCTACGAGCTGGGATCATCCCCGCGTGCGCGGGGAGCACGCTCGACGGCTCCGGGGAGAGTGCCGAGCCGGCGGATCATCCCCGCGTGCGCGGGGAGCACACGGGCGCGGAAGCGCCGGTAGACATCGGGGGGTTCGGCGGCGGATCATCCCCGCGTGCGCGGGGAGCACCGCTTCGGCGGGGCCTTTTCGTTTGGAGGCGCTGGGATCATCCCCGCGTGCGCGGGGAGCACACTTCCTGACCTGCGAGTTTATCCGACGGACAAGCCGTTTCTGAGCACTTCTTCAGATACGGACATATCACCCATGGCCTCACTTCGCCTCGGAGTAGGTATGAAGAACGCGCCCGTTGCAGGACGGCCGATCACGGGATCCGGACACGAACCGGCCGATCCGGGCGCGCCCAGGGGAACGGGTGCGCCCGGTAGCTCGGGTCTCGGGCCTGGTCTCATGCAATCTCGACCGTTGGCGAGGGGGTGGCCCCGTCCTCGTTCGATGCCAGTTCAAACCAGAGGAGGCCGCCCGTCGGCTCTTCGGTGAAGCCCCAGCGTTGTGCCTGTGAGCGGATCAGGTCGATTCCCCGTCCGGACTCGGCGAGCGTGTCGCGTACGCATCCGCAGGCGAAGGGGAACGTTTCCGAGCCTTGGTCCGCGACTTGGATCGTCACCGTCCCGTCTTCGTCTGGCAGCACGGTCACCTCGACACGGCCGGAGCGGGTGTGCACCACCGCGTTGGTGAACACCTCCGACAGCAGCAGCACCGCATCGTCCAGCCGCGGATGCCCGTCGAGCACGAGGCGCAGCCAGCGTCGGGCCTCCCCGACCGTGGCGCGATCGGCCGAGAAGATCCGGGACTCCGGTCGCCACGTCCGGTCCGGCTCCGTCTCCGACGCCGGCCACCGTCCCCGGCGGCAGTGGTTCTCCGGTACGGCCCGCGCGTCATGACCCTCCGGCCCGCCGCCGGATGTGATCTTTTCGGTTTCGGTCATGCCGCACAGAAAATCGGCAAACACCTACATACGGCGGACGTAACCCCGGAATTTCAACGGGACCTTTATCACCGACAACTTCCGCCACTGCGTAATCGTCCGACTACAGTTGTTTCGGCGAACCAGAAGGGAGGACGAATGACCATTATCGGGCGAACACCATTCGACCAGGCCTGTCACGAACGCGGATGGGCGCGCCCAGCGGTCTTCCTCGCCGAGTTCGCCAAGACCGCGCGCCTCATCGGCGAATCGGTCACCATCACCGACCGGCAGTTCCGCCGCTGGCGCGCTCCCAACCCGCCCCGGCCGCATCCCCGTTCCTGGCGGGTATTGCACACCATGTTCGGCGTTCCGCCCACCGAGTTGGGTTTCCCGCCCTACCCGAATGGTGAAACACCCCAATATGGCCCCCTTGCAGCAAATGGCGGGGCGGAGGAAAGCGACGTGAAAAGACGGACATTTGTCACGGCCACCGTGGGTACGGCGGCCGCCGCCGCGATCCCCGGCGCGACCGTCGGCGCGATCGGCAGCGACCACATCCAGGACCTGCGCGCCAGGCTCACCGCCTTGGGCACCCTGGACGACGCCCACGGCGGCGCGGGCGTGCTCCCGCTGGCGATCCGGCATCTGGCCCACATCCGTCAGCTGATCGAGACCGGAACGTACCCGAACTCGATCGGCCAGCGCCTCCACCGGCTCGCCGGCGAGACGGCCGCCCTGTGCGGTTTCCTCGCCTTCGACGCGGGACGGCAGGAGCAGGCCCGGCGCTTCTACGGCGAGGCCCTCGCCACTGCGGCGTTGCTAAAGGACGACGATCTCACCGCCTATTCCCTCGCCCAGCTCGGCCTTCAGGCCACCTACGAGAAGCGCCCGCGCGCCGCGCACGACTTCTTGGAAGCCGCTCGGTACCGCGCGGAAGCACTGGACTCGCCCAGACTTCAGTCCCTGGTCGCGGTACGGCAGGCCCACGCCCTCGCCATGATGGGCGACCACGCGCTCGCGCAAGGTGAGCTGGCCCGCGGCATGCGCCTGTTCGAACGGGCCGGCCGAGGCCGACCTGCCCCCGTCTGGATGGACTTCTACGGCCCAGCTGAGATCAACCTCTACCAGGGCCACCTCTACAAGGCGACAGGCCGTCACGAAGCCGCCACCTCGTACTACAGGACCGCCGTCAATCAGCTCGGAGTCGGGTACGTGCGCAACCGGGTGAACTTCCGCCTCCGGCTTGCCCACACTCTCGCCCTGTCGGGCGAAGCGGAGGAAGCCGCCGCCGAGACCATGACCGTCATCGACGAACTCCCCGCGGTCTCATCGGCTCGCACGCACAAGCTCCTGACCGACCTCCACCGCTCGCTCGGCGCGATCGACTCCCCCACCACCCGCGACGCCGCCGAGGCTCTCGCCACCCGGTTGACCTGACGCCTTGCGCCATTCGCTTTCCTCACTGCGCCGGCCGCAGATTCCCGATTCTCCATCGGGTACAGCCGCTTCGGCTTGCCGAGTCAGCCATACATGAAGTTTCATCCCGCACGGTCAGCTTCTGTCGGCTGATTCAGGAAGGCATCACGTACGGCCCTCATAATGGCCGCAATGGCCGGTCACCGTGACGTCACAGCCAGCCCTCCTGGCGGGCGAGCAGGCGGGCGGTGTGCACGAGGGCGATGACCGGTGGGGCGGCGTGGCGGTTCCAGGAGATGGTCAGCTCGATCGGGGGCAGGTCGTCGGTGACGGGCAGGCAGACGATCTGGCCGGGGAGCTGCAGGCTCACCGACCGGGGCAGGAACATGAACCCGTCCTCGTACAGGTTGAGGTTGAGGTTGCGCAGGCCCGGCAGCGGGTTCTCCCAGATCTCGAAGGTCTCGCCGGTGCTGGTGAGCGCGGCGAGCACCCGGTCGTAGTAGAGGGGCGCGTAGCGGCGCGGGAAGAACCGCAGCGTCTGGCCGCGCAGGTCGCGCAGGGCCACGGACTTGCGCGTGGCCAGGGGGTGGCGGGGGCCGACGACCACGACGAAGTCCTCGCGGCGCAGGACCTCGGTGGCGAAGCCGGCCGGGATCGGCAGGTGCCTGCCGAGCAGTACGTCGAGTTCGCCGTCGGCCGCCGCGGCGACGAGGTCCATGTCCCACGCCTCCCGGGCGTCGACGCGGATTCCGGGATGGCGCTCCCGCATCGCGGCGAACAGCTTCGGCATCTCCTCGAACGCCGCGGTCACGGTGTAGCCGACGCGTACCAGGCCGCGTGACAGGCCCGCGGCCTCGCGGGTGCGTTCGACCATGCGCTCCGCCTCGGCCAGCACCTGGCGGGCCGATTCGACGAACACCTTTCCCGCCTCGGTGAGCCGGGTGGGGCGGCGGTGGAACAGCTGGACGCCCAGTTCGCGCTCCAGATCCCGGATTTGGCGGCTGAGCGGCGGCTGTGTCATGTGCAGCCGCTCGGCGGCGGCCTCGAAACTGCCCGTCTCGGCTATCGCAATGACGTAGCGCATGAGCCGCAGATCAACCGGCATACCCGCAAGGTATATCACCCCACCTAACCGGACTTGGACCTCGGAAAACACCGGTGGTCATGATGGTCGCGACGCTGAGGAAAGGACGCATGATGCAGGAATGGAGCCCGACCCGACGGGAGCTCATTAAGGCCGGGGGCGTCGGCGCCGCCGCGGCCGCCGTGTTGCCGTCCGCGGTCGCGACCGGGGCCGCCGCCTCGTCCTCGCCTGAGCGGGACGGCCTGATCACCAGGGTCATTCCGAAGACGGGCGAACGGATTCCGGTGATCGGTCTTGGCACGTTCATGACGTTCGACACGGTGTCCGACCAGGGGCGTGAGAATCTCCGGAGGGTGGCGCAGGAGCACTGGCGTGCCGGCGGGCGGGTGTTCGACGTGTCGCCGCTGTACGGCAGGTCGGAGATCAATCTCGGTGACTTCATCTCCGAGATGGGGATCAGCGACCGCGCATTCCTGGCCAACAAGGTGTGGTCGACCGGCGAGTACCTGTGGGACGACAGCCACGCCGAGTCGAACCTGCGCCGGTCGATGCGGCGGCTGTCGCGGCGGCGGCCGATCGACCTCATGCAGTGCCACAGCCTCACCAATGTGGACGTGGTCGTCCCGCTGCTGCACGCGTGGAAGAAGGAGGGCCGGGTCCGCCTGATCGGGGTCACCCACCACGAGCCGGCCTACTTCGACCTGCTGGCGGACTGGGTACGGCGCGGCGACCTCGACTTCGTCCAGGTGCACTACTCGATCCACACCCGCGTGGCCGAGGAGAAGGTGCTCCCGGCGGCCCGGGAGACCGGGACCGCGGTGCTGGTGAACATGGCGCTGGAGAAGGCGCGGCTGCACGCCGTGGTCGGGAACCGGCCGGTGCCCGACTTCGCGCGTGAGTTCGGCATCGAGACATGGTCGCAGTTCTTCCTGAAGTGGGTGATCTCCAACCCGGATGTCACCTGCGTCATCCCCGCCACCTCGAACCCGGCTCACCTGGCCGAGAACGTGCGCGCCATGCGCGGGCCGCTGCCGGACCCGGACACCCGGGAACGCATGGTCCGGTACATGGAGGGGATCGAGGGCTTCGACCGGATTGCGAGCATGCCGTGGTACCCCGGCAAGTCCTACCGGGGCCTGGTCTCCCGCGCCCAGCAGGCCATCGACGCCCGCAGTCCCTGGCCCAGCTGACCCACCCGAATCCGGCACGGCCCGGCCGCGCGAGCGGCGCCACGAGAGCCGTGACGGAACGCTGACCTGCCGCTCTTCCGGCGGTTGACCGACTCCCCCGTTTCGAGCCGCGGCGCCGCGGCACCAGGACGGCCTCCCATCTCCGGTGCCGTCCCCCCGAACACGGACCGGCCATCGACCTGCCCCGATCGTCCGGGTCGCGCCGGTACCGATCCACCCACCCCGCAACCCGCGATCCGTCGGCATGCGCCGGTTCCCCTCTGCCGCGCTGCCGCCGCGGATCGCACCGAGACGGCCGGTACACGGACGCGTGCTCGGTCTCTGGACAGAGGACGGCGGCCACGCCCGGGCACAGGAAAGCGATCGGCCGGATCGGTAATCGGTCCCCCGGGGATCCGGCCGGTATCCCCGGCCTCGCCGAGTCCTCCGCCGCCCGTGTGAGCGGGCGAGGCGACCCCGCGCCCGAAGGTGCCGGGGTCCGGTCACCGGTCCATCCCGTACGAGGCGGTCGCCTCCCGTCGAGGCCCGCCTCGCCGACGCCCCGCGCGGCACGCGGGGGCGCGGCCTCGGCCGCCACCGATTCCCTCGCCATGGCCGGCGAACGCGTCGTCACCGGGCGCGTCGCCGATGAGGGCCGCTCCGCCGGTGGCGGCCGCAGGCCGGATCGCCGGTAGG
>ERZ777010.2315-NODE-2315-length-9609-cov-31.273079_pt1 | contig 9609 bp, 10 predicted proteins | sample MGYA00374963_ERZ777010 | MGnify/ENA primary metagenome ERZ777010 (study PRJEB29309, sample SAMN06268256) | bioreactor metagenome | isolation source: Joint BioEnergy Institute, California, USA | place: USA:Joint BioEnergy Institute, California, USA | collected...
CACCATTTTCTCCCGGGAGAAAATGGTGTTTTTTATCTTTTATCCCAGCCTCTTTCCATTTCTCTCCAACGTAAAATCATCATAATGCCCGAATAAACTCGTCAAACGGCGTCGTCTTTCTGCCCAACACTTTTTCCAAATCGTCACTTGGCACATCCAACAATCCGTTGCGGATATCTTTTTGGACGATGACAGAGAATTGCGCCGCTTCCGGTGGCAAGCCCAAATCCACCAACGCTTTGACATACTCTTCATCTGAAACTGATGCGGTCTCAACTTCCCGGCCAATCGCTTTACTTGCGATTTGCGCCAACTGTTCATAAGTGATCGGTTCGCCGCCGAGTTCGTAAATAGTTTGCTTAGGCGCAACCCCGGCCAAAATGCGGGCCGCCGCTTCCGCATAATCTTCCTTCAAGGCATAGCAAACCCTGCCCTCACCGGCGGAATATGTGAAAGGCGCCCCATTCTTCACCGCTTTCAGCATGAACGTTTCATTTTCCAAATACCAATTGTTGCGGGCAAATCCATAATCCAGGCCAGACTCCATAATGAGCTGCTCCGTCAACTTGTGGTCAGGCGCCACAATAAGCGTGCTGTTTTGGGCATTTGGCGCACTCGTATAAACCACAAACTCCACCCCTGCTTCTTTCAACGCTTCCACCACATTTTGATGCTGCTGTTTCCGTGTCGCCAAATCATTGGATGAGACAAAGAGGACGCGGTTGATGCCCTGAAATGCTTTCACCAAGGATTCTTTGTCCAAAAAATCCGCAATGCGCACTTCAAGCCCTTGCTTTCTGAAAGTTCCGGCTTTTTCCTCTGAGCGCACCGTCACCACGATATCCGAAACCGGCACGAAATTTTTCAAATGCTTTACCGCTCTTCCCGCCAAATCGCCAGTGGCACTGGTTACCAGATATTTCATCGATTTTCCCCCGCTTCTTTGCTTTTTTTATCATTATAAAACAGAAAGGTAATAATCTCCAAAAAGAAACCTGTTTTTATCATGAAACCAGGCAGGGATGAAAAAACGCATCAACACAAACCCAATTTGCACAAGATCAACATCCTCAATTGAAGGCTTTCGTGCTGCGTTTCTTTCAGGGATAAAACAGTTCATACAGCTTCATGGTGCCGATATTCATGACCTTGCCATCTTCGCGGATCGGAAAATGGATTTGATTCAATAATTTAATTAACTGATATGCGACATTTCGAAATGGGGTAATGACGTAAATCTCTATTGCCAAGCCCGGATTCTCTTGGATTTTTTTGAGTATCATATCTTTTAACATCAAACCTTGTTGGTGAACATATATCTTTGTATTGATTCATCTCTACACCCACTTTTTGTGTTAGTGTTATTGTGTACGATGCGGTTTTTGATTCAGGCTAGTTTAATTTTTCTTTTTATGCAAAACTATGTATAACTACGATAATACAAAAACAACAAAATATGGAATATCTAAGATATTTCCAAAACCCGTTTAACCGAAAAGATTGTCGGAACTTACACATTATACAAATTGTTATTTTTTTTCGGCATCTTTCTGTTCGATTCATCAAACTAAATACTCATTTTTTCATAAAAAGGATGGTTGAGTTTATGCAAATAATGGAAGAAATCGTTTTCACAACCAATTACGAAATTCTCGATGCGGATTGCAAAAAAGGGGATGTGATTGCGCTATTGAAAGGAAAAGGGGAAAATCTTGTCCAGCTCAATGGCGAAACCATCCTATGCTTGCCAACCGGATATTCCATGATCCGATGGACGGGAAACCATTTTTGCCTTTTACGGGGGCCGATGCTTTCCTTCTATACGATTACCGGAGAATTTATGGATGAAATGAAGGTCGGCCCTTGTATTTCGGATTTATTCCCTTTTAAAAATGGGGTTATCTGTATATACAGCGACCAGGGGGTTTTCGGCAAAGGGATTGGCAAATATATATTAAACTATGCGGAACCGGGTAAAGGCGTCACTTCACTGGAAAATTTCGCTTTACGCCATCATCTTTTGTACGATGCCCTATTTGCGCGATTCAAGCCTTATGCCTGCATCGATCCGTCAACGGATGAGTTGATTTTCTTCAATCACCAATTGAAAATGGAAAAATCGATCAAGATTCCTTTTCATACGGGAAATGTCCTTGCCTTTGCTTTAACGTATCAAAGCGGTGTCTTTCTCGAAGAAGAGCGGATGCGGATATGGAAATTCCAAACCAATCAAGTGAAAGAATATGATTTTCAATGGAATAATCATACAAGAGCCATTTTCCACCGCCACGATTACTTATTTATGGACATTGCGGACCACCATATACGGGTATTTACACCGGCTGCGGAGGATTAATTGGCATTCCCCCATAATCAAACAACAGACGTCAAAATCTCCCACAAGATTTTGACGTCTCCGAATAGCCATTTGTGATAAAAATCCGACGTCAGGGAAAGGCTTTTGTAATATCGTTCCATAAATTCCTGGAATTTTATAAAATCAACCGGTTTTTTATGATTTGGGGAATCCATTGTTTTGGAAATAAAGACGAATCATCTGGTTCATTGCGTTTTTTTCGTTTTCTTCCAGTTTTTCAATAATGGCATAATACGTTGAATCTTCGCTGATGGGCAAGTTGGCATCACGGCAAAATTGGATCATTTCTTTTGCGCCCCTTATATCTTTCCTGAATACTATGATGACTGTTTAGGCGGGTAGTTTTCCATATTGGAAACGGAACACTACATTTCTTTATTGCTCATTTTTTCAAAATCCTCTAAAACAGGCAATATTGTTTCAACAAATGAAATGAATTTCATTGCTACAAACTGAGGAAAATCAGGTTTGGACCATTCATCAATCGGTGAAACAATTCGATAACTTAATCCTTTCCATGCTTGTTTACGATGATCCAAATGATCTCCTTGCTCAAGAACTTCTTTTTTTGTCCTTGAATGCAATTGATCGAATCCAAATAAGCCAGCGACTTCCTCTTCATGTGCATCTATGTAGGCTTTAAAATCTTCTTTGCGTTTTGTTGTATGACCTGTTGTAAAACTAAAATCAGGTACATATTGAATTTCAATGATATTCATCTCTCGTGGGCGTGTATAGATGACAAACCGGTCGCCAGGCGAAGTTGGAGATTGAAACAATAAGCGATGTTCTTCCTTTTTTCTGATATCCAACCCAATGAACTGTAAATGATATTCGCGTTCTACATAGTCCCTAAGCAAACTTTCCAATTCATGAAATAAGCCGGAAATGATTTCACGTTCATTATCTTGATAGACCAGTTGTGTCGGGGTCTTCTTATATGCGGGATGTGAAGGGAGAGCTTTCATTTTACGTTCGAAAAGTTTGGGATTGGTTTCGTTTTCTTTTAATAGTTGATTTGCTTTGTCATAATCAACAACTTTGTGTTCGTAACCAAGTTTATTCAAGACAGGAATAACATCTTTTTTAAACTGAAATGCTGCCACCATAAAACGGCCATTCTCTTTGACAAACGTAGCATATTTACTCATTTGGGCGACAACCGCCTCTCCAGCCTCCAGCTTCAATTCAATATACACCGTATTCCCATTCTTGTCTTTTCCTTTTAAATCGCATCGATAGGTAGAATGGTTGCTCCGAATGGGATATTCCTCCTCCTCGACTGACAGCCCTTCTTCAATCAATTCTGGAAATAAACTGACAATCCGTTTTAAATCCTTTTCATACATCTCATTTCTCTCCTTCAAAAAAATTGTATGTCCTAAAAGATGTCATCTTACAGTCTTGACCGCTAGAACTCAAAATGTCTTTATGAACAAAACATTATCAATCAATAAGTTCATCCGGTTCAAACTACTCACTCGGATTACCGGACGTTTAATCCAAAAACCTGTCTCCATTGAATGGCAAGTCCTATCGTTTCAATAAAAGTTTGAAACATCAGAAATCCGAAGAAAAACTAAATACTTAGTGTGAGAACATCTATAAAAAATTAACCCCTCACTCCCAATCATTATTAGTGGGTATGTGCCTCAGTGTTGAAATAATCGCTTTATCTCAATTTTATATTAACAAAAACAACCCACATCAGTTAATACAACATCCTTAAGAAAAATTCCCCCTTATGTCCCTCTTTTCCCTTCTGCAAGGTATATAGATAGTAGAACACCAAATCATCAGGAGGGATGAAAATGGAATACAACGGTACGAAAGTGCTTACCACAAAGCAGCTGGCGAAATTTTTCGATGCGGATATGGCGCGCATTTATGCCATTTTTTATCGCCATAAGGAAATTTTCAAAGAAGGAAAAGACTACTTCCTGCTCACCAAAAAGGACATTGCAGCATGGAGCGAATCCCCTCATCTGCCCAGCTTAAAATATGTATCTCTCCTTTACCTCTGGACAGAGCATGGGGCATTCAAATTCGCACAATCATTCAAAGGATTGAGGGCTTGGCAGGGCTACTCCAATTGCATCTGCCATTTCTGTGGCACTCCAGAAGAGAAAAAGTTGCTGAACAATCTCTACGAAAAATTGGCAAGAAAGGCGGCGGAACAATGTTGATCAATGGTCCTCAACTCACATTCTCCCCGATTTTGGCCAAAACCATTGGGGCGAATGGTGCAATTATATTGGAACTATTGCATAAAGAGCTGCTCCAATCCCCCATTGTGCATGACGGGCACCATTGGTTTGTGCATACATATGAAAAGTGGCAGAAACGGTTGCCTTATTTGTCCAGGAATACCATCATTCGGACTTTTTTAAAACTGGAAAAGGATGGTTATATCATTTCCCAATTGATGCAAAATCAACGGAAATGGTATCGGATCAATTACGAAAAAATCTCGCACCTCGTTGTGGATGGCGACCTGTTTCGTCATGGACGGACTATCCAAAATGGGCATAATGGGATTCCAAATTGGGATGCCGGTACCCAAAATGAGAAGATGGGAATCACAAATTGGGCTGATGCACCTTCCCAAAATGGTTACTCAAATGGGAATGCCGATGCCCAAAGTGAGAAAACGAGCAACTCAAATCGGGCAAATGAACATTCCAAAAATGTCGCAAATTGGGTAGACGGCCATCACCAGATTCCGGCAGATTCCACTGTCCAAATCGAGCTGCAGCAACCCAATTTGATAAGGCAGTATAACTTAATCATTAAAGTTATTAATTATTTAAATAAACAAGCAAATAAAAACTATAATCCCCTTCTGCGTATCCATCATGATGATATATCCAAAAGAATTGAAGAAGGCTATACGTTCGAAGATTTTCAAGGCATCATCGATTTGAAAGTTTCCCAATGGCTGCACAACGAAAAAATGAATGTTTACTTGCGGCCGAGTACGCTATTCAAATCGCCCAACTTTGAAAAATATTTAAGAGAAGCGAAAAAACAAAAGCCTGCCAGCATTTACAAACCGATCGAACTGGATTTTACAGCGGGAGAAGATGCCCCAAAGCCGAAATGGCTTCAACATTAAGGAGGGAGAGATCAAGATGCGGGAATTGAACACGGATCTTCTCGAAAAAAGCATTTTGGGAACGATGATGCAGGAAAATTATTTGATCCTTGATGCAGGCATCCAGCCGGAGATGTTTCTTTCCCAAGTCCATCGCGTCATCTATCAAGCGATGAAGGAGTTAGCCAACGCGGGTAAACCGGTGGACTACGTAACTCTCCTGACCGAGGTGGACGTGGGAGATGCCGGGGCACAGTATCTCACAACCATTGCCTACTACGCCAATCCGGAAAAATTCGAGCATTACGCGGACATGCTGTTGGATGCATGGCGGGAGCGGCAAAAAAGTGCCATCTTGACAGAAGCCCTCTCGGAAAACTGGACCATCGAAGAAATCCAGACAAAACTGGATCAACTGTACACAAGCAACATGACCATCGAGACAAGCATCGAACAGGATTTGGTCAACATGGCGGAACGGCCGTTCTTTCCAGAAAAAATGGACGACTTCATCCCCATCGATATTGAGGAGCTGGCCAAAATGCTCTGCGGTTTCCGGCAAGGAGAAGTGACGATCATCGCTGGAAGACCATCGATGGGTAAGACGGACGTGATGAACCACTTTGCGCTGGCTGCAGGCATGATGGGTTATTTGCCGATCATCTTTTCCCTTGAGATGAATCGGAAAATGCTGCTTGAACGCCTGGTCGCCCTCACCGGCAACATCAACCGGTTAAAAATGCGCAATCCTTATAAATATTTAAGCGAAGAGCAAAAAAACGAATGGATGGACACCCTTTCCAATCTGAAGAATGCCAACCTTCACATCGACGATCGGGCCGGGTTGACGGTCCGTCAAATGCGGGCGCAAATCCGGAAACTTATGAATAAGTACCCAACGAAAAAACCGATTGTGTTCATCGATTACTTGCAAATCATTGCCTGCGAAGAAGATCGAAACAATCCTTATCTCAACACTGCGTACATCAGCGCACAATTAAAGAAAATGGCGAAAGACTTCCATTGCCCTGTCGTTTGCCTTGCACAACTCAATCGGGCAGTGGAAACGAGACAAAACAAACGCCCGGTGATGAGCGACATCCGGGATTCCGGCAACATCGAACAGGATGCGGATGTGATTATCTTATTATTTCGGGATTCTTACTACGAACGGCTGTCGCCCGAAGAACAGAGCCAACCCCAACAGCCATACGAACGGTTGGAATTCATCGTCGCCAAAAACCGCAATGGCCCCACTGGCACAGCTTATGCGAGATATTATAAATCTACCGGAAGAATTGTGGAGGAGGAAAAGGGCTAGACTCCTTTGTGTCGGGGGTGGATAACGCTGTGGGCACTTGGATGTTGCAGTATTAGTCTTGGGAGGTGAGTATATCAAAACAAGGTACAATCGATTCTTTATTCAATGATGTAAACACTAAAATAGAATGGCTCTTACGCACTATTGGAGAATCCCTCTTTGTATAAACGATGAATCTCGATGTAAAGCATAAATCTGTTCACTCCTAATTCCTCACTTTCAATAGACTAGTAACAGTATATTTGAAAGTGATTGATGGTGGGGAAACTGTTTAATCTTATTTGGGGAATTCTGTTGAGTTCTATTTGTGGAAAACTGTTGATTCTAGTTTAGCGTTTACAACAATTAATTGAAAGGGTGAAAAATATTATGGAATTATTTGCTATGGATTAAAGATTTTGTGCTACACTTTTTATTAGGAAAAATAGAAAATAAATGTAGAATTTTGACAAGGAGTTGAGTGGAGTTGAGTAGAAAAGTGTTGCAACGAGCCATTTCAATGTTAACCAAATCAGATCTCAAATATGGTAATAATATACCAGAATGGCTAAAAGATGAATATTCTTATTGGGAAAAGTTGTTTCTGATAAGAATTTCCCTTGCCACTTTGGAACTATCGCTGAGAAAAAAGGCGATTTAAGATATTTTTATATAGAAAATCATGATTTAAGCCCTCTACCGAATGTATTAAGAGAGTTTTTGAAATTATCAAGAGAAAATGAGCATAATAAACATGCTTTGGTTGTTTTTGTGCAACCTGAAATTCCAGAACAGTCATTTGATTACTATGAAAATTATTTTTGGAATATTTTAAAATATCTACATGAGAATGATGAAAAAGAATGGAATGCAAATATTCCAACTGATCCAGATGATCCACTTTGGGAATTTTGTTTTGATGGAGAACCTATTTTTGTATCAGCTAATATGCCAGCATATAAACATAGAATTACTAGGAACATGGGAAAAAGCCTTATATTGATCTTTCAACCTAGAAGAATTTTTGCTGATATTACTCCAAATGCTATTGATTTAATTCGATCAAAAGTAGAGTCGATAGAAAATCTCCCAATCCATCCGGATCTAGGAAGATATGGAGACGAAAGCAACAGAGAATGGAAACAGTATATAATCACTGATGACAATAATCCAAGAAAAGGGGTATGTCCATTCCATCCTAAATCTTGATAATCAGAATTACTGATTTGTACATCATACTAAGTTTATAAAGGTGTGGGGGGTTTTATGGCATTGTATCTTACTTATGTTATTGTGGGCCTTTCTATTGCCATGCCAATTGGAGCCATTTCTGTAGAAATGATCAAGCAAGGTCTCAAGAATGGCTTTTGGCATGGTTGGGCTGTTGGATTAGGAGGTATGACGATTGATTTAGCTTTAATCGCAGCATTTTATTTCGGATTAGCCTCCATTTTGAAGCAACCGTTTATTCAAATCCCGATGTGGATTGTTGGTGCAGTATTTTTGTTTTTAATTGGTTATGATTCTATTAAAAATGCGGATCATGATATCACATTATCAGGTGAAAAGCCAACAAAATCTTGGTTTTCTTCATATAGAAATGGTTTTCTTGTTGCGATATCTCCAGGGAATATAGTGTTTTGGCTAAGCGTATTCGGGTCGTTTCTTACCAACTCATATGATATGGCGAATCCAATTAAATTTATCACCATTGGGACGGGTGTGTTAACCGGAATTTTACTACATGACATTGGCTTATTAACCATTGTTTCTACTACAAGAAAGTTAATGAGCCGTTCGATGATAAAAGTAAGTTCTATTATTGCTGGTATAGTGTTAATTGGTTTTTCGGGTTATTTTGTTTATGAAGCTATTTCTGCAGTTAAACAATTGATTTAAATTATTTGGTGTTTGTCGACGGTAAATCTGACAGAATGAAGGTTGACGAGTTACCACATTTATGGTTTCTCATGTAAGAGCATAAGGAATTTTTGCCCTCACTGAAGGTGTGGAATCAGGCAGGGCCTGATAAAACGTAACAAAGAGGCTGTCCCAAAAGATCGGTAAAACGACCTTTTTGAGGACAGCCTCCTGCTTTTTCTTTTACATTATTTGGATATTTTTTGTTCTCTCAAAGGATCTGCTTCTTCTCATCCCCGTATGTTCTCCCTTTTTCTTTTTATTGGGTGGACGGTGGCCGCCCACTTTTTCAAATTGTGTGCAACACAAATCCCCCCCATTCCATGGTAATTTCTTTAGGGCAATGGGATATTGAGTTTGTGTTAGGCGATGCCGCGTATGGCAGCGAAAAGATTCGACAAACAGCCGAACAAGCAGGAATCTTATTCCTTTCTCCCATCAACCGCCGAAAATAGCGAGGAACGGAAAGATGCCTATGGCCGGGTTCTTCCTGTCTTTTTGAAAACGAGGTTTGGCCAATGGCTGTTTGGGCTTCGCCGCGGGATTGAACGGGTATTTAACGAGCGAAAGAGTGATGGGGTGGAACAGCCACGATGGTATGGATTTCATCGATATTTACTACATGTGTTATGCTGCATCCTTATGCATAACTTCGAGTTTTTACTCTAGTTTTGCAACACCATCATCAATTTGATGAACGGGGATATTTTATAATTCTAGATACATTTGAGTTCCGATAATCTTGATTATGTTGCATCTCAAATTTCTCAATGAAATGAGGATGTCCCAAAAGTGTTCGCATAGCGTTCGCTTTTGGGACATCCTCATTTTAAATAAATAAATTCTAATTAATAAAATCAGATAAGCATAAAAATAGCCCTTGCATGAGATCTTCTTAAAATGAAAGTGCGACCAAAC
>ERZ777010.2317-NODE-2317-length-9597-cov-828.615489_pt1 | contig 9597 bp, 9 predicted proteins | sample MGYA00374963_ERZ777010 | MGnify/ENA primary metagenome ERZ777010 (study PRJEB29309, sample SAMN06268256) | bioreactor metagenome | isolation source: Joint BioEnergy Institute, California, USA | place: USA:Joint BioEnergy Institute, California, USA | collected...
ATTTTTTTATTTTTCCCAAAAATTTTTTGTGTGAAAAGAAGGAAAATTTAAAAATCCGTTGAATTGTTGAATTATGGTTACTAAAGTTTTTGCGAAGAAAAAGGTGGTGAACAGGATGGAAGTGACAGATGTAAGATTGCGCCGCGTCAATACAGAAGGTCGGATGAGAGCGATTGCGTCCATAACATTGGATAATGAATTTGTCGTCCACGATATACGTGTAATTGACGGAAATAACGGCCTTTTTGTAGCAATGCCTAGTAAACGTACACCGGATGGAGAGTTTCGAGACATTGCACATCCTATTAATTCAAATACTCGCGGTAAAATTCAAGACGCTGTTCTAGCTGAATATCACCGTTTAGGTGAGACGGAAGATTTTGAATATGAAGAAGCAGGGGCTTCATAAAAATATGATGTAAAAGAAGGGGCTTAAAGCATTCAGCTTAAGACCCTTTCTTTTTTAAAGGATCTGTTCACTAATACGATTTAGTAAACGTTTGCAAAAGAATAGATGGCCTCCTTTGTTTTTCTTACATACTCAATTGTTATGCAGCTATTGATCATCAAGTCTGATGGTTGTATAGGAAATGGTATTTGTTTCAAAAATTAATGTTCATACATCGGCATTTGAAAAAACGAAGAAATGCAGAGCTGTAAATCGTAAATCAACTTCGTTGAACAACAATGCATCCAAGTATAACCTTCTACGTTCAGCCACTGTCAGAAAATCTGGTTCATCGAAAGGAAGCAATCGAATAAATCAAAAAAACTTTAGGCAATATTGTTCTGCTGAAATTAATTTTTTTGTGTTAAGGCCTCCAATCAGGTGTTCTTTTCCTTCTTGTTTTTTCGTCAAAGTATCAAAACCGGCCTTTAGAGAAGAGGGAAGAAGCATAAAATTTAGGGCTTCCTCGTAGATTTTTAATAAAATTCCTATCCTATTTCTGTACCTTTTTCGAGAAAAATAGAGTGAAACGGAAATTTACGGAATCACACAAGATTTCTTGAAATAGAACATTATTTAAGATAAGATTTTTATGGATAAAAAGGGTATTGGAGGCCTATAAATGGAGAAATGTTTTGCAGTCATCTTAGCAGCCGGGCAAGGAACAAGAATGAAATCAAAGCTCTATAAAGTGCTGCATCCTGTTTGCGGTAAACCTATGGTACAGCATGTGATAGACAATGTTTCCAAGCTTCAAGTTGACGAAATCATTACCGTCGTCGGTCATGGTGCGGAAAAAGTAAAATCAGAGCTCGGCGAACAGACATTGTATGTTTTGCAGGAGCAGCAGCTTGGAACTGCTCACGCTGTTTTGCAGGCGGCTCAATATCTTGAGGGGAAAGAAGGAACGACAATTGTTGTTTGTGGCGATACGCCGCTGATCACCAGCGAGACGTTTGAAAAATTGTTAAAGCATCATCTGGAAACGAAAGCAAAAGCCACCATTCTGACAGCAGAAGCGGATGATCCGACTGGATATGGACGAGTGATCCGCAATGAAGAAGGGCTGGTTGAAAAAATAGTTGAGCATAAAGATGCTACAGAAAGTGAACGTCTTGTGACAGAAATTAATACGGGAACTTATTGCTTTGATAACGCTTCCTTATTTGAAGCTTTAAAGCATGTCAATAATGACAATGCGCAAGGCGAATATTATTTGCCGGATGTAATTGAGATTTTGAAGGAAAAAGGCGAAATCATTTCAGCGTTTCAAACAGATTCTTTTGAAGAAACGTTAGGGGTAAACGACCGCATAGCGCTTTCGCAAGCGGAGCTTATTATGAAAAGGCGAATCAATCAAAAGCATATGAAAAACGGAGTTACAATTGTCGATCCTGATAATACATATATATCAGCAGATGCAGAGATCGGACAAGATACTGTCATTTATCCGGGTACAGTCATTATCGGTAAAACGGTCATCGGAGAGGAATGTGAAATCGGTCCCAACTCCGAAATTAAAGATTGCCAAATTGGCCATAATACGAACATCCGTCATTCTGTTGTTCATGACAGTCAGATCGGAAATCAGGTTAACATCGGTCCGTTCGCACACATTCGCCCAGCCTCCGTTATTGACGATGGAGTAAAAATTGGGAATTTTGTCGAAGTCAAAAAATCTAAAATTGGAAAAGAATCGAAAGCATCCCATTTAAGCTATATTGGAGATGCAGAAGTTGGGAATGGGGTGAATCTTGGCTGCGGTTCGATAACAGTTAACTATGACGGGAAAAATAAATATTTAACGAAAATCGAAGACGGAGCCTTTATTGGATGTAATTCAAACCTTATTGCGCCGGTTACGATTGGCGAAGGAGCATATGTAGCAGCCGGATCAACTATTACAGATGACGTCCCTGGCAGCGCATTATCGATCGCAAGGGCTCGTCAAGTGAATAAAGAGAGATACGTCATCGAAAAAATGAATGGTAAAAAATCGTAATTTGGAGGGTCCCTTTACAATGACAAAAAATCGTTATAAAGACGAAAATTTAAAAATCTTTTCTTTAAACTCAAACGCAGCCCTTGCCAGGGAGATCGCGGATATAGTAGGAGTCGATTTGGGAAAAAGTTCGGTTACGAGATTTAGTGACGGGGAGATTCAAATTAATATTGAAGAAAGCATTCGCGGCTGCGATGTATACGTGATCCAATCGACAAGTGATCCAGTCAATGAGCATTTAATGGAATTGCTCATTATGATTGATGCGCTTAAACGTGCATCTGCCAAAACCATTAATATTGTTATGCCATACTATGGTTATGCGCGGCAGGATCGGAAAGCACGTGCAAGAGAACCTATTACTGCTAAGCTTGTTGCGAATTTATTGGAAACTGCAGGCGCGACAAGGATGATTACTCTTGATTTGCATGCTCCGCAAATCCAAGGTTTCTTTGACATTCCTATCGATCACTTAATGGGAGTGCCGATTTTAGCAGATTATTTCTTGGAAAAACGCTTTGATGATATTGTCATTGTTTCTCCTGATCATGGCGGTGTGACGAGAACACGAAAAATGGCAGATCGGCTGAAGGCGCCAATTGCCATAATCGATAAGCGCCGTCCTAAGCCAAATATGGTTGAAGTTATGAACATTGTTGGGAATGTCGAAGGCAAAACAGCCATTTTAATTGATGATATCATCGATACAGCAGGAACGATTACGCTTGCGGCAAATGCTCTAGTAGAGCATGGGGCAAGGGAAGTTTATGCCTGCTGTACACATCCGGTGTTGTCTGGACCTGCGATAGAACGAATTCAAAACTCGAAGATTAAAGAGTTAGTCGTAACGAATTCAATCGCTTTGCCGGAAGAGAAAAAAATTGAAAAGCTGATTCAGCTTTCTGTCGCTCCATTGCTAAGTGAAGCGATCATCCGTGTTCATGAAAAACAATCGGTCAGCGTGCTTTTTGACTAATATTTTGTCTTTGACTTTTAAACGATTTTAGCAGATTATAATATTATAGGGATCTTCTTTGCGAGTTGTGAGTTGATTATTTCTTTCATTAGCATGTTTAGACTTTGTGATGATGGGAAACCAATAGTAGTAAGAAGGCTTTTTTCGAATTGAGTTATTAGAAAAAAAGTCTGAAAGAAAGGGGATTACCATGACAGCAGTCATACATGCAAAAGAAAGAAAATCATTTACCAATTCGTCAAGAAGAAAAGCTAGAAAGCAAGGACAAATTCCTGCCGTAATTTACGGAAAAAAACAAGAGAACAAAGCGATTTTAGTGAGCGAATCGGAATTGTTAAAAATTTTGCGCGAACAAGGGCGCAATGCGATGTTGAACATTCAGCTTGACGGCGAAAACCATCAAGCCCTCCTGTACGAACTGCAGCATGACCCAATGAAAAACACGATTATACATGCGGATTTTTATGTTGTCGATATGGATGATGAAGTAGATATCGAAGTACCAATTGTCTTAATTGGAGAAGCAAAAGGAGTAAGAGAGGGCGGTGTGCTGCAGCAGACAACACATGAGGTGGAAGTGAGAGCGAAACCTGCTCATATTCCTTCGGCGATTGAAGTCGATGTAACAAACTTAGAAATAGATGATACAATCCATGTACAAGATATTCAAACAGATGGACAGTTTAAAATTTTAGATGAGCCTGAAACGGTTGTGGCAACCATCCTGCCGCCGGAAAATGAAGACTTGGATACGGCTGATGAGCAAAAAAGTGAAGAGAAGGAAGACGGAGCTGTAGAAGAATAAATTAGGCGTAACCTATTTTGGTTACGTCTTTTATGCTATTAATTGTCATCTCACTATCATAAAAAATTGGGGGACATTTCATGAAAGTAATAGCAGGGCTTGGCAATCCTGGAAAAAAATATGAACAAACTAGACATAACGTTGGGTTTATGGTAATTGATGAATTATCAAAGCGTTTAAACATATCTTTAAATGAAAGCAAATTTAACGGGATATACGGTATCGGTCATTTTTCAAATGAAAAGATATTATTGATAAAACCGCTTACATTTATGAATTTATCGGGTGAATGCATTCGTCCTTTACTGAATTATTACAATGTCCCAACTGAACAGTTGGTTGTAATATATGACGATTTAGATTTGCCTGTAGGCAAGATTCGCCTTAGAATGAAAGGGAGTGCTGGTGGTCACAACGGAATGAAATCTATCATTCAGCATTTAGGTTCGGAAGATTTTAAACGGATTCGAATTGGGATTGGCCGTCCGAAACACGCGATGGATATCGTCGACTATGTATTAGGAAAATTTACAGAAGAAGAAATGCACCATATTCAACATTCCGTTGATCGATCGGCTAGTGCATGTGAAAAATGGATACACACGCCATTCTTAGAAGTCATGAACGAATACAATTAACAAACGTATAAAAATGGCTCCTGCCGTTCATAATAATCATAAAACCTTTCATTCCACAAGTGCAGGAGGTTGGAGGATGCCGCTTCATTATTATTGCCGCCATTGCGGCGTCAAAATTGGTAGCATTGAAAAATCTGTTTTTAGCGTCGATTTAGGATTTCATCATTTAACGAATGAAGAGCGGAAAGAAATGATCGAGTATCTTCCAAACGGTGATATTCATGTCAAAAGTATTTGTGAAGATTGTCAGGAGGCGCTAGAGCGAAATCCCGATTTTCATCAATATGAAAATTTTATACAGTAAAAGCTTTGGAAACTTGATTTCAAAATTTCCAAAGCATTTTTATATTTGTCGAGAGGAGGCTGGAGATTGGAAAGCCTGTATCAATTTTTTTATGCGCAAAACGACTTTCAAGCAGTTGTAGACGGTATAAAAGAAGGTTTGAAAGAGCAAATGGTAGCCGGACTTTCTGGCTCAGCAAGGTCTGTATTTATTTCCGCTTTTTACAAAGATGTCAAACAACCGATGTTGGTTGTGACTCATAACCTTTATCAAGCTCAGATCATTTATGAAGATTTAAATAATTTACTAGGCGATTCCGTCTATTTGTATCCTGTAAATGAATTGATCGCATCTGAGATCGCAGTCGCAAGTCCAGAGCTAAAAGCACAAAGGATGGAAGTGTTGAATCGTTTATGTAAAGGTGAAAAAAGCATCGTTGTAGCCCCCGTTGCTGCATTAAGACGAATGCTCCCACCGAAAGAGTTATGGAAAAGCCATCAGCTTTCTATTTCTGTTGGAGGAACATTTGAATTAAACGAGAAGCTTCCGCATCTTCACTCAATGGGATATGAACGTGTTTCCATGGTGTCTGCTCCTGGGGAATTCAGCGTGCGCGGTGGAATTATTGATATTTATCCTTTAACGGAGGAACATCCTATTCGCATCGAACTATTTGATACGGAAGTAGATTCAATCCGAACGTTCAGTCTTGAAGACCAAAGATCGATTGAAATGATTCAAGAAGTGACAATCGGACCGGCAGAGGAAATCATTTTAACGGACAGCCATTATGAAAAAGGAATGAAGCAGTTAGAAACGGCTTTATCAAACAGCTTAAAGAAATTGAAAAAAGATGAGCACAAAAATTTATTTATAGAAAATATCCGCTATGATCTGGAAAAATTGCAAAATAGGCAGAAGGATCAGGAGTTCTTTAAATATTTTTCATTCTTTTATGACAAACCTGCTAGTTTGCTAGATTATTTCCCTGCGGATACAGTTATTGTCATTGATGAAGTAAGCCGTGTGCATGAAATGGTTGATCATCTTGAGAATGAAGAAGGAGAATGGTTTACTTCTTTACTGGAACAAGGGAAAATTGTCCATGATGCGAAAGTGTCCCATAAATACTACCAGCTTATACGTGACACATCTTATCCAATTGTTTATTTATCACTGTTTTTGCGGCACGTCCCCTATACAAACCCGCAAAATTTGATGAACGTGTCTTGCAAGCAGATGCAAAATTTCCATGGACAAATGCACTTGTTGAAATCAGAAGTTGATCGCTGGATCAAGGCAAATTACACCGTAGTTTTTCTCGGTGCAAATGATGAACGGGCCAAAAGACTTGAACGGGTGCTTGGAGACTATGAGATTGAAGCGGTCATTTCTGATTCAAACCACATTCTGTCAAAGGGGCTGCACATTTTAAAAGGAGATTTACAGACAGGCTTTGAACTTCCTTTAGGACGACTTGCGGTCATAACGGAAGAAGAACTTTTCAAAAAGAGGGTTAAACGAAGACAGCAAAGGCAGAAACTTTCAAATGCAGAAAGAATTAAAAGCTATTCTGAGCTTGAAGTGGGAGATTATGTCGTACATGTTAATCATGGGATTGGAAAATATCTTGGAATTGAAACTTTAGAAATTAACGGTATACACAAAGACTACCTGCACATTCGTTACCAAGGAAATGACAAACTGTATGTTCCAGTTGAACAAATTGATCAAGTTCAAAAATATGTGGGCACAGAAGGAAAAGAGCCGAAAATTTACAAATTAGGCGGAAACGAATGGAAAAGAGTCAAGAAAAAAGTGGAATCGTCTGTTCAAGATATTGCTGACGATTTAATTAAACTGTATGCTGAGCGGGAAGCAAGCAAAGGCTATGCGTTCAGCCCTGATTCGGAAATGCAAAGGGAGTTTGAAGCAACATTCCCTTATAAAGAAACAGAAGATCAGCTTCGTTCCATTCAAGAGGTGAAAAAGGATATGGAACGGGAGCGGCCGATGGATCGACTTCTTTGCGGAGATGTCGGATATGGGAAAACCGAGGTGGCGATTCGGGCTGCCTTCAAAGCGATTATGGATCAAAAACAAGTTGCCTTTCTTGTTCCGACAACCATTTTAGCGCAGCAGCATTACGAAACGATCAGGGATCGTTTTCAAGATTACCCAATTAACATTGGTGTATTAAGCCGCTTCCGGACGAGAAAAGAGCAGAATGAAACGATTAAAGGCTTGAAAAATGGAACGATCGATTTAGTCATTGGAACACATCGTTTGCTTTCCAAAGATGTTCAATTTAAAGATTTAGGCTTGTTGATTATTGATGAGGAGCAGCGATTTGGAGTTACACATAAAGAAAAAATAAAACAAATGAAAGCAAACATTGATGTGTTAACTTTGACGGCAACTCCGATTCCAAGAACACTCCACATGTCCATGATCGGCGTGCGTGATCTATCAATTATTGAAACTCCTCCAGAAAATCGCTTTCCTGTTCAAACATATGTAGCGGAATATAACCCAATGCTTGTGAAAGAAGCGATCGAACGTGAATTAGCGCGAGGAGGTCAAGTATACGTTTTATATAACCGGGTTGAGGATATCGACCGGAAAGCCAATGAAATCTCTATGCTTGTTCCAGATGCAAGAGTAACCTTTGCACATGGAAAAATGTCTGAAAATGAGCTTGAATCGGTAATATTAAACTTTTTGGATGGCCAATATGACGTGCTTGTCAGCACAACTATTATTGAAACAGGTGTGGACATTCCGAATGTAAATACATTGATTGTTTATGACGCCGATAAAATGGGGCTTTCTCAGCTCTATCAATTGCGCGGGCGTGTCGGTCGTTCCAATCGTGTCGCTTACGCATATTTTACTTACCGGAAGGACAAAGTTTTATCAGAAGTTGCTGAAAAACGATTGCAGGCCATTAAAGAATTTACTGAATTAGGTTCAGGTTTTAAAATTGCGATGCGTGATTTGGCCATTCGGGGAGCCGGTAATTTGTTAGGTCCTCAACAGCATGGCTTCATTGATTCGGTAGGTTTTGATTTATATTCCCAAATGCTGAAGGAAGCGATCGAACAACGGAAAGGTGAACGGCCAAAAGAGACAAAAAGGGAAGTTGAAATTGAGCTTGAATTAGATGCCTACATTCCGCAGTCTTACATTGATGATGGAAAACAAAAGATTGACATGTACAAAAGGTTTAGAGGCATCGAAACGTTTGATGATTTACAGGAACTGCATGAAGAATTATTGGACAGATTTGGCGAGTATCCAAAGGAAGTAGACTTTTTGTTTAAAGTAGCGAAGCTAAAGTTATATGCACGGCAAGAAAAAGTCGAAGTCATTAAACAAACGAAAGATCTTATCACGATTCTTATTTCAGAGGAAGCAAGCAGCTCCTTTGACGGACAAAAATTGTTCGAGCTAACGGATGAATTCGGTCGCATAGTCGGGTTTGGCATGGAAGGGAAAAGGCTGAAATTAACATTGCAAATTCATAATTTAGAAACTGAAAAATGGCTGTCTATTTTAATGAAGCTGTTGGCAGGCTTAAAAGACGCAAAGAAAGAAGAAGTTTCTGCCGGCTAATATTGAAACAGGGTTAAAATGGAAATGCTGGCAATGGGTTTTTAAGCTGTGTTTGGAAAAAATTCGCTTTCATCATGTATATTACGTGGTTAGTGAAGGATACTAATTTCAACGATGCTGATTGTTCCAAAAATGGAAAAAGGGCAATCGCTACTTTACTAATCTTTAGATGAAAGTGAGGCAGCATAAGATGAAAGCAACTGGTATCGTTCGACGGATTGATGATTTAGGCCGTGTAGTCATTCCTAAAGAAATTCGAAGAACATTGCGTATCCGTGAAGGCGACCCATTAGAAATTTTCGTTGACCGAGATGGTGAAGTAATACTGAAAAAATACTCCCCAATCAGTGAATTGAGTGATTTTGCGAAAGAATATGCTGAAGCGTTATTCGATAGCTTAAACAGCCCCGTTCTCATATGTGATCGTGATGCTATTATTGCTGTTTCCGGAGTTTCGAAAAAAGAGTATTTGAATAAAAATATAAGCGAGCTGCTGGAACGGGTGATGGATGAACGGCAATCGGTTTTCATTTCAGAAGAAGAAGAAATTGAAATCGCTGATGGTGTAACAGAACAAGTAAAATCTTATTGCATTGGACCGATCATTGCAAACGGTGATCCTATCGGGGCTGTTGTCATATTTTCGAAAGAGCAGCCTTTAACAGAAGTAGAAAGTAAGGCAGTTGAGACAGCCGCTAGTTTTTTGGCAAGACAAATGGAACAATAAAGGGAATAATTACTTTTTTACTTCTTCCACAAGCAGACTGTCTCCAACACCACGTTAATAAAAGAGACCACAGAATTCACAACAGTTTCTGTGGTCTCTTCTT
>ERZ777010.2321-NODE-2321-length-9596-cov-3.475422_pt1 | contig 9596 bp, 7 predicted proteins | sample MGYA00374963_ERZ777010 | MGnify/ENA primary metagenome ERZ777010 (study PRJEB29309, sample SAMN06268256) | bioreactor metagenome | isolation source: Joint BioEnergy Institute, California, USA | place: USA:Joint BioEnergy Institute, California, USA | collected...
TACGAGATCTGATCGTGACTGGAGTTCAGACGTGTGCTCTTCCGATCTTCCTTCGAGCCGCTGAAACGAAACGCCACCAAGCAAATCCATAATGCGTCCACCTTTCATCTTGGGTTGTCATCTTTAATCATTCCACGTCAACTAACATTTTCCTGCTTATTTCGACAATTAATTCTGCCCCTCTCCTAAATAATGCCAAGAGATGACAAATTAAAAATTTCTAAGAACAATCATCTACGACAGAGCCGAAAGTGACAATAAGAAAAAAGCCCTAATCTCAGGAAAATGGTTGGGCCAATTCCAAAATTCGGGGCTTTTTTTCGAAAAAATCGGATTAAATTTTACGGGAAAGCAGCTCTTCCTGCAAACGGGGATTGAGGATGCGGATATAGGTCCCTTTCATGCCGAGCGAGCGCGTGTCGATGACGCCGGCGCTTTCGAGCTTGCGCAAGGCGTTGACGATGACAGACCGCGTAATGCCGGCCCGGTCGGCGATTTTCGAGGCGACGAGCAGACCTTCTTTTCCTTCCAGTTCTTCGAGAATATGCTCAACGGCTTCAAGCTCGCTGAACGAGAGCGAGTTGACCGCAATGGTGACGACGGCTTTGCTGCGCGCTTCGAGCTCGCGTTCCTCGGCCCTTTCGCGCAAGATCTCCATGCCGATAATTGTCGATCCGTATTCCGCCAAAATGAGGTCGTCGTCGCCGAACGGCCGGTTTTCCCGGACCAAAACGAGGGTGCCCAAGCGGTCGCCGCCCCCGATAATTGGGACAATAGTCACAATTTGTCCGGCAAAGGCGGCTTCGACGGGAACGAGCACTTCCGAGGGGGACACGTTGGATTCGGTCTCGACGATCCGCAAAAATCGTTCGTTCGTCTCATTCGGAAACCGCAGCTCGTCCGAATCCTCCTGCTTCAGCCAAATATCCGGAAAATCCGGAGACGTAGAGGACCCCAGGATTTTCCCCCGCCTGCTGACGACGAACACGCCGCCTTGCAGCGTCTCTCCTAGCACCTCCGCCATCTCGCGGAAATTAAGCGGTTTGCCCGCCGCCTTCTGCAGCAGCGTGTTGAGCGTGCGGGTCTTTCCGAGCAACGTCATGATTCTGTTTCCTCCTACATTACGACAAGCAACGCATTAAAGAATATATTGACTTAGATCCCTGTTGCTTGCAATCGTTGACAGTTTTTCTCTGACATATTCCGGTGTAATCGAGAATTCCTCGAGCGACAGCTCGGGAGCTTCGAACGACAAATCCTCCAGCAGCTTTTCGAGCAGCGTATGCAGCCGTCTGGCGCCGATGTTCTCCGTGTTCCGGTTGACTTCCTGCGCCATCCGCGCCAGTTCCGCGATCGCCTCCGGCGTAAAGTTGATCTTGATCCCTTCGGTCTCCAGCAGCGCGGCATACTGTTTCGTCAACGCATTCTCCGGTTCGGTCAAAATGCGGACGAAATCCTCGTCGGTGAGGCTGGACAGCTCGACGCGGATCGGAAAACGGCCTTGAAGCTCGGGAATGAGATCGGACGGCTTGGAGATGTGGAACGCGCCCGCAGCCACGAACAAAATGTAATCCGTCTTCACGGGGCCGTATTTGGTCATGACGGTCGATCCTTCGACGATCGGCAGAATATCCCTTTGAACCCCTTCGCGCGACACGTCGGGCCCTTGCCCGCGCCCGTTGCTGGCGATTTTGTCGATCTCGTCGATGAAGATGATGCCGGACTGCTCCGCCCTGGCGACGGATTCGGCGATCACATCGTCCATGTCGATCAGCTTGTTCGCTTCCTCCACGATCAGCACCTTGCGCGCTTCCTTGACCGTCAGCTTGCGCTTTTTGCGGCGCTTCGGCAGGAACTGGCTGAACATCTCCTGCATGTTTTGGCCGATCTGATCCTGGCCGGTTCCGGCGAACAGGTCCAGCATCGACGGCGTCGAATCCTCCACTTCGATTTCCACCGGCTCGTTTTCCAGCTCCCCGGACTTAAGCTTCGCCCTCGCTTCGGCTCTCCTGGACGCCAGCGTCGGATCGTGCGGCTCGGCTTCTTCCTGCGGGTTCGAGGCTCCGCCGCCGAACAGCATCTCGAACGGGTTGCGCTGCGTCTTCGGCTTTGCGTTCGAAGGCACCAGCAAGGACCCCAGCCGTTCGTTCGCGGCCTGTTCCGCTTTGTCCTTCACCTTCTCCATCCGCTCTTCCTTGACCATGCGGATCGCCGTTTCCACCAGATCGCGCACCATCGATTCGACGTCGCGGCCGACGTAGCCGACTTCCGTGAACTTCGTCGCCTCGACTTTGACGAACGGCGCCTGCACGAGTTTGGCCAGCCTGCGCGCGATTTCCGTCTTGCCTACGCCCGTCGGGCCGATCATCAGGATGTTCTTCGGCACGATCTCGTCGCGCAGCGATTCGGGAAGCTTGCTTCGGCGGTAACGGTTGCGAAGCGCCACCGCGACGGAACGTTTCGCCTGCTTCTGCCCGACGATGTATTTGTCAAGCTCCGCCACGATTTGGCGGGGCGTCAATTGACCATTCATCCGGATGCCCTCGCTTTCGTATGTCAAATTTCTTCGACGACCAGGTTGTCGTTCGTGTAAACGCAGATTTCCGATGCGATTTGCAGCGCGTTGCGCGCGATCTCCTTCGCCTCGAGCTGCGGCGAGAAACGCTTCAGCGCCCGGGCGGCCGCCAGCGCGAAGCTGCCGCCCGAACCGATCGCGAGAATGCCGTCGTCAGGTTCGATCACTTCGCCGTTGCCGGACAAAAGCAGCATCCCGCCGCTGTCCACGACGATCATCATCGCCTCAAGCTTGCGCAGCACCCGGTCGGAACGCCAGTCCTTCGCCAGTTCCACCGCCGACCGCTGCAGGTTGCCGTGATGCTCCTCGAGCTTGCCCTCGAACTTCTCGAACAGCGTGATCGCATCGGCGACCGAGCCGGCAAAACCGGCCAGCACCTGCCCGCGGTACAGCCTGCGGACTTTTTTGGCCGTGTGCTTCATGACCATGCTGTTGCCGAACGTGACCTGCCCGTCTCCGGCGATCGCGCCTTTGCCGTTGTGCCGCTCCGCGCAGATGGTGGTGGCGTGAAAGCTCATGTCCATATTCGTTTCCTCCCTACGTTTTGTCGCGGGCCAAAGCAGCGCGCAGCGCGGGCTTCATCGGAAGCCCGGGTAACGCGGCAAAGCAGCGGCCCACAATCCCCGCTGCCTCTGCCGAATCAAGTCGCCGCGGCACTTGCCGCAAGAAGCGACTTGAAGCTTTCGATTTGTTCCAAAGCTCTGGCGGCTATCGCCTCGTTCTTTTCCTTTTTGTTGCGCACCCGCTCCCCGAGCGGCGGGAACAGGCCGAAATTCGCGTTCATCGGTTGAAAATGGCGGAAATCCGCCGTCGTGATATAGTGCGACATGCTGCCGAGCGCCGTCTGCGGCGGCGGCACGACCGGATCGAGCCCCCGCGCGAGCCTGCCCGCGTTGATTCCCGCGACAAGGCCGGACGCCGCCGATTCCACGTAGCCTTCGACGCCGGTCATCTGCCCGGCAAAAAACAGCGAATCGCGTTTGTTGAACTGGTACGTCGGACGCAGCAGCTTCGGCGAATTGAGGAACGTATTGCGGTGCATCACGCCGTAGCGCACAAATTCCGCATGCTCGAGCCCGGGGATGAGCGAAAACACCCGCTTCTGCTCCCCCCATTTGAGATGGGTCTGAAAGCCGACCAGATTAAACAGCGTTCCGGCCGCGTTGTCCTGCCGGAGCTGCACGACGGCGTAAGGCTGCTTGCCGGTTCTCGGATCGACTAGGCCGACGGGCTTCAGCGGCCCGAACAGCATCGTCTGCTTGCCGCGCCCCGCCATCACCTCGATCGGCATGCAGCCTTCGAACACCATATTCTTTTCGAAATCTTTGACTTCGGCCGTCTCCGCCGTGATCAAGGCTTCGTAAAACGCCTCGAACTCTTCCTCGTTCATCGGGCAGTTCAGATAGGCGGCTTCGCCCTTGTCGTACCTGGACGCGAGAAAGACTTTGTCCATGTCGATCGAGTCCTTCTCCACGATCGGCGCGGCCGCGTCGAAGAAATAAAAGTACTCTTCCCCCGTCAGTTCCCGGATATGCTCCGACAGCTCCGGCGAGGTGAGCGGACCGGTGGCGACAACCACGATGCCGTCTTCCGGAATCCGCGTCACTTCCCGGTCGACGACGGTGACAAGCGGATGATTGCGCAGCCGCTCCGTCACCTCGCCCGAGAACCCTTCCCGGTCGACGGCCAGGGCGCCTCCGGCCGGCACGGCGTGCCGGTCCGCGGCGGACAGAATCAGCGAATCGAGGTGCCGCATTTCTTCCTTAAGCACGCCGACCGCGTTCGTCAGTCCGTTGGCCCGCAAGCTGTTGCTGCAAACGAGTTCCGCGAACTGGCCGGTATGATGCGCCGGCGTCCGCTTCCCGGGACGCATCTCGTATAACGTGACGGGAACGCCCTGGGCGGCGATTTGCCAGGCGGCTTCGCTGCCGGCAAGTCCCGCGCCGATGACCGTCACGGACGTTTTCGTATTCAAAGTCGGTATCCCTCCTGCCAATTCCCGCGCGCAGCGGAAGCGCCGCGTCCTTATTCCGCAGCCTCTTCCGCTTCCGGCGCGGCTTCGCTATGGGCGCACTGCGTGCAATGCCAGTTCACGTTGCCCTTCGCGCGCTTCTCCACCATCAGCCCGCCGCAGCTCGGGCAAGGCTTCGGCACCGGCTTATCCCAGGAGACGAAATCGCACTCGGGATAGCGGTCGCAGCCGTAAAACAGCCGCCCCTTCTTGCTGCGGCGCTCCACGATATGGCCTTTGCCGCATTTTGGGCAGGCGACGCCGGTCGCCTTGACGATCGGCTTCGTGTTCCGGCACTCCGGAAACGCGGAGCAGGCCAGAAATTTGCCGAACCTTCCCATCTTGTACACCATGGGGCTTCCGCATTTGTCGCACGTTTCGTCGGACGGCTCGTCGCGGATCTCCACTTCCTTCATTTCGTCCTCCGCGACTTCCAGCCGTTTTTCGAACGACTTGTAAAATTCGCTGATGACGTCGACCCAGTTCTCCTTGCCTTCCTCGACGTGGTCGAGATCGTCCTCCATATGGGCCGTGAACTCGACGTTGAGAATTTCGGGGAAAAACTCCTCCATGAGCTGAATGACAAGCTCACCCAGCTCGGTCGGCACGAACTTCTTGTCCTCGATCGCGACGTAATTGCGTTTCTGGATCGTCTCCAGCGTCGGCGCGTACGTGGAGGGGCGTCCGATCCCGAGCTCTTCGAGCGTCCGCACGAGACGGGCCTCGGTATAGCGCGGCGGCGGCTGGGTGAAATGCTGCTTCGGCTCGATCGACTTCGTTTCGACCTTGTCGCCAGCCGCAAGCGGCGGCAAAAGGCGGTCCTCCTCCGTCGTTCCGTCGTCGTTGCCTTCGACGTACACCTTCATAAATCCGGGAAATTTCATCTTGGTGCCGACGGCCCGGAAGGTTGCCGGCCCGTTATGCAAATCGACGGTCATCGTGTCCAGCACGGCGGACGCCATTTGGCTTGCGACGAAGCGTTCCCATACGAGCTTGTACAACCGATACTGGTCGCGCGTCAAGTACGGCTTGACCTGCTCCGGTTCCCGCATGACGGAGGTCGGGCGGATCGCTTCGTGCGCGTCTTGGGCGTTGGCGTTCTTCTTCGTGTAGACGCGCGGAGTCTCCGGATAATACGCTTCGCCGAACTTGCCCAGAATGTACGCCTTCGCCTCTTCCTGCGCGACCGGGGAAATCCGCGTCGAGTCCGTGCGCATGTACGTAATCAGGCCCACGGTGCCTTCCTTGCCCAGATCGACGCCCTCGTACAGCTGCTGGGCGATCTGCATCGTCTTCGCGGCGCGGAAATTCAGCTTGCGGGCCGCTTCCTGCTGCAGCGAGCTGGTGATGAACGGAGGGGACGGATGCCGCTGCCGTTCCTTCTCCTTCGCTTCGCCGACGACGAAGGCGCCGTCCTTGATCTTCGCCAGCACCTCCTGGACGTCGGCTTCGCTGCGCAGTTCCTTTTTCTCGCCGTCCAGAGCCTGGAATTTGGCTTCGAAGACGGCGCCGTCCTTGGACAAACCGGCGGTAATGCTCCAGTACTCCTCCGGGACGAAAGCCTTGATTTCGTTTTCCCTGTCGATAATCAGCTTGACGGCGACCGACTGCACGCGTCCGGCGCTGAGCCCTTTTTTGACCTTTTTCCACAGCAGCGGGCTGATCTTGTAGCCGACGAGCCGGTCCAGAACGCGCCGCGCCTGCTGGGCGTTGACAAGGTCCATGTTGATCGGCCGGGGCGATTTGAACGCGTCCTTGACCGCCTGTTTCGTAATCTCGTTAAATACGACCCGGCAGGCTTCGTTTTCGTCCAGTTCCAAATAATGCGCAAGATGCCAGGCGATCGCTTCGCCTTCCCGGTCGGGGTCGGCCGCGAGATACACTTTTTTGACTTTTTTGCTCGCTTCCTTCAGTTCCTTCAGGACGCTGCCCTTTCCGCGAATCGTTATATACTTGGGTTGAAAATCGTTGTTCACTTCGACGCCGATCTGACTTTTCGGCAAATCCCGAATATGGCCCATGGACGCTTTGACAATGTATTTGCTGCCCAGATATTTGCCAATCGTCTTGGCTTTGGCCGGCGACTCGACGATGACCAATGAGTCTGCCACGTCCACTCCTCCTCTCAACGGTCAACGGGTCCTTTGGATCCGGCCGGATCGATGGAAAAAGAGGCCGGTCAAAGGATAGTATATACAGAACCTGAAAGCTGGTGAATTTGCGCTTAACTTGTAGCATAAATCATTCTCCGCCATGTTCGCAACAAAGCGCCGGCGACGGACAGGCGGGGACTTCCGGTTCATATGCTTCGGAAACATCGTATATCATCCCGTAGGCCGCGGTCAAATTTGGGAGCGAATTCGGCGTCTTGCCTGCCTTGGACCGCCGTCCGCCGGACGGCTAAATCGCGCGGTAGACCGATCCCGGCCCGCTTTCGATCCTGCCTTTGAGCTCCAGGGACAGCAGCAGGCTGTACAGCCGTCCCGCATCCGCCGCGCCCCGCTCGAGCAGCTCGTCGATCGTCTTGGGGCCGTCGAGGAGCAGTTCGTACAGCGCCGCCTCCTCCGGAAGCGGATCGGCGGCTTCGCCGGCTTTCGCTGCCGCTTCCGCGCGGCATCCTTCGCGTCCGGTCCGGTTTTCCCCGCGGTCTCCCCAGTATTCGTCAAGCTGCCTTTCGTATTCCGCCAAAATGTCGCTCGCGTCGATCACCGGCTTGGCGGACGCTTCCCTGAGCAGCTTGAGGCCGCCCCGACTGCGCGGCGACGTTATCGGTCCGGGCACGACAAAAACGTCCCTGGACGCTTCTATCGCCCGTTCCGCCGTAATCAGCGCGCCGCTGCCCTCGCCCGCTTCGACGACGACGACCCCGAGCGAAATGCCGGCGATAATCCGGTTGCGCAGCGGGAAAAACACCGGAACGATCGGCGTGCCCGGGGGAACTTCCGACAGCACGAGCCCCCGTTCGGCGATTTGCCGGTACAGCGAACGGTTTTCCCGCGGATACGGATTGTCGGCCGGTCCGCCGAGCACCGCCACCGTCCCGGCCCGTCCGGTCAGCGCCCCGAGGTGGGCGCAGGTATCGATCCCTTTGGCCATGCCGCTCACCACGGTCAGTCCGCCCGCCGAGCAGCCTGCGGCCAGTTCCTCGGCCGCGCGCCGGCCGTACGAAGTCGCCGTCCGCGTCCCGACCATGCCGACCGAAGGGCGCTTCAGAAGCTCCAAGTCGCCGGTGTAATAAAGAACCCACGGAAATCTGTACGTGTGCCGCAGCATAGCCGGATAGCCGGCGTCAAGCGCGGTTACGGCCGAAAGTCCGGCCCGCTCCCTACGCCGGATGGCGGCTTCCATCGCCTCCGGCCGCAAACGGGCGGTCAACGCCGCGGCTTCGCCCGCTCTCAAGCCCAGTTCGCGCCAATCCCCTTCCCTGCGGCGCTCCGCGTCTCTGTGCGCGCCCATCGCCACAATGCGGCTGATCTTTTCAAAGCCGATTCCCGCCGTTTCGTGCATCGCGATAATGATTTCGCTGTGCGGATCCGTCAATGGCATGTTTCGTGCTCCTTCCAAATTATAAGGATAAACTAATATCGCCGAAGAGTGCCCGAACGCCCGACGCTTCCTTGGGGTTGATTGTTGGGGTTACCGTTGGAATTCGCGTTGGGATTCACGTTGGATTCGCATTGGATTTACATTAACTTACATTAGGATTTACATCGAGATTTGCTTGAGCTTCACGTCAGGATTTATGTCGGGATTCCTTTGCGGGAGAGGTTCCTTGCGGCTTGATGGCTAGGCCGACCCGCTTTTTGATTTTTTACGGTCGAAGCCGTTTTCCAGTTGCTCCAAAAGCAATTCGAGAGCCCGGCCGCCGCTTTGTCGCCAATGCAGTTGCCTTTTCTGCACTTAGGCGGTCGTTCCAGCGAAATTCGGCGCTCATGCGATACCCAGTTGCTTTTAGTGCACTTCGATCGCCCTCTCTCCCCAAAAAGGGCGTTGCAGTTGCGCAAACGGCACTTACAAACGGGTGCATATGCCATAGCCGACGGAACACGGTTCGTACAAATCGTGTATGCTGCTTGCCCGCCGGAAAACGGTACGGACAAATGAGCAATGCCACCGCTTTGAACAAAACGGTACGTGCAGGCATGTTTGGGAAACGTCGACTGGGATCGGACAAAAAGGAATTTTATCCCTCCTCCTTGCAGCAAAGGAGCAGACTGCCGTTGCGAAGGCGAAGAAGGCAGCGCGGCCGGTCAAGCGAAAGAAAGCCGAACCGTTCCTCCGACAATAAGGCAAAAAAAGCAGCCCTCCACCCCCCGTTGCGGGGGAGCGGAAGGCTGCTTGCCTGTCCGTGCTGTCCGTTGTTAATGCGATACGGTTCTTATTTTACGCTCAGCTTTTGCATTTCTCAAGCAGGCCGCGTTCCTCGAGAACTTTGACCAGCGTTGCGCCCATTTCGGCGGGCGTCGGAGCGACGCGGATGCCGCATTCCTCGAGCTTGGCGATCTTTTCGGCCGCCGTGCCCTTGCCGCCGGAGATGATCGCGCCGGCATGGCCCATGCGCTTGCCGGGAGGCGCCGTAGCGCCGCCGATGAAGCCGACGACCGGCTTCGTCATGTTCGCCTTGATCCATTCGGCCGCTTCTTCTTCGGCCGTACCGCCGATCTCGCCGATCATGATGACGGCGTAGGTGTCCGGGTCCTCGTTAAAAAGGCGAAGAATGTCGATGAACTCGGAGCCTTTGACCGGGTCGCCGCCGATGCCGACGGCGGAAGATTGGCCGATGCCGCGGTTGGTGAGCTGGTGAACCGCTTCGTACGTCAGCGTGCCGGAACGGGACACGACGCCTACATGGCCTTTCTTGTGGATGTAGCCCGGCATGATGCCGATTTTGCATTCTCCCGGCGTAATGACGCCCGGGCAGTTCGGCCCGATCAGCCGCGTTTTCTTGCCTTCCATGTAGCGTTTAACCTTCACCATATCCAGCACCGGAATGCCTTCGGTGATGCAGAT
>ERZ777010.2327-NODE-2327-length-9576-cov-5.541015_pt1 | contig 9576 bp, 4 predicted proteins | sample MGYA00374963_ERZ777010 | MGnify/ENA primary metagenome ERZ777010 (study PRJEB29309, sample SAMN06268256) | bioreactor metagenome | isolation source: Joint BioEnergy Institute, California, USA | place: USA:Joint BioEnergy Institute, California, USA | collected...
TGCATGATTGGCACGTGAAACGGCGCGCGCGCATGATGGAGGCGGGGCTTTGGCACCGCCCCATGATCTATGGCGAGCCGGGTGAAACGGTTGAGCAGGCCTATGCCCGGGAAGCCGCCGCGGTCCGCCGCTCGGTGGGCATCTGCGATGTCTCCACCCTCGGCAAGATTGCCGTCAAGGGGCCGGATGCGGCCGGTTTCCTCGATCACGTCTATACCAACGTCTTCTCCACCCTGCCCGTCGGCAAGGCCCGCTACGGTCTCATGCTGCGGGAGGACGGCATCGCGTTCGACGACGGCACGACATGGCGCCTTGGCGAGCATGAATTCCTGATGACCACCACCACGGCCAATGCCGGTAAGGTGATGCAGCATCTGGAATATTACCTCGATGTGGTCTGGCCGCAGCTCAAGGTGCACGTGACCTCGGTTACGGACCAGTGGGCGGGAGCGGCCGTGGCCGGCCCCAACGCGCGCAAGGTGCTGCAGGCCTGCGTCACCGGCACGGCAGTCGACAACGAAACCGTGCCTCACATGGGGATTGTTCATGGCGAGATCGCCGGTGCGCCGGTCATGATCTGCCGCTTATCCTTCTCAGGCGAGCTTGCCTACGAGGTCTATTGCGGCGCGGGCCACGGCCGCCATGTCTGGGAGGCGCTGATGGCGGCAGGCGAGCCCTTCGGCATCACGCCCTACGGTCTGGAAGCGCTCGGCGCCTTGCGCATCGAGAAGGGCCATGTGACGGGCGCCGAAATCGACGGTCGCACCACCGCGCGCGACCTTTATCTCGACTGGATGCTTTCCAAGAAAAAGCCCTTCATCGGCTCCGCCCTCATGGACCGCGAGGGGCAGATCGACTGGAGCCGCCTGCGCCTCGTCGGCGTGATCTCGCTCGACGGCCGGCCGCTTGGCGGCGGGGCGCACATTGTGGAGAAGGCCGACGGTAACGGACTCGGAACGAGCATCGGCCATGTCACCGCCTCGTGCTATTCGCCCGCCCTGCAAAAATATATCGGCCTGGCGCTGGTGCGTGGCGGCAAGGCGCGGCACGGCACGCGCGCCTTCCTGTCCGACCCGCTTCGCAAGCGCTTCGGACAGGTCGAGATCGTAAGCCACCATTTCTTCGATCCGGAAGGAAAGCGGTTGCATGGTTGAGCGCGAATCTCCCCTCGGCGCGGCTTTTCGGCCCGGCAGGCACGGCAATCTGTCCGCCGGCCCCGGCCTGCGCATCAGCGAGGTCACACCCTCCGGCATCGCGGAGGCTGCCGCATGGCCCGGCATGAAGGCGGCGCTGGCCGAAGTGATCTCTAGCGTGACCGCCCTTTCCCTGTCCGCCGAACCCAATACCGGCGACGTGGGGCCGGAAAGCTCGGCCTTCTCCATCGGTCCCCAGCGCTTTCTGGTGACGGGCGGGGCGGATTTGCCCGCCCGGCTTGCCGCAGCCCTGCCGCTCGAAATCGGCACCGTGACCGATCTTTCACACGGGCGGACGGCGATTCGCATTGAAGGTGCGCGCGCAGGCTGGGTGCTTTCCAAGCTGTTCGCCATCGACTTTCATGCCGAGGCCTTTCCCCTCACCGAGGGACGGGCGACCGTGCATCACGATATTTTCGCACAGATCCAGCGCATCAGCCCCAACGGGTTCGACATCTATGTCTTCCGGTCCTTTGCCCGGGCCTTCTGGCTGGAGCTATGCGAAGCGGCCGAGGAAGTCGGCTACGAGGTCGCCGGCTAAGCAGAAAAAGTGGAAACCGGTTTCCGTCCGGTATTGCGCAAAGACAATAGATTGGATCCTGTCTGTGCGTCCGTGAAACACAGAAACGATTCATGAAAATCGGCCCGGCAGGCAGCCGGGCCGGGTTAATTTTGTACCTGCAACAGCAGCCTATTCCTCGGCCGGCGCCTCACCCGCTGGAGCCGCATCCCTCACGTGATGCCTGCCGTTCCTATGATGAGCGCGAAAGGCGGCACGTGGCCCCTCCCCGCGAGCGCCATGAAAATGCATCATCCGCCGCGCAAATCCGCTGCGCTGCAATTCCTCCCGGCTCACCTCGCCGTCATTGTTGCGGTCGAACAGGGCGAAACGCTTGTTCTGATGATCTTCGATCTCGGCGAGCGTGACGGTGCCGTCGCCGTCAATGTCGAGATAGCGTGCCGCGCGTTCTGCCCGGCGCTTGAAAGCGCGCTCCATCACATAGGTGAGCAGTTCGTCCTCGCTCAGCGTGCCGTCACCGTCGGCATCTGCCGCCCGCAGCATCTCCAGCCGCTCACCGCCGAACTCGTCCGCCGCAATGGAGCCGTTGCCATCTACATCCAGCCGGTCGAACATCCCCATAGGACGGCGTTCGGTAGATTCAGGCGTGCCCCCCTCGCTCTGCGCGAACGCGGCAGTGCCGGCTGCCAGCGAAAGCGCGATCGCGGATATGAAAATCTTGCGAAGCATAGCGTACTCCTCGTGTTGTGCCGATGCCGAACGGCGAACGGCCAACTTTGTGCCACGAGCCACATTACGGCGCGCTTTCCGGGGAATTACATTTTCGTAACCCGCTCCAGCACGGACACTGCTTGCCGAGGGGTTGACATTCGGCATCCGGCGGAGGATCGCCTCATTGTAAGAGCAACAAGAAGCAGGTTCCCATGCCCACACTCTCCAAGCGCATCACCGGCATCATGCCCTCCGGCAAGGATGGCTGGGAGGTCCACTTTGCCGCCCTCACCCGCAAGCAGGCGGGCGAGGACATTCTGATGCTCTCCGTGGGCGACCATGATTTCGACACGCCGGCAGGCACGGTGGCGGCCTGTGTCCAGGCCCTGGAGCGCGGCCATCATCATTATATCCAGCTTGCCGGCCTTCCCCGGTTGCGGGCGGCGCTGGCCAAGCTTTCAACCGACTGCACCGGGCTTGAAACGACGCCTGAAGAGCTGATCGTCACCCAGGGCGGACAGGGCGCGCTATTCGCCGCCTGTCAGGGCGCGCTCGATCCGGGCGACCACGCCATCCTCATTGCGCCCTACTACGCCACCTATCCGGGAACCGTCCGCGCAGCAGGTGCCAGCTTCACCGAAATCGAAGCCAGCGCCGAGCGCGGCTTCGAGCCGGACCCGGAGATGATTGCGGCGGCGGTTCAGCCCGAAACGCGGATGATCCTGATCAATTCGCCCAACAATCCCACCGGAGCGGTCTATTCCCGCGAAACGGTGGAGGCCATCGCCGACATCTGCCGTCGGCATGACCTGTGGCTCCTGTCCGACGAGGTCTACTGGACGTTGCGCGGGTCGCGCGAGCACATCTCCCCGCGCGCCCTGCCCGGGATGAAAGACCGCAGCCTCGTCGTCAACTCGCTTTCCAAGAGCCATGCCATGACCGGCTGGCGCATCGGCTGGCTGACGGGGCCCGCCGACTTTATCCGCCATCTGGTGTCGCTCAATATTGTCTCCAGTTACGGCATGGCGGACTTCGTCTCGCACGCTGCCGCCGAGGCCGTGGAAAAAGCCTATGGCGTGGCCGAAATCGCGGCCCGCTACCGCGACCGCCGCCGGGCGTTCCTAGACGCGATTCGCCATATCAATGGTGTGGCGGCGCGCGGATCGGAAGGCGGCATGTATGTCATGCTCGACATCTCGGCCGTGGAGCCGGACTGCGAAGCCTTTGCCTGGGAGCTGCTCGAGGCGGAAAAGGTCGCGGTTCTGCCCGGCACCAGCTTCGGCGCGGCCGGCGGTCACGTGCGCATCTCGCTGTGCCAGGAAGAACCCGTCCTACGCGAGGCGGCAGCCAGAATCGGCCGCTTCATCGCCGGGCGTACGTCTAGGAAAGCAGCAGAATAGCCGCCTCGGCGAACCGCTTCTATAAGGCGCGGGCACGTCTCGAAGCATTGTCTTCCGGCGATGAAACCGGGGCCCGTCCGATCATTCCGAGCGCGCCTCTTTTGCCTCATCCCCGATATCCACATATGCGACGCACAAGATATAGCGGTCACCATCTTGTCACAAACGATGGCTTGACGCCCCGAGCCGAGTCGCCTCTTATACGTTCTTAAGCGCCCGCTCATGGGCGCGGGTCGCAAGTTCGCAAGTCGGCCGGTCTTTCACTCTGTACCGCGTTCGCGCTCCCGCCCGTTGCCGCCACGGGCGGCGGCCTTGTGTTGTCTGTTTGGATTGGCGGCGGGGGCGCTTTGGTTCGGTATGGTAGGTGTGGCATAAGCATCTGGTTAATGCTATATTTAGTATTTGCCGCCACGCTCGCCACCAAATGATGTGACTCTCCATCGGAGAAATCGCAAGAAGCGTCGCGTCATTGTGGTTCAGCCGGCTCTCCCGGCCCTTGCCGCAACTCAGGGCAGGGCCGCGTGGCGTGGGAGAGGAACCGGATGAGCAGAGCCTCTGCGCCGGCATGGCGCGTGGTTGTGGGCAGAGCGGGGCCATCGTTCGATTGTGACGAGCATTGCCGCGCGATGGACGCTATATTTGGGATCGAAGAGGAACGAAGATGCGCATCGAACGCCGGTTCACGAAGGAAGGCCAGTCCCCTTACGCGGAGATCCCGTTCCGCAAGGCCGTAAGCGAGATCAGGAACCCGGATGGCTCTGTGGTCTTCCGGCTCGAAAATATTGACGTGCCGGCGCAGTTCTCCCAGGTCGCAAGCGACATCCTGGCGCAGAAATATTTCCGCAAGGCCGGTGTGCCCGCGCGCCTGAAGAAGGTTGAGGAGAACGGCGTTCCCTCCTTCCTCTGGCGCTCGGTCGCCGACGAGGAGGCGCTGGCCGAACTGCCCGAGGATCAGCGCTACGGTTCTGAGACCGACGCGCGCCAGGTCTTCAACCGGCTTGCCGGCACCTGGACCTATTGGGGCTGGAAGGGCGGCTATTTCGACACGGAGGCTGACGCGCAGGCGTTCATGGACGAGCTTTGCTACATGCTCGCCACCCAGCGCGCCGCGCCCAATTCGCCGCAATGGTTCAACACCGGCCTCCACTGGGCCTACGGTATCGATGGCCCGGGTCAGGGCCACTATTACGTGGATCCCTTCACCGGTAAGCTCACCAAGTCCAAGTCGGCCTACGAGCATCCGCAGCCGCACGCCTGCTTCATCCAGTCTGTCGCCGACGACCTCGTCAACGAGGGCGGCATCATGGACCTGTGGGTGCGCGAGGCGCGCCTCTTCAAGTACGGCTCGGGCACCGGCTCCAACTTCTCCGCGCTGCGCGGAGAGGGCGAGAAGCTTTCAGGCGGCGGCAAGTCGTCCGGCCTCATGAGCTTCCTCAAGATCGGCGACCGCGCGGCCGGCGCCATCAAGTCGGGCGGCACCACCCGGCGCGCCGCCAAGATGGTAATCGTCGATGTGGACCATCCCGACATCGAGGAATTCATCGACTGGAAGGTGACCGAGGAGCAGAAGGTCGCCTCCCTCGTCACCGGCTCCAAGATCGTGAAGAAGCACCTCGACGCGATCATGAAGGCCTGCATCAACTGCGAGGGCAACGGCGACGACTGCTTCGACCCGGCCAAGAACCCGGCGCTGAAGCGCGAGATCAAGGCCGCGAAGAAGAACGCGGTTCCAGAAAACTACATCAAGCGTGTCATCCAGTTTGCTCGCCAGGGCTACACGTCGATCGACTTCAGGACCTACGATACGGACTGGGATTCGGAGGCCTATCTCACCGTCTCCGGCCAGAACTCCAATAATTCCGTGTCCGTGAAGGACGATTTCTTGCGCGCCGTCGAGAATGACGGCGACTGGACGCTCATCCGCCGCACGGACGGCAAGCCGGCCAAGACGCTGAAAGCCCGGGATCTCTGGGAGAAGATCGGCTACGCCGCCTGGGCGTCGGCCGATCCGGGCCTGCACTTCAACACCACGATGAACGACTGGCACACCTGCCCGGCCGCAGGCCCGATCCGCGCCTCCAATCCGTGCTCGGAATACATGTTCTTGGACGACACGGCCTGCAATCTCGCTTCGCTCAACCTGCTTGCCTATCGCGGCAGGGACGGCAGATTCGACATCGAGGCCTATGAGCACTCCGTCCGCCTCTGGACCATCGTGCTCGAAATCTCGGTCATGATGGCGCAGTTCCCCTCGAAGGAGATCGCGAAGCTCTCCTACGAGTACCGCACGCTCGGTCTGGGCTACGCCAATATCGGCGGCCTGCTCATGACCTCCGGCATTCCTTACGATTCGGACGAGGGCCGGGCGATCTGCGCGGCCCTGACCGCCATCATGACGGGTGTGGCCTACGCCACCTCGGCCGAGATGGCTGCCGAGCTCGGCGCCTTCGCGGACTATGAGCGGAATGCGGAGCATATGCTGCGCGTCATCCGCAACCACCGCCGCGCGGCCTATGGCGAGACGGAGGGCTACGAGAAGCTTTCGGTCAACCCGGTGCCGCTCAAGGCCGAAGACTGCCCGGACCCGGCGCTCGTCGAGCACGCGCGCGCTGCCTGGGATCGCGCGCTGGAGCTCGGGCAGAAGCACGGCTACCGCAACGCGCAGGCCACCGTGATCGCGCCCACCGGCACGATCGGCCTCGTCATGGATTGCGATACGACCGGCATCGAGCCCGACTTCGCCCTGGTGAAGTTCAAGAAGCTCGCCGGCGGCGGCTATTTCAAGATCATCAACCGCGCCGTGCCCGAGGCGCTGCGCACGCTCGGCTACACGGAAGCCCAGATCGCCGAGATCGAGGCCTATGCCGTTGGCCATGGCAATCTCGACCAGGCGCCTGGCATCAACCCGGTCACCCTTAAGGCCAAGGGCTTCACGGATGAGAAGATCGCCGCGCTCAACGCCGCGCTGAAGACGGCCTTCGACATCAAGTTCGCCTTCAACCAGTGGACGCTGGGTGCGGACTGGCTCAAGGAAACCTTCGGCTTCACCGATGAGCAGCTTTCCGACTTCTCTTTCGAGCTGCTTCCCGCGCTCGGCTTCTCGAAGAAGGACATCGAAGCCGCCAACATCCACATCTGCGGTGCCATGACGCTTGAGGGCGCGCCGCACCTGAAGGAAGAGCACCTGCCCGTTTTCGACTGCGCCAATCCCTGCGGCAAGATCGGCAAGCGCTATCTTTCAGTGGAATCCCATATCCGCATGATGGCCGCCGCCCAGCCCTTCATTTCGGGTGCCATCTCCAAGACCATCAACATGCCGAACGAGGCGACAGTCGAGGACTGCAAGAACGCCTACATGCTCTCCTGGAAGCTGGGGCTCAAGGCCAACGCGCTCTACCGCGACGGCTCCAAGCTCTCCCAGCCGCTCAACGCCTCGCTCATCGCCGATGACGGTGAGGACGAGGAGGAGGCAGCCGAGGCCCTCCTCGCCCAGCCCGCGGCGGCGCGCGCCACGGAGGTCACCGAGAAGATCGTCGAGCGGGTGGTGGAGCGCGTCGTGCGCGAGCGCGAGAGGCTGCCCAACCGCCGCAAGGGATATACGCAAAAGGCGGTGGTCGGCGGGCACAAGGTTTACTTGCGCACCGGCGAGTTCGACGACGGGCGCCTCGGCGAGATCTTCATCGACATGCACAAGGAAGGTGCTGCCTTCCGCGCCATGATGAACAATTTCGCCATCGCCATCTCGATCGGCTTGCAATATGGCGTGCCGCTTGAGGAATTTGTCGATGCCTTCACCTTCGTGAAGTTCGAGCCGGCCGGCATCGTGCAGGGCAACGACGCGATCAAGAACGCCACCTCGATCCTCGACTATGTCTTCCGCGAACTTGCGGTCTCCTATCTCGGCCGCACGGACCTCGCTCATGTGGACATGTCGGACTTCGACAAGACGGCGCTCGGCCGCGGCATCAACGAGGGCAAGGCCATTCCCTTCTCCAAGGGGCTGACGCGCGGCGCCACGCCCCCCTTCAAGATCGTGAGCGGCAACGAGCCCAGGGGCGAGGCTGCTTCGCCCTCCCCTGCCCGCGCCCAGCCGGCGGCCGCCGTGGGCGGCTCCAATGTGCGCGCCATCTCCTCGGGCGCGACCGTGACGGCGCTGAAGCCCGCCTACCAGGGCCTTCAGGAGGAAGCCACGGCCTTCCGCCGCGACTATGAGGAGCGCGCGCGGGAACTCGCCCAGGAAGCCGCCGAGGAGGAAGGCCTCAACGCCCTCTTCACCGAGGAGGCAGCCAGCGAGGCGGCGGAAGCCAAGAAGGTCGAAACCCACCGCCGCCAGCAGGCGATCATGCAGGGTTATACGGGCAACATGTGCTCAGAATGCCAGAACTTCACCATGGTCCGCAACGGCACCTGCGAGAAGTGCGACACCTGCGGAAGTACAAGTGGGTGCAGCTAATACTAATGTTACTCCTGCTCATCTCCGCGCCCTCCCCCTCCTGTCTGTCTCATCGGCCTCGAGTGGTTGGCGGCGATAGGCTACTGGACGCAACGGACTGAGCAGTCAGGGGCGGCGTGCCTCTCAATAGCGCTGAAGTCGCCCCCGACTGCGACTGCGTGGCACATCGGTGATCAGGGCACGATCACGCTGATGGCAGGCGCTCGGACCCGCCGAAGGCGGGCTTTACGAGCTGCACCGCTGCGGCGCCCTCCTCTGCCATTTTCGACATGTTGCTTGGATTGATGCGTGTGGTGGTTCGGCCCTGAATCTATGTTCCCGATTGCAGTTTGAGGGGGATTCCGCACCTTAACGTCTGTCCCCATAGACGGGAACGGCAAGCAGAAGCTCCACGGCCGCATACTTGGCCCATTGGCACACCAGTCCTCACCGGGACGCCACTTCCCAGCAGGGTCGCCTGATCTTCTGACTCTGGAGAGCCTTTTATGGGCTCCCGGGCACAGACCCATGGCGTCGCGGCCATGCCAGGGGGCTGGCATTCCAGCCCGACCTGCTCGGCTATGTCCATCTGTTCAAGGATACGGTCCTGAATGCCAAAGCAGCTGCGGAGGACGCGGAACCGCGCCTGAACGAAGACAGCTGCGACATCGGCATCGACGAGGCATCCGAATCCGGCGCCTCTGTGCCCGAGAACCACGTCGTCGTCCTGAAGGAAGTCGGTAACGCAACCGTTTCCCACGGGAGGGACGTTGCGAGGGAGTTCCGCCGGATCACCGGGCGGCCGCTGCCGTTGCCCGTCGTTTCGGCCCTTGATGCTGTCCGGGAGCGGCTCGTGGCGGAATTCCCCTACGCGACCGCGGTCGTCGACCAGATCCTCGAAGGGCTTGTAGAAGGACAGCAGATGCGCCTGCGGCCGACCGTCCTGCTGGGTCCGCCCGGCTGTGGGAAATCCCGTTTCGCGAGACGGCTCGCGGAAGAACTCGGTGCTCCGTACGAGCTTATCCCCTGCGGCGGCATGAGCGATAGCGCCCTGGGCGGCACGCCGCGGCGATGGTCGTCCGGCGAGCCGAGCCTGCCGATCCTTGCCGTGAGCGACACGCGTCTGCCGGTCCCGTCATCATTCTGGACGAGGTCGAGAAGATCGGGACAGGCCGCCACAACGGAAACCCGCACGATGTTCTTCTTGGGCTGTTCGAGCCGGAGACATCGAGCCGTTGGCATGACCCCTACATCCAGGCGAGTTGCGACCTCTCAAACCTGACCTGGCTGATGACCGCCAACGCATTGGAGCCGATCCCT
>ERZ777010.2406-NODE-2406-length-9281-cov-4.849014_pt1 | contig 9281 bp, 9 predicted proteins | sample MGYA00374963_ERZ777010 | MGnify/ENA primary metagenome ERZ777010 (study PRJEB29309, sample SAMN06268256) | bioreactor metagenome | isolation source: Joint BioEnergy Institute, California, USA | place: USA:Joint BioEnergy Institute, California, USA | collected...
GCCACCAGGCCGGGCTCGACGGCCGCGCCCAACGCTTCGAGGCGCACCAGCAGGCGCTCCCACTCCTCGTCGGCGCGCTGCGGGTCGGGCGGGATCAGCGCCAGGCCCTGGCAGCGCGCGAGCGCCTCGGCGAGCCGCATGCCGGGCGTGATGCCGAAGGCCTCGGCCGGGCCCGAGACGTCGCCGATCACCTGCGGCTCTCCGGGCCCCGGGGCGAGCGCCACGGGGCGGCGCAGGAGCTCTCGGCGCCCGCCCGCGGCGGCGATCAAGCCGAATCTCGGGATGAGCACGCAGGCGAACAACATACGAACATATGTTCGCATAAGCGTCAAGGGTCGCCGCGCTGCTCGCGACCGCCTCCGCCCGTTTGCGACACTTGATAGAACACCCCTTCGGGCGGGAGCTAGTCTCGTCCTGACCCAGAGAGAGAGGAGTGTCAATGCGAAGGCTCAAGCTCGTCTTGCTCGCCTTTGCCGTTGCCGCACTCGCTTCGTTCGGGATCGCCGCGTGCGGCGACGACGACGAGGGAGACGGCGGCGGTGGCGGCGAGGACGTCTCGGACGCCAGCTTCGACCTGACAGTTGGTGCGCTGGTCCCGCTGACCGGCGATCTAAGCCAGTTCGGCCCGCCTGGGCAGAAGGCCGCGGAGCTCGCGATCGAGGAGGCGAGCGCCGCCCTCGAGGAGGCGGGCGCCGACATCACGGTGACCATGGAGACCGCGGACACCCAGACCGAGCCGCAGGCGGCGCAGACCGCGGCCCAGCAGCTCGTCTCCAACGGCGCCACCTGCCTGGTCGGCCCGTGGGCGTCTGGCGAGACGGTGCCCGTCGGTCGCTCGGTGGCCGCGCGGTCTGAGGTCCCGCTGATCTCGCCGTCCGCCACCAGCCCGGAGATCACCGATCTCCCGGACAACGGGTTCGTGTTCCGCACCGCGCCCTCCGACGCGCTCCAAGGCCAGGTGCTCGCGGATGTCGTCGAGCAGGAGCTCGGCTCGGCCGACGCGACCGTGTCGCTGGCCGCGCGCAACGACCCGTACGGCGAGGGCATCGTGAACGAGTTCAAGGCCGCCTGGGAGGCCAAGGGCGGTACGACGACGGGCCCGGTTCTCTACGACCCGGAGCTGTCCTCGTACAACTCCGAGGCGAACCAGATCGTTGAGGGTGATCCCGACCAGTTCGTGATCATCGACTTCGAGGAGCCCTACAACCGCCTGGGCGCCGCGCTGGCGCGCACCGGTTCGTTCGATCCTCACAACCTCTGGACCGCCGACGGCCTCGCGTTCGAGGACGGCGTCCCGAAGTCGATCCCGAACGACGCCCTCGCCGGCGCGAAGGGCACGCGTCCTTCGAGCCCCGAGGACACGGACACCGCCAAGGCGTTCGACGATCTCTACAAGCAGGCGCCGGGGGCGAAGTCCCGCGGCACGTTCGACGCGCAGAACTTCGACGCGGCGACGCTCTGCGTCCTCGCGGCGGTCGCTGCGGGTTCGAACGAGGGTCCTGCGATCGCCGAGAAGATCCAGGAGGTCGCCTCGCCGCCGGGTACGAAGTACGACTTCACCCAGCTGGCCGATGCGATCAAGGCCCTGCAGGCCGGCGAAGACATCGACTTCGAGGGTGCCTCCGGCCCGCTCGACCTCGATGACAACGGCGACCCGGTCGTCGCGTTCTACGAGCGCTACGAGTACGACGATCAGGGCAAGTTCAGCATCGTCGAGACGGTCGAGAAGCAGGCCGAGTAAGGCGACTCGAACGCCTGATTGCTGAAAGAGGGGCCCCGGCATGCGCCGGGGGCCCTTTTTCGTGGCGAAGCCAGGCCGCGGACGCCCCCCGACGCGCATCACCAGCCCGCCCAAGCCGCATCACCAGCCCGAGCCGCAGCGCGAGACCGAGTGAGGCGGATTTGTTCGACATAGCCGCACATATCCGCCTCACCTCGGGATGTGAGGCGGATTCGTACGACATAGGCGAACAAATCCGCCTCACTCGGAGTGGCGCGGCGGTCGGGGCCCCGTCGCGAGGGCGACTTAGTGTGGGATCGGTCGTCGGGAGGTTGAGGTCGCGTGGGTCAGGACGCGGAGCCGTTCTCCGCCGCGGCTGCGTCCACGCGGCCCGTGCCGCCGCCCAGGTAGAGGTCCGCGACCTTGGGGTCGGCGATCAGCTCGGGGCCGGGTCCCTGGAAGCGGTTCTGGCCGAGGTCCAGCACGTAGCCGCGGTGGGAGAGGGCGAGGGCGCGGCGGGCGTTCTGCTCGACCATGAGGATCGTCACGCCCGCGGCGTTGATCTCCATCACCTTCTCGAAGATCGCGTCCACGAACGCCGGCGCGAGGCCCGCCGAGGGCTCGTCGAGCAGGACGATCTCGGGCTCGGGCATGAGCGCGCGGGCCATGGCGACCATCTGCCGCTCGCCGCCGGACATCGTGCCCGCGGCCTGCATCCGGCGCTCCTCGAGCCGCGGGAAGAACGCGTACATCTGCTTCAGGCGCTCGCGCACGATGTTGTCCTCGACGCCGAGCGCGCCCAGCGTGAGGTTCTCCTCGACCGTGAGGCTGGGGAAGACGTTGTCGAGCTGGGGCACGTAGGTCACGCCCTTGCGCGTGACCGAGTGCGGGGCGAGGCCGGTGATGTCCTCGCCGTACAGCTTCACCGAGCCCTCGCGCGGCGGCACGAGGCCGAATACGGACTTCATGAGCGTCGACTTGCCGGCGCCGTTGGGGCCGACGATCGTGACGATCTCGCCGCGGTTGACCACGATGTCGACGCCGCGCAGGATGTCGACCTCCGGCGTGTAGCCCGCGACGAGCCCCTCGACGCGCAGGACCTCCTCAGCCACCCTGCACACCTCCATCGGCCGACGGGGGCGTAGGCGGGCCCTCGGGCACCTCGGTCTCGCCGCTGCCGCCCAGGTACGCGTCGACCACGCGCTGGTCCGAGCGCACCTCCTGCGGCGTGCCGCGCGAGATCACGCGCCCGAGCGCCATCACGATCACCTCGTCGGAGTGGTTCATCACCACCTCCATGTCGTGCTCGACGAAGAGGAACGTCACGCCCTCCTCGGAGCGCAGGCGCTCCATGTGCTCGAGCAGGCGACGGCCCAGGCTGGGGTTGATGCCCGCCATCGGCTCGTCGAGCAGCACCATGCGCGGCTCGGTCATCAGCGCCCGCGCGAGCTCGAGCAGCTTGCGCTGGCCGCCGGAGAGCGTCGCGGCGTAGTCGTTTGCCTTGCTCTCGAGGTTGAACGTGCGCAGCAGCTCGTAGGCGTGCTCGTAGATCTCCTTCTCGCGCTGGCGCACCGCCCGGCGGCGAGTCAAGAGCGTGGCCAGGTTCTCGCCCGGCTGGCGGGGCGCGGCGAGCAGCATGTTGTCGATCACCGGCATCGCGCCGAGCGCCTTCGTGATCTGGAAGGTGCGCACCATGCCGCGCTTGGTGATCGCGTGCGGCGGCTTGCCGAAGATCGACTCGCCGTTGTAGGTGATCTCGCCCGCCTGCGGCTTGTAGAAGCCAGTGATGATGTTGAACAGCGTCGTCTTGCCGGCGCCGTTGGGCCCGATCAGCGCCGTGATCGAGCCCTCCCGCACGTCGAACGTGGCGCCGTTGACGGCCTTGATGCCGCCGAAGGCCAGGTGCACGTCCTGGACGTTGAGGATCGGCTTGCCGTTCGCGCGCGCCTCAGTCACCGAGCACCATCTCCTCGCGCTTGCCGAAGACGCCCTGCGGGCGGAACGCCATCAGCAGGATCAGCACCACGCCCACGATCATGAAGCGCAGCGCGGCCTGCTTGTCGGCCGACAGCGGCAGGTCGAGGAACCGGAAGCCCTCGAGCACCGTCCAGAGGATGATCGACCCGACGAGCACGCCCCCGAACGTCGCCATGCCGCCCAGAACCAGGATCGCGTAGCCCAGGAACGTGTAGAGCGGCTCGAAGTTGTCCTGGCTCACCGACTGGAGGTTGAACGCCAAGAACCAGCCGGCGATCGCGCCCAGCGCGGAGGACAGCGCGAGCGACTGGAGCTTGTAGGAGAGGACGTTCTTGCCGAGCGCCCGGGCCGCGTCCTCGTCCTCGCGGATCGCGCGCAGCACGCGGCCCCACGGCGAGCGGATGAGCATCGTCATCCCGAGCGCGAGTAGCCCGAGCGCGATCCAGACGACGATCAGCAGCGGCAGGTTCTCGAACTCCAGTCCGCTCAGCCCGATCGGGTCGAGGATGTTGTCCGAGATCCAGTCGGAGACCTTGAACCAGGGGTCGGTGAAGAACACGTTGTTGTCGAGCTCGAGCGAGATCGTGCCCTGGTTGCCGCCCGTGAGCCCGCGCGCGTTCTGCGCGATGTCGCGGATGATCTCCGAGAAGGCGATCGTCGCGATCGCGAAGTAGTCGGCGCGCAGCCGCAGCGACGGGAGGCCGATCAGCACCCCGATCAGCATCGTGATCAGGACCGAGAGCACGAGCGCGAGCAGGAACGGCACCCCGACCTCGACGACCAGGATGATCGCCGAGTAGGCGCCGATCGCCATGAAGCCCGCCTGGCCGAAGTTGACGATGCCCGTGTAGCCCACGTTGAGCTGCAGGCCGAGCACGAAGATCCCGTAGATGCCGGCGAAGACGCCGACGCCGATCCAGAACTCCCAGGCGGTCAGGAAGTTGAAGGAGATGGCCAGCGGCAGTGACATCACAGCGTCCGCTCCCTGCCGAAGATGCCCTGCGGGCGAACGATCAGGACGATGATGAGCACGACGAAGCTCACGGCGACCTTCCACTCGGGGGCGAACACGAGCGTCGACCACTCCTGCGCGAGGCCGATCACGATCCCGCCGGCGAGCGCGCCGAAGGCGTTGCCGATGCCCCCGAGCACGACCGCCGCGAAGATCGGCAGCAGCAGGAAGAACCCGGTGTTCGGGTTGAGCGAGCCCGACGAGGCGACGACGAGGACGCCGGCGAGCCCGGCGAGCCCGGCCGCCAAGAACCACGTGATGTAGACGACGCGGCCGGTGTCGATGCCGGTGGTCTCGGCGAGGTCGAAGTTGTCGGCGAGCGCGCGCATCTCGCGGCCGAGCCGCGTCGAGCGCAGCATCCAGGCCACCGCGGAGAGCACGACGAAGCCCGTGATCACGACGTAGAGCTCCGTGCGCCCGATCGTGAGACCCAGGAACGAGTAGGTGCTGGTCACGTCGACGTCCAGCGACCGCGGCTGGGTGCCGGCGACGAACTGGATCGCGTTGCGCAGCACGAACGCCAGCCCGAGCGCCATCAGCAGCAGCTGCAGCATGCCCGCGCGCTTGCGGCGCATCGGCCGCCACATGACCTTCTCGGTCGCGACGCCGAAGAGCCCGACGAGCGCGATCGCGAGCAGGATCGCGATGAAGATCGGCAGGCCGAGGGGGACGTTGAAGAAGAGCCCGATGTAGGCGCCGAGCGTGAGCGTGTCGCCGTGCGCGAAGTTGACGAGCTTGAGGATCCCGTAGACGAGCGTGAGCCCGATCGCGCCGAGCGCGAAGTAGGAGCCCGCGACGAGCCCGTTGACCGACCGCTGCGCGAAGGGCTGGAGGCCGTCGGTGATGATCAGGATCACCGAGACCAGCGCCAGGACCCCGACTGCTACCCAGGCGGGGTTGCGCCGTGCCCATTCCAGGGCTCCGGCCCGAACGCCGAGCGGCGGCCCGATTGCCTCTCCACCCTCCATCAGCGGCGGCATCCTATGCGAATTCCCACACAAACAAGAGCGCTCAGCCCTTCCCTGCCTGGCCTCCGGCCGCCGCCAGCTTACGGGAGGCGCGCTCGATCACGGCGTCCGTGAACTCACGGGTGCCCGCGTGGCCGCCGAGATCGGCCGTGCGCACCCCCTCGGCGACCGCCTCCGCGACGCTCGCGCGGATCGCCCGCGCGGCCTCCGCGGTGGCCTCCGCGCGCTCCAGGAGCGCCGCCGCAGCGAGGATCATCGCCATCGGGTTGGCCACGTCCTTGCCCTCGAGCGCGGGCGCCGTGCCGTGCGGGGCCTCGGCCATGACGACCGTGGGCTCGAGGTCCTCGTCCAGGGCGAGCAGGAGCGACTCGGCGCCCGCGATCGAGCCGAACATGGGCAGGACGAGGTCGGAGAGGAGGTCGCCGTCGCGGTTGAGGCAGGGGATGACGAGCGGCGCGTCGGCCGCCCCGGACACGAGGCCGGCGAGCGTGGCGTCGATCAGCACGGGCTCGTATGCGACGTCGGGATGGCGCTGCGCCGCCGCGTCCATCTCCTCCTTGAGCATCCCCTCGTAGACGGGGCTCACCGTCCACTTCGGCCCGCCGTAGACCTTCCCGCCCAGCCGCCGCGCCTCGCGGAACGCGTACTCGGCGACCGCGCGGCAGTGCGAGCGGCGGATCGTCTCGGTCCGGTGGGCGAGCTCGTCGCCGTCCTCGGTGCGCTCGCGCCACTGCTCGGCCCCGTACGCGTCCCCGACCGCCATCCGGCAGATCGAGATCGGGTGGTGCACGCCCGCCACCGGCGTCACCCCCGGGATGCGCCTGCCGGTCCGGACGATCAGCGTGCCGTCGATCGCCTCGCGCAGGATCCGGTTCGGGCTGCCCACGTCCTCGGCCCCCTCGGGGGTGATCGTCGCCGCCTTGAGCCCGAAGCCGGTCTCGCGCATCCGCCGCGCCGCCTCCAGGCACACGGCGTTGCCCGTCGCTCGCCTGTTCTCCAGCGAGAGGTCGAAGCGCTCGATCGCGACGTCCGCGCCGATCACGGCCGGGTCGAGCACCCGGAGCGCCTCCTCGAGGAGCTCCTGTCCCGTCTGGTCGCCCTCCAGCGCGACTATGCTGACCGCGGGCATGGAGAGGCTTTCCCGGTCGGATGGACGCTGAACGCTGTAGCTGGTGCGGGGCGGCGGTCGAGGCCGACGACGGCTTTCGCGCCTACGAGCCCGCGGGGGAGCGCCGCGCGGTCTTCTGCCGGCTCGAGCACCTCGTGCCCTGGGGCATCAAGGGCGCGTTCTGGGAGGCCGGCGCCCTCGACGACCCCCACCTGACCGAGTCGCGGTCCTTCGCCTGCTCGCAGTGCGGGGCCGACCTCGACCCCGAGGCCCACGTCGTCTTGGTCCGCCACCGCGGCGAGCACCGGATCGCAGATCACTTCTGCGGCGTCGATCATCTGGTCGAGTGGGCGAAGGCGGGCGGCCGCTGGCAGTAGCCGCGTTCGCGCGCCCTCACTCATACTGCAACGCCTCGATCAGGTCCAGCCTCGATGTGCGGCGCGCCGGCCCGATCGCCGCGAGCACCCCCAGGACGATCGCCGCGACGAGCACGACGATCGGCAGCGCCACCGGGATCGAGAGCACGAGCCCCTCCTCGGCGAGCGCGTTGACCGCGAGCGACGCGAGCACGAGCCCGATCACCGCGCCGACGATCGTCCCGAGCAGCGCGTTGATCACCGACTCGTAGCGCACCATGCGCCGTACCTGGCTGCGCGAGGTGCCGATCGCGCGCAGCATCGCGAGCTCGCGGGTGCGCTCGAGGATCGTGAGCGCGAGCGTGTTCACGATGCCGAAGATCGAGACGATCACCGCGAGGCCGAGGAGCACGTAGATCAGCGTGACGAGCTGATCGACCTGCTGGGCCTGCTCGTCCTTGAGCTCCTGCTGGTTGCGCGCCTCAGCCACCGGGAAGCGCTGGGCGAGCAGCTCGTCCACGGCCGCCCGCGTCGCCTCGGGGTCGGCGTCCGGGCCGAAGCCGACGAGCACCGAGAACTCGCCGCGCGCACCGAGCTCTTCGCGCAGGGTCTCACGCGGCAAGGCGAGCGTGCCCACGAACAGGCCCGCGGGGTCGCGCACGCTCCCCTCGACGGTGACGGCGAGCGTCTCGCCGCCCGGCCCGGTGAGCTCGACCTCGTCGCCGACGGCGACGCCGTTGTCCTCGCCCCAGCCGGACTCGACGATCGCGCCGTCGGCCGAGAGGTTGCGGAGGGTCGCATCGTCGCCCTCCACCCACTCCAGGCTGGTGATCTCGGGCAGGTCGCGCTCGAGCCCGCCGAGGAACGTCTCCTGGTCGAGCCCCTCGATGCGCGCCGGGACGGCGGTCAGCGGCGTGGCCACGGCGACGCCGTCGACCTGGCCGACCTCGGCCGCGATCGCCGACGGGATGGGGGAGAAGCCGTCCTGGTTGAGGATCGCGAGGTCGCCCGAGAACTGCCGGTCCAGGGTCTCGCCGATCGACGCCTTGAGCGAGGAGGAGAAGACGCCCACGAACACCACGAGGGCGACGCCGATCATGAGCGCCGCCGCCGTGGTCGCCGTGCGGCCCGGCTGTCGCTGCGCGTTCTGGCGCGCGAGGTGGCCCGTGATGCCGCGCAGCTTGGCGATCGGCCACCCGATCGCGCTCGCGATCGGCGGCACGAAGCGCCCGCCGAGCATCGCGACGCCGATGAAGAGCAGCACGAGGCCGAGGCCGAGCTGGCTCAGCGCCGTCTCGACGGAGCCGCTCGAGGTGAGGCCGAGGCCGATGAAGGCTGCGCCCGCCAGGGCCACCACGGCCGCGACCACCGTCCGCCGCCGCCGCGTGCGCTCGGCCGCCTCGAGCGAGCCGCCGCTGGAGCGCAGGGCCTCGAGCGGGGCGACGCGGGTGGCGCGCAGCGCCGGGAAGAGGGCGGCGACGACCGTCGAGCCGACGCCAACGATGAGCGCGATCACGATCGTCCCGGCGTCGAGCCGCAGCGAGCTCACGGGCAGCGTGAAGCCCATGCTGGAGAAGAGCCCCTTGATCAGCTCCACGAAGCCGAAGCCGCCGGCGATCCCCAGCACCGAGGCGAGCAGGCCGATGAGCGCCGCCTCGACGAGCACGGCGGTGAGGATCTGGCGCGCCGAGGCGCCCAGCGTGCGCAGCATCGCGAACTCGCGCACGCGCTGGGCGACCGTGATCGCGAACGTGTTGAAGATCAGGAAGCCGCCGACGAAGACCGCGATCCCGGCGAACACGAGCAGGGCGGTGGAGAGGAAGCCGAAGCCCTCCTCGAGGTCGCCCGCGTCCTCCTCGGCGACGGCGGCGCCGGTCGCGACCTGCAGGTCGCCGGGCAGCTTCTGCGCGAGGGCCGCGGCGAGCGCTTCCGGGTCCGTGCCCTCGGCGGCCTCCACGTCGATCTCGTCGAAGCGGCCCGGCTTCTCGGACAGCCGGCGCGCCTCGCGCCGGGCGCGTCGTGGAAGGCGCGCACGCGAAGCGAAAAAACCCTCCTGATCGCGCTCGCGCTGGCGGCATTACCCACCCTGCTCGCGCCCTTGAGCCCTCCCATCGCATGGGACGAGCTAATGTATCACCTG
>ERZ777010.2431-NODE-2431-length-9199-cov-7.959974_pt1 | contig 9199 bp, 7 predicted proteins | sample MGYA00374963_ERZ777010 | MGnify/ENA primary metagenome ERZ777010 (study PRJEB29309, sample SAMN06268256) | bioreactor metagenome | isolation source: Joint BioEnergy Institute, California, USA | place: USA:Joint BioEnergy Institute, California, USA | collected...
GCACCCGGACTGGCGCGTGGGAGGGAATGAGGCACGGGAGAGAGGGAGACACGGGCTGGAAGCCCGTGCCACAGGTAGAGAGGAGGGCACGGGCTGCCCCCCCAAAGCCCGTGCCACGGGGGGAGGGGGGGAGGGGGTTACTTGTTCTTGGCGTCGCCGCGGGCGAAGATGCTGGCGACGTAGTTGAGGACGTCGGTGGCGCTGGTCTCGTTGTAGCCGAAGTTCTTGATGAGGCGCTGCTTGACGATGTCGATCTTCTGCTGGGTCTCGTCGTCCACGACGCTGGAGACGAGGTTCTTGAGCTTGATGGTGTCGCGCTGGTCCTCGAAGAGTTTGAGTTCCAGGGCGCGGTAGAGGCGGGCGTTGGTGTTGTATTCGAACTTCTTGCCGTCGAGGGCGAGGGCGCCGATGTAGTTCATGATCTCCTGGCGGAAGTCGTCCTTGCGGCTCTCGGGGATGTCGATCTTCTCCTCGATGGAGCGCATGAGGCGCTCGTCGGGCTCCTCGTCGCGGCCGGTGTAGCGGTTCTTGACGCGCTCCTTCTGGGTGTAGGCGCGGACGTTCTCGATGTAGTTGGCGCACAGGCGGCGGATGGCGTCCTCGTCGGCGCTGATGGCGCGCTGGACCTCGCCCTTGATGATGTCCTCGTACTCCTCCTTGACGACGCTGAGGAGTTCGCGGTAGCGCTTCTTGAGGTCCTCGTCGCTGATGAGGGAGTGGTGGGCGAGGCCGGCCTCGAGTTCGTTGAGGACCATGAAGGGGTTGATGGCCTTGTCCTCGACGGCCTGGCGGCTGACGAGGGTGTTGGAGATCTTGTCCTGGATGTAGCGGGGGCTGATGCCGCTCATGCCCTCGCGGGGGGCCTCCTCCTTGAGTTCCTTGATGGAGTCCTCGGTGAAGCCGGGGATGGCCTTGCCGTTGTAGAGCTTCATCTTCTGGAGGACGGTCAGGCCGGCCTTCTTGGGCTCCTCGAGGCGGGTGAGGACGGCCCACATGGCGGCGACCTCGAGGGTGTGCGGGGCGATGTGGATGTTCTTGATGCGGTCGGGGCCGAAGTCCTTCTGGTAGATCTTGATCTCGTCGTCGAGGCGGATGTTGTAGGGGACGTCGATCTTGATGGTGCGGTCGCGGAAGGCCTCCATCATCTCGTTGGACTGGAGGCGCTTGTACTCGGGCTCGTTGGTGTGGCCGAGGATGACCTCGTCGATGTGGGTCTGGGCGAACTTCTTGGGCTTGATCATGTGCTCCTGGCTGGCGCCCAGGAGGTCGTAGAGGAAGGCGACGTCGAGCTTGAGGACCTCGATGAACTCGCAGATGCCGCGGTTGGCGATGTTGAGTTCCCCGTCGAAGTTGAAGGCGCGGGGGTCGGAGTCGGAGCCGAACTGGGCGATCTTGCGGTAGTTGATGTCGCCGGTGAGTTCGGTGGAGTCCTGGTTCTTCTCGTCCTTGGGCTGGAAGGTGCCGATGCCGACGCGGTCCTTCTCGGAGAGGATGATGCGGCGGACCTTGACGTGCTCCATGGCCTGGCGCCAGTCGCCGGCGTAGTGGCGCATCAGCTCGGAGTAGACCTTGCGGCAGAAGGGGCAGAGTTCGCCGTGGAGGCGGAGGCGGCCGGCGCGGTGGACGGGGGCGTAGCGCTCGTTGAGGGTGGCCATGAGGTCGTCGCGGGCCTCCCTGGGGACGAGCAGCAGGGGCTCCTCGTGCATGGGGCAGGGGAAGGCGTGGTCCCTGGCGCCCGGGCCGCAGTGCTCGTCGAGCTGCCAGCTGAAGGAGTAGAGGGCGCCGGCGTCGGTCTTGCTGTAGTGCTCCAGGCCCTTCTTGAGGAGGCGGGCGATGGTGCTCTTGCTGGAGCCGACGGGGCCGTGGAGCAGGAGGATCCGCTTGTCGGTGCCGTAGCCCTCGGCGGCGGAGCGGAAGACGTCCACGAGCTGCTGGAGGGCGAAGTCGAGGCCGAAGATGCCGTCGGCGCCGTTGTCGATGGGGTCGCTGAAGAAGTGGTAGCGGATGACGTCGCGCTTGAAGAGGCGGTACTTGTCGAAGCCGAAGGAGACGATGGCGTCGTAGAGGCGCTGGTAGGCGTTGCGGACGACGCCGGGGTTCTGGAGGGCGATGTCGAGGTACTCGAAGAAGGTCCCCTCCCAGTGGTGCTGGCGGAAGGACCGTCGGTCGAGCCGGGATTCGATGAGGCTGAGGACCTCCGAGGCGCCCTGGGCGCCGCCGGGGGCGCCGTCGCCGGGGGTGAACGCGGAGGTCTGGAACTGCGAGAGGTCGTCACGCATGGCGCCGCTCCCCTGCCCGCGCCGCCGGTCCCTTCCGTGGGGGCGGCGGACGCACGGGCGTCGGATTGTGCATCAATGCGCGGGCGCCGCCGGCCGGCGGCGCTCGGACGTGCCCGTCTCTCCCGCCCTCCCCTCGCCCTCTCCTCGCCGCCCGCCCCCTCCCCAACCGTTCAACTCAATCCGTCCATCCGCGAAGGGCCATCCGCAACGGGCCGTCGGGCACGAACTCTCGCTGGGTGATCCGGCGGCCAACTGGTCTTATCGGCGCGCCGGGGGAGGCTCACGAGGCGGAATCAGCAAAGCGGTCCTCCATGTATACGACCACGCCGGGTTATCGGATCACTCTATTCGCGGCTCCGGCCGGGAAGAGGACGGGAGATGAGCCGGGTTTTCTGCGGCCTAAGCGTGCTCTTGCACGCCCGGCGCGGGCGGGCGGGGCGCTTCGGGAGCGGGGCGGGGACGCGTGCCTCGGCCCTCGGCCGGGCGCAGCGCCCCTAGACTCCCGGCGTGTCCTTCGGACTTGCCCGCGGCCGTCAGCTCGATCCCACCGGCGTCTTCGTCACTCCCGGGGAGCTTCCGCCGCTCCCGGATGATGTGATCACCAACCCCGACGCCGGGCGGGTGGATCCGCGCGCCTGGTTCCCGAATCCGGGGCAGCGGTTCGAGATCGAGATCGGGTCGGGGAAGGGGACGTTCCTGGTGCAGCAGGCGGCGCTGGAGCCGGGGACGAACTACCTGGGGATCGAGTGGGCGCGGGAGTTCGCGGCCTACGCCGCGGACCGGATCCGCCGGCACGGGCTGTCGAACGTGCGGCTGCTGAACGCGGACGCGGTGGAGTTCGTGCGGTGGCGGGCGCCGGACGGGATCGTGGACGTGGTGCACCTGTACTTCCCGGACCCGTGGCCGAAGACGCGGCATCACCGGCGGCGGACGGTGCAGGGGCCGTTCCTGCGGGAGTGCTGGCGGGTGCTGCGGCCGGGGGGGGAGTTGCGCGTGGTGACGGACCACGACGGGTACTGGGAGTGGATGCAGCGGGAGTTCGCGGGGGTGAGCGGGGGGGAGGCCCCCTTGTTCGAGGTGCTGCCGTTCGAGCGGCCGGGGTCGGCGCGGGAGGGGGAACTGGTGGGGACGAACTTCGAGCGCAAGTATCGGCGGGAGGGGCGGCCGTTTCATGCCGCGGTGCTGAGGAAGGTGGGGGGGTAGGGCGGGCAAACGGGCAAAGAAGAAGCCGGTCCGGCGGGGGAGCCGGACCGGCAAGGGTGGGGAGGGGGGGAAGGGTGATCGACGGGATTCGAACCCGCGACCCCGAGAATCACAATCTCGTGCTCTAACCAACTGAGCTACGATCACCATTCACGGCGTGCCGGACGGCGCCTGCGCGGGGGCGCGCGCGAGCGGCAGCCGAAACCAACGATACGGGCGTGGGAGCGCCCCGGTCAACGCGGCGCGGGGCGGGTGAGGCCGGCTGAGGCCGGCGTGGCGGTCGGCGGGCCGTCCAAGCGGACGATCGGGGCTGCAATGCCTATCGTGGTAGCCCGGCCCGTTTCATCGACCCGGGCGGGCAACTCCAGGAGTCAGCGGCCATGTCGACCGGCGCCATCGCGGATAGCAAGTTGTCCCTTTCCCGCGTGCAGATGAACCTTGCTCCGGCGAGGCTGGTGGAGCTGGCCCTCGCACGGGGGGAGGGGATGCTGGCGTCGAACGGCGCGCTGGTGTGCCGCACGGGGGATCGGACGGGCCGGTCGCCGAAGGACAAGTACCTCGAGGACACGCCGGGGATCCACGACAAGATCTGGTGGGGGTCGGTGAACCAGCCGCTGAGCCCGGAGGCGTTCGAGGCGGCGGTGCAGATCGCCAATGAGCACCTGGCGTCGCAGGAGGCGCTGTTCGGGTTCGAGGGGTTCGTGGGGGCGGACCCGGCGCACCGGCTGGGGGTGCGGGTGGTGGCGGAGCAGGCGTGGCACATCCTGTTCGCGCGGACGCTGTTCATCCCGCAGGGGTCGCCGGCGGCGGGCCCCGGTGCGGTGTGGAAGCACGACTGGACGGTGCTGAACGCGGGGCGGCGGCGGCTGACGGCGGAGGAGCAGTCGCGTCTGGGGGTGAAGAGCCCGATCCTGATCGCCCAGAGCCTCGAGCGGCGGATGGTGGTGATCCTGGGGACGGAGTACGCGGGGGAGATCAAGAAGAGCCTGTTCTACGCGATGAACTTCGACATGCCCGAGGTGGGCGTGTTCCCGATGCACTGCTCGGCGAACGTGGACAAGAAGGACGCGTCGAACGTGGCGCTGTTCTTCGGGCTCAGCGGGACGGGGAAGACGACGCTGTCGGCGGACCCGAACCGGGCGCTGATCGGCGACGACGAGCACGGGTGGTCGGACCGCGGGGTGTTCAACTTCGAGGGCGGGTGCTACGCGAAGTGCATCAAGCTGTCGCAGGAGGGGGAGCCGCAGATCTGGAACGCGATCAAGTTCGGGTCGGTGCTGGAGAACGTGGACGTGGACCCGCAGACGCGGGTTCCGGACTACGACTCGGCCAGGTACACGGAGAACACGCGGGCGACGTACCCGATCGACTACATCGACGGGGCGGTGATCCCGTCGGTGGGGGGGCACCCGAAGAACGTGATCTTCCTGACGGCGGACGCGTTCGGGGTGGTGCCGCCGGTGAGCAAGCTGACGCCGGAGCAGGCGATGTACTACTTCATCAACGGGTACACGTCGAAGCTGGCGGGGACGGAGGCGGGGGTGACGGAGCCGCAGCCGAACTTCTCGGCGTGCTTCGGCGGCCCGTTCCTGCCGCGGCCGCCGCGGGTGTACGCGGACATGCTGGCGGAGCGGGTGGCGAAGCACGGGGCGAACGTGTGGCTGCTGAACACGGGGTGGACGGGTGGGCCGTACGGGGTGGGGTCGCGGTTCAAGCTGGCGTACACGCGAGCGATGGTGACGGCGATCCTGAACGGGTCGCTGGCGAAGGCGGAGTTCGAGGCGGACCCGGTCTTCGGGCTGGCGGTGCCGAAGGCGGTGCCCGGGGTTCCGGCGGAGGTGCTCAACCCGCGGAACACGTGGAAGGATCCGGCGGCGTACGACGCGCAGGCGAAGAAACTGGCGGCGCTGTTCCGGGAGAACGACAAGAAGTTCGACATGCCCGAGGCCGTCCGCGCCGCCGGGCCTCGCGGCTGAGGCGGCCCCCCGCGCCCTCGTCCGAGAGGCGGGGGCGGTCGGAGCGGGGTAGACGACGCAGATGGCTCAGGAACGCCCCACATTCAGCAGCGACTTCAAGCGGTTCTTCCTGCGCGGGCTGGCGGTGCTGCTGCCGTCGGTGCTGACGCTGTGGCTGCTGGTGCAGGCGTACCTGTTCGTCGAGGCGAAGGTGGCGGACCCGATCAACCGGGCGCTGCGGCAGGGGGTGCTGTGGGCGATCCCGCGGATGGTTCCGGAGCAGAACCTTCCGGCGTGGTTCAAGGTGACGGACGAGGAGGTGCGGCAGTTCCGGGCCGCGCTGGAGGCGCAGGCGACGCCGGCGGCCAGGGCGCTGGCGGCGCGGCCGGACAACGAGCTGCGGGCGGTGGTGCGGGCGGAGGAGCTTCGGCGGTTCTGGGACGCCCACTGGTACTTCCGGTTCATCGGGCTGGTGGTGGCGATCGTGCTGATCTACCTGGCGGGGCTGCTGCTGGGGGGGCTGATCGGGCGGTCGATCTACGAGCAGGTGGAGCGGTTCCTGACGCGGATCCCGGTGTTCAAGCAGGTGTACCCGCACGTCAAGCAGCTGGTGGACCTGGTGCTGGGCGAGCGGTCGATGGCGTTCAAGCGGGTGGTGTTCATCGAGTACCCGCGGAAGGGGGTCTGGACGCTGGCGTTCGTGACGGGCTCGGGGCTGCGGGGGGCGGCGGACGTGGCCCGGGGGGACGTGCTGACGGTGTTCGTGCCCTCGACGCCGACGCCGTTTACGGGATTCACGATCACCGTCCGGCGGGAGGAGGCGCTGGATGCGCCGATCACGATCGACGAGGCGATCCGGTTCGTCCTGACGGGCGGGGTGCTGAGCGTGGGGCCGCAGCTGGAGGGGCGGGGGGCGGGCCCGGCGTCCGGCGGGGCGGCACCGCTGCCGGCGGCGGAGTCGGCGTCTGACTCGGGCGGGGCCGCGCCGGAGGGGGGGCGGAGCGGCTAAGCTGGACATCCCGGCGCGGCGGCCGCGGCGGGAAGGGGGCGGGGCGGGCGGGGGAGGGGGGCCGGCACGGCGCCGGGGATCGAACGATTGAACCGGTATCGCAAGGAAGGCACATGCGCATCGACGTCGTCGGCAAGCAACTGGAGATCACGGACGCCATCCGGGCGCACGCGGAGACGAAGGCCTCGAAGCTGACGAGGTTCTTCGACGGGACGCAGCGGATCCAGGTGGTCCTGGAGGAGCTGAAGCACGGGGAGTTCGAGGTGGAGGTGGTGGTGGACGTGGAGAAGCACGACGACTTCATCGCGCGGGGGAGGGGTGACGATCTGTACAAGTGCATCGACCAGGCGGTGGAGAAGGCGGCCCGGCAGCTGACCGATTTCAAGGAGCGTCTGAAGACGGGCAACCGTTGAGCCTTGACGCCACGGTCCACGACCATCCGGAAATCAAGCCATGAAACTGACCGAGATCATTGTCCCAGGCGCGATCGTGCCCCGGCTCGCCTCCAGCGAGCGAGACGCCGTCGTCGGCGAGCTGGTTGACGCGGTGCTCGCCACGGGGGCGGCCCCGCTGGAGCTTCGCGACGAGCTGGTGGCGCGCGTGCTGGAGCGTGAGCGCCGCGGCTCGACGGGGTTCGGCAAGGGGATCGCCGTGCCGCACGTGAAGCATCATGCGATCACGCGGATGACGGCGGCGGTGGGGCTGTCGCAGACGGGGGTGGACTTCAACAGCCTCGACAAGCAGCCGGTGTACTCGATCTTCCTGCTGCTGAGCCCGCAGGACCGTCCGGAGGACCACCTGCAGGCGATGGAGGTGATCTTCAAGAACCTGGGGAAGGACACCTTCCGGCGGTTCCTCCGCCAGGCGGCGACGACCGAGGAGGTCTGGACGCTGCTGGAGGAGGCGGACAGCCAGCAGCTCCCGGGGTAGCGGGGCTCCAGGTCCAGCGCAGCGCAACGTCCACGTACCGGGCTCACCCGCGTGTCCAAGACCTGCACCGTCAGAGTGACGATCGTCAACCGCCTGGGGCTGCACGCCAGGCCGGCGATGTCGTTCGTGGACCTTGCGGGGGCGTACCGGTGCGAGATCAAGGTGGCGCGGGTCGCCGCGAGCGCCGGGGGGGGCGGGGGGGGCGGGGGGAGCTGCGTGGACGGCAAGAGCATCATGCAGATGATGATGCTGGCGGCGACGAAGGGGACGGAACTGGAGATCACCGCGGTCGGGGAGGACGCCGAGGAGGCGTGCGCGGCGCTGAAGCAGCTGGTGGAGTCGGGGTTCGGAGAGGAGTAGCGGGGGCGTGGGCGGCTTCGGCGCCCGAGCACGGCCCATAGGGTCAGCCGGGGCTCTGAGCAGGAGCCACCGGCTCGGTTTGTGCTTTGCTCGCAATCCGGCGAGATGCTCTTGCGTGCTTTTCCGTCTATCTGCTTCGTGAGCCAGTTGGCTTCAAATCCCAGCCACCCAAAGGCCAGCCACCCAAAGGAAAGATCGGTCTGAACGCGAGGATGTCTGCCTGGGTTGGCGCCATGAAGCCTAATGCATCGGAAATGATGATGGCAAAGCGGGTAAGAACGGCAACTGAGATAAAGACTTCCTGGTTCAATCCTGCTGTATTCTCTGCATCGGTCTGGTCGTTCGAACTTGATCGAGAGCAAGTCGCCACGAGGAATCGGTGATCATCGGTCAAGCACTTCGGCGATCTCGTGGACGACGGCTTGTCGGCGTTGATGGCCTCCTGGTACTGCTTTGACGAACGGGTCTTGCCCCTCCTTGACGTGCTTTCGGATCTCGTCTCGATAGGTGAGGTGCAGATCGGCGTTCAGTCGGCGGAGTGTTTCTCCGGCTCCGGCGAGCAGGTCGTTCGTGAGCCAGACGTCATGCTTGATGACTTCTCCTCGGTCGCATGGGGGAGAGTAGTCAAGAATCTCGACAGCGATTGGTCCTCTTGGAGAAAGGAGCAATCCATCAATGGAGTCCGAAGCGTCGGCTGATTGTGCAAGTCCGTGCAGTGGCCGGGACTTCCTGTCAACAAACTTCAAATCGAAGGGCTCTTTGCGGTTCAGGGCTTTGCAGAACTCGCGTAAGACCGTGTCTTCGTGATCGGGAGTAGAGGCGACACACCCGTTTGGGTATACGCCGATCGGAAGTTCGGTCGCTCGAATGCCGTCTGGTCGCACGCCTGCCATATGCATCTCCCGTCGGCGCATCGCCGGTTGAGAGTATGCTCGACAAGTGACGACCAGAAATATCCCCAATCGCGTGCGGGTCAGCTGCAGGAATCGGTCGTGGTGACTGGTTCGCTCGCCTTGACGTTGACGCGCTCGATGTCGGCGCCGACGGAGCGGAGGCGTTCTTCCATGCGCTCGTAGCCGCGGTCGAGGTGGTAGACGCGGCTGACGATGGTGGTCCCCTGGGCGGCCATGCCGGCGAGGACCAGGCCGGCGGAGGCGCGGAGGTCGCTGGCCATGACGGGGGCGCCGACGAGGCGCTTCACCCCGCTGACGACGACGGTGGGGCCCTGGCGGAGGAGGCGGGCGCCCATGCGGCTGAGTTCGGCGACGTGGAGGAACCGCTCGGGGTAGATCCGCTCGGTGATGACGGAGTTGCCGTCGGCCAGGGAGAGGAGGGCCATGAACTGGGCCTGGACGTCGGTGGGGAAGCCGGGGTGGGGCTGGGTGGTGACCTCGACGGGCTGGAGGATGCGCGAGCAGGTGACGCGGACGGTGGTGCGCATCGGGTCGGGGGCGAAGGGGGAG
>ERZ777010.2434-NODE-2434-length-9189-cov-4.031531_pt1 | contig 9189 bp, 7 predicted proteins | sample MGYA00374963_ERZ777010 | MGnify/ENA primary metagenome ERZ777010 (study PRJEB29309, sample SAMN06268256) | bioreactor metagenome | isolation source: Joint BioEnergy Institute, California, USA | place: USA:Joint BioEnergy Institute, California, USA | collected...
TAATGGTATTCTGGAAAACCAGAAAGATTTTGGAATTCACCTTCTTCTTTTTCTATATTTGGAAACCATAGACTAGTCTGGACATTTTTTGCCGGCTGTACTTCATTGTTTCATACTTGGCGTCGTAGTGTCATAACGATAAGAATATTTTTATCAAAGCCCTCTGATTCCGGATTTGTACGCAATCACTGATTGGTTCCCATACAAGTAAACCTTTATATGGTCTGATAGAAGAAAGCCACAGTTTAGTTTAAAAGCAATATCTTCATTAAGCCGTTTCACAAAGGATCGTTGGGGTTCGTTCAACAATCTGAATGAAAATAGAGAGCACCATGGATGAATCGGTTAATGCTTCTGGTGCCCAAGATTGGATTTTTTAGAGATGGCATGGCAGATTTTATCCAAATTTATATCTAAAAAAATGGCATCGTAACGATGGGTAGGCTCCATTCCTAGATGCCAAAGAAACTAATTTGTCGTATAATGGTCAAGGGGGGGAGTCCCTCCTGTCTTTTTGGTTTTCTTGACAATTACCTTTAAACAAGACTTGGGGAGGTACTTCCTTTTTTGTAGTCTGAAACCCTTGGGGCACAGGGACTATGAAATATGAAATTCATTCAATTTCACAGTAAAAACATTCATATCAAAGAAGGAGAATTTAAAATTAAAGCATTTTTGATATTTTTAACCTCTATATCATTAATAATGCTAATGACAAATGGATGTACTACCTCTGAACTAAAGACGGGTAGTATTGGCAGTGACCAATCAAAAACTGAAGGCTCTTTTCCTGAATTCACATTAAAAGTAAAAATTATTAATCATGCAACAGATCAAAAAAGGTTTTTGTTAGGTATAGATAGATATGGATTTGAAAACTCTAAAATCGCTGTCTTTCCATCAGCATCCACCCGAATTGTAGACGATAAGTTTAATATCCGGGTCAAAGAGGGTATCAAATATACATTAAGCGTTTGTCCTACAAATATGACTCGTACGGATTATAAAAAGAATTTGCAGAATAAAGATAAGCTGGCTGGAAAATCAAGTAACAATGCTCAAATAGAAAAAAGCATTACATTCATTGCCTCAAAGAAAAAGCCCACTTTAACCATTATAATAAATAAGAGGGAACTAAATGAAGACAATCAAAAATAGGAATTTCATGAGATGTCCTAAAGGGAGACTTTTAAACACGAACAAAGACTGGCTGTGAAGAACGAGTTAAGAGTTAATGTATGCAGGCAAACAACCAACCATCCAATGGTATAGCTGTTATGGCGGTAAGAACCTGGGCTGCGGTATAGCGGAAAGCGAAAAAATCTTTTTTAAAAAACAATGCACAAGAAGCTTTTGCAATCTCTTGAGCATTGTTTTAGTCCTCTGCGCAACTGTTCGGTTTATTTGTCCGTCTTTACAAGATGTATGACGTCATATGCGCGTTCACCATCTTCATCTACATAGGAAAACTTCCTTCCAGTTTCATTACAACGGTTTATTCTTCATCTTGTGGGCCTTTTATTGCGGCACGCAAGAAGAAAAAGGAGACAAGTTTTGTCCGAGTTGCGGTAAACCAGTGGAGCCCGGGCAAACACAGCCATCGCAGCACGCAACTGCATCGGTTACCAAACTTTTGCAGAAATTAAATAAAAAGGTTGCCTTAATTGTAGCAGCAACTGTGGTGTTGATGCATGGATCACAGTTGTATCAAGAAACGTAATCTCCGCGTCCTCTTGTTTGACTAATAGCCCCATTTCCGTACAGCCCAAAATAATGCATTCCGCCCCTGATTTTGCAGGCTTTAGATCACTTTTTTCGTCTTCTGCAATTCACCAACACAGAGCGCTTCATAAATGATTCGGTTGACTTCCGCACGGTCCAGTTTATCCGGCAACAAGAGTTGAATGTCATTCGCTTCTATTCTCGATGTGTAAAAAATTTCGTCCATGGTATACTTTGTGCCAAGCAGACCCACCTTGCTTATTTTGGACTGTTTGATTTCCTTCGCAGTTTCTTTAGCGTAAGCCTTAAACCGTCGTTTTCAAAGACTCTATATCTAATTTTACTTTTTCCACATTTTTACTTTCAGAATAGTATACAACTGTTAAAAGTAGGACAACGCTTATTCCCATAATCCCAAACAAAGCGCCGGAATGATTATTTCCTATCCATTCAAGGGGAATAGCAAGAATTAAAGGAGTAGCCGCTTTAGTAATTTGTAATACAAGAGTTGACCGACCAGTCCAAACGACGGTTTCTTCTTTTATAAAAATGTGATCAAACATAAGTTGTCTTTGAAATATTCGAGAACGATTAAATACAAACCCAAGACATAATGCACACAGGATAGATATAAACCATGAGTCAACAAAACCAAGAGACAAGTCAATAAGGGCAAGTAATAAGAATATATAAGTAGGAATATACTTTTCGTATTTTCCAATTAAAGTGGCAAGCAACGCTCCTACCCCCGCTGCCGAACTTACCATACCATATTCCGAGGGATCCCACTTATGAACATCGTGATAAATAATTGGAATAAGAAAGTTAAATGAGGCTAACTGGACAGTGAGTATCCCTATCGCGACGATCGTCAATGTTAATACTAGAGTATTACTTTTTAAATTAGTTATTGGTGTTCTCTCAATATGTAATTGTTGTTTTTCAACATTGGCATTCTGATTGTTCTCTAATCTCTTTGTAAAGAAAGAAACAAATATACCGATGCCAAGAGAAAAAATTAATGCACAAAGAATATAAGTAAATCCACCCATATTTAGCAAAAACCCTGCAATAGCGTTCCCTCCAAAAGCACCAAATTGGATTGACGTTTGAAGTAAATTGGATGCTTTTTTAGATGTTATTTTTCCTTTTAAAACTAATTGAGACATGAATGTTTCTAGGCTCTGAGTAGATAAAAATAGTATGACGGAAAAAATGCCAGCAAAAACATATAGACTGTTAACGCCAATATGTTTAGCGTTAAACAGACTATACAAAGCTACAATAATACCGATCCCCCTACATGCGCTAAAAATTAAAAGGGGAGAGTTCTCTATTAACTTTCTCAATTTCAAGAAATATTTTTGTAGAATAAACGGTAATATACTCATTAGAGCTAAAATAATACCAAGTTGGGTTACAGATCCTCCTCTGTCTAATATTGTCCAAGTAAGAGTAACGGTCAGCATTCCTTCTCCACTTAAAGTAAGGGCTAAAACAATGATAAACGGAATATTTTTAATATACAAATGTCTCACCTTCCTCCTTTTCAGCTACCACCTCTAAATCAAGTTCTTTTTCCATATTTTTGGCTATTTCAATCACTTTCAATCTATCCTCTGGAGAGCTGTACTTATATCTCACAGAGAGTAAACCTGTAATATTAAATCCATTCGGAGCACAAGAAATGGTTTGACCGACTGAGGCTGTTGGATAATAAGCCCGAAAATAGGGAGAGTCTCCAGCTTTCCCAACATTGTTCTTTTTAACAAGCCCATTTTTATAAATAAATTTAATACAGGTACTAGCTTTCGGAGAGTTTAAGCGTCTACTGAATAGATGAATACCTTGATTATCATCGAATATACTTGAAATATGTGATCCAACTAAATCAATGTTGTATACATCTCTGATATTCCGATATACATGGCCCCCACTAATTCTTACGCTAAATTCTACTATTTTAAAACGACCCTCATTATCTTTTCTCAATTCTACATTTAATAAAGTTTCCCTTAGGTTCAGAAATTTTGTTATCCTTTTTAGAATAGTAATAATTTCTTTTTCATTTTCAGCGGTCCCAGCAAAAGGAAGTGTATATTCGTCTTCTTCGAAATATGGACCTTCCATTCTCTTTTTATTGTGTATACCTCCCAAATGGAATTCTCTATTTATCACGACTCCGTCAACTGTGACTTCATCTCCCGATAAAAATTCCTCAATTAAAGCGAGTGACTCGGAATTTTTGTTATAATAAAAGCCTTTTTTAGTTTTCCTAAGATTTTCTAGATCTTTAAAAGCCTCTTTTAATTGTTGTTCACTTTTTATTAAAGAAACGTTTGAACTAGATGCTGCCAAAGTAGGCTTTAATATAAATGGATATTTAATTTTTGTTGATACTAATATAGCATCCTCTAAGGTATCCACTTTATAATAATACGGTGTTGGTAGATTGTACTTTGACATGAATGCCCTTTGCTTTGATTTGTCTCTGCAGATTTTAGCGGCATCAGCAGGGATAAATTGATTTCCAAAACGTTCATTGAGTTGTGCAGTAAGAACAATATCCGTTTCTTGAAATGTAACAAATTTGCTTACACCATATTGTTTTGCCACTTTATATATTTTTTCTAATAAAACTTCTTGGTCCTCTTCTTCGATGAGATGCACATATTGAAATCTGGGATCATCTAAAGCATTGGGAATAGAAGTCCATATGTGAATTTCTTCTACCAAACGTCCTAATGTTTCAATGTGATCTTCTTGGATCTTATATCCCTTACGCATCATCAACCCTATTTTTCGTCCGTTCATGCTTCAATTCCTCCTTTTGAAGTGAGTAAACCCATCTTGTCAAAAACCTATCTTGGTTGAAAAGGAATTATAAAAGTACCACTATGGCGACTTTTTCTTAATGAATGTGCCGGAGCTTGGCACACAACAAAATACTATGTTAATTAAATTCTTTACATATAATTATAAATAAAACATCTAAACTTTGGTATTTCATATGTAAGCCATTTACATATGGATAGTTAACATTTAAAACAAAGTCAATAAGAAATGCTTTTCGTTTGAAAATTGATGGAATTGACAAAGAAATATTAAATGTACTAAGCTATTTACATAGGATAGTTAACATTTAGCACAAAACGGATAGGAGGTTCTTTCCATTTGAAAATTGATGATACTGATAGAGAAATATTAAATATACTAAAGAACGATTCTAGACTGTCTATGCGAGAAATCTCAAAACGTATTCACCTTTCTGCACCGTCTGTAGCTGAGCGAGTAAAGAAGTTAGAATCTTTCGGTATTATTAAAAATTATACTATTGAATTAGATTATAAGAAATTAGGATATGAAATTGAATGTTTTGTAGAAGTAACTTTAAGGTATGGGGATTACAAAAAATTTAAAGAGTTCATCTCTGATTATCCTACGGCAGAATTCTGCTATCGAATTGCAGGAAGTGCTTGTTACATAGTAAAACTGCGATTAAAACATTTGTCTGATGCAGAGGAGTTTATTAATGCAGTAACAACTTATGCTGGAACAGTTACGCATATTGTGCTTTCCGAACTTGAAACTAACGGAGATTTTTTAAATGCTGGCAATAAAGGCTGAAGGGAAAAATCTCACGTCAATGCAGGAGACGGCCCAATATTGCTGTCGTGAGTGCGATCGCCGAGCATCTTTCCCCATTCTCCTGGGCCTTTGGCTGTAAACCAGAATCATTTACTGTTCAATCACAGGGTTTGGGAAAACAGGTCCGTACAAAGATTTGCCTGGCTATGACTTTATCATCCAAGCGATGTACAGGCTGATGAGCATCACCGGGGATAAATTAACTGATTCGAGTGAACATAAAACAAATGATTTAGGAGGCTGAGCCCATGAATTTTGACCTGACAGAAAAACAAGAATTATTGAGAAATGCCTTACATCGGTGAGTGGGACAAAAATTATTAAATCATTCGCGCTGTAGGCTTTCATGCATACCCCCTCTCAAAACCCCACTATCCACTCTTATGTGTTTAAACTCATTTTCTTCCTGTTGAAACTATAAAAAAAGAAACCTGTCAGACATAGATTCTGCTGTAACAGGTTTCTTTTTTACATTGGACACATTTACTGCATCAATATGATACAGATAATGCACCCATTGAGGTCGGGAACCAACTTATTTTAAGTTTCCCGGTATGGATTTCATAATTCTGCCGGATGCAGTATTTTCAACAGGAGATTTTGCAGGACGAATCACTTTCATTCTTTCTCACCACCTTTCACCGCTTCAGATGAGACGGAACTTGCCGGAACACTGTATGATGTTTCTTGTAAACTATCCTTCCAAATCAGAGATAATACTTTTCTAATATTTTTCTTTTCGTATGGACAAGGTTTTTCTCCGGTTAACATCCGGTAGTACGGGCAGTGGTTTCCCTGGCATGCCGGCCGGAAAAAGCATGACTGGCAGCCGGAGTCGGTTTCTTCTCCTGATGTTACCCATGTGGCAAGTTTGTCAAAATCAATTGCTAAGCTGCCATCTTCATGAAGTTTGCCCACTTTATTGATCTCCTCATCAAGGCAGGTCGTACATTTATATAATTGTCCGTCAGCACCGATCACAAATGAATTTGGTTTGGCTGCATAGCAGACGGAAGCAGTTGGCATCATGGATCCTGATATAAGGGAACTCATGCCAAGCCCTCCATCGACAGCTTCTTCGGTAAATTCCCAAATCTTTTGATTGGAAATAATGTGGTTGCAAATCGGAAGTTCATCATCATGTTCCCCTCCCCATCTGCCCACCGGATGGAAAAAGAGGCCAAAGCGCTTATCATGTGCAAAGTAGGCTTTTAAGCAGGCAATCAGATTGCTGACTTCCTTTATATTTTCCTGGTCGAAATTCACGCGGATCGTGAAATCAAAATCCGCACTACATTCTTTTACCGCCCTCAGGTTTTCGATAATTTGATCAAAAGTACCGCCGCCGCCAGCCAGATGCCGGGTCCGGTCATGCATTTCACCAACACCGTCAATGGTCACCATGAACTGCCGGACATTCCAGGAAAGCAATTTTTCAAATGCTTCTTTTGTTAAAAAATAGCCATTCGTGACAACATCGGCAGAATACTGAATCTGGTTTTCCTGCGCAATGGATAAAAACGTATGGGACAAGTCCTCAATTAAAGGCATTTGCAACAGCGGTTCACCTCCGAACCAGCTGATATGCAAGTTTGACAATGTGCCGGCTCTGTCTTTTACGAGTGCTTTTACACCATTAACAATCCCGGGTTTCATTTTCCCGCGCTCAAATTTTTCATAACAGTATGTACAACGGAAATTGCAGGCTTCCGTTACCAACAGAATCAGGTGCATCATATCTGTTCGGTGCATGGATTCATGCAGGAACAATGCCCTCCGTTTTTGATCCACATGGCCGGGAACGATAAAACCATGATCATATAAAGACTTTTTAACATCCGAATCCAATTCCGTAATCCCGGCCCTTTTCAGACAAGCCATGACTTCGGGCTTTTCGTCTTCTGAAAAACTGACAATAGCTCCTGTATAACTATTGTATAAAATCATACCATGATCATCCGTACGGGATAATACGTTAAATCTTGATGGAACATAATGTGTGTCCAAAATGTGATGAACCTTCTTTCTATATGAATACTCCCCGCTTACCAACATATACCAAGGCTAATGGTATTTCTTTTTTAAAAAAATAGCAATATCCTTTCTGCTCTCCTTTTCTACAATTTAATGAAAAAACAATCTCCATTTATCAAAACGATCTCGATATGAAAATGTCAAGCGGTTCCGCCTTGCGCAATCAGAAGCCTGTTCTTACAGATTGAATGTTTGAAAGGCATTCAACCTTTCCGTTATCCGGCATATATTATGAACGACTAATAATGGGGAGGGCCTTCATTGTCAGAATATCGAGCGTCATTAAAACAGTGGAGTGAAGAGATCGAAAAGACTTTTCATAAATCCGAAGATGTATTGCGGGAAAACATCCAGAAAGAAAGGTTGGATGAATGGCAGGAAAATCTCCGTGAATTCCAAAAACTTCTTTCAACCAAAGAACCTTTGCAGTATGCAGATATTTACAACCGGGCGAACAAATTGTATACGCAATTCAATTCTTTTTTGGGAAAAAGCAGTGCTGCTAAGTCGGATGGAAATGGCGGTGCAGCGGCCCTGCAGGATGTGGTACCAATTGGCGGGCACACCCTTCCGCCGCTTCCGTACGCTTATGATGCATTGGAACCCTATATCGCGCGTGAAATAATGAGGCTGCATCATGATAAACATCATCAAAGCTATGTGGATGGTTTAAACAGAGCAGAAAAAGAAATGCAAAAAGCCCGGGCAACCAATCACTACGGGCTCCTTAAGCATTGGGAAAGAGAAGCTGCTTTTCACGGTGCCGGCCATTATTTGCACACCCTTTTTTGGAATATAATGAGCCCCGATGGCGGAGGGGAGCCGAAGGGAGATTTAGAGAGAAAAATCCGGCAAACGTTTGGTGGCTTTGCTCATTTTAAAAAACATTTTTCAGAGGCAGCAAATCAGGTGGAAGGTGTCGGATGGGCCATATTGGTCTGGTCCCCACGTGCAAGGCGGCTTGAAATTCTGCAGGCTGAAAAACATCAAAATCTCAGCCAATGGGATGTCATACCGCTCCTTGTTCTGGATGTGTGGGAACACGCCTACTACCTCCAATACAAAAACGAAAGAAAGAAATATATCGAAAACTGGTGGCATGTTGTCAATTGGCAAGAGGTGGAGAATCGTTTCAAAGAAGCAGTGAAATTAAAGTGGCAGCCTTTTTAAATTAAATGGATGGCGTTTCGGTCTTTTTTTACGGAGATTCAACATTTAATTACCCATTATCTTCGAAAAAATGATTTCCTGCTTATGTTTAGCAGCGCTTTGATTCCATAAGGGTGGGGAATTTTTATGGTAAATGTAGACAAACGCTCTATAGTATTGGAACTTCAGTTAGAGAACAAAAAAATGGTAAGACATGACCACAATTCACGTCTTACCGCGATTTTTTTGCAATCAAAAAAGGAGATATCCCCGAATTTCTTTCACGATCAAAATCATATTTTAGTAAGCTGCTTTAAAGATATCAATTATATCTTGCGCGTTTCCTTGAATGGGGTTACTAAGTGCATTCCCATCTTCAAGGGATAATTTTGCCATTAATTTGAAGTCTTTCTCCTTTACTCCTAATTCCCGCAGATTAGAAGGAATATGAATGTCTTCAGATAATTTTCTAATTGCATCAATGGCTTTATCTGCGGCGTCACGAATGGAAATCCCTTCTATATTTTCACCCATAAATTTAGCGATATCAGCAAATTTGCGGGGATTAGAGATAATATTAAACTTTTCAACATGCGGTAACAATACTGCATTTGCAACGCCATGCGGAATATCATA